>ENA-OFDP01001012-OFDP01001012.1-metagenomes-genome-assembly--contig:-NODE-1012-length-11485-cov-4.826859_pt1 | contig 11485 bp, 10 predicted proteins | sample MGYA00153389_OFDP01 | MGnify analysis MGYA00153389 | reverse complement strand
CTTCGGCTTCGGCCTTGGCAATTTTGTCAACGCCTTTGGCTTCAGACATGCAAATATCCTTGGCGTTGTCTTTTAAGCTGCCGCATTTGTCTTTGGCCATCTTGTAATCGCCTGAAATACGGTCTTTTTCGGCCTTGTATTCAACCTTGGTTGTGGCCAGGGCGCTGCCTGCAAAAGTGCATGACATGGCCAGAGTGAGCATAAGAAGTTTTGTTTTCATGATGTTCTTTCAAAAAATGGAGGCGGGTTGCGCGACTCAGTAGCGCTCAAAAAAATTGGTGGGGTTTTTGGCATGCCATTCGGTGACCTGCTTTTCAGCCTCCTCCTGGGTGATGCCGTGGCGCTCTTTGATCTTGCCCAGCAGTTGCTCGCGCTTGCCCGCAATCACGTCCAGATCGTCATTGGTCAGCTTGCCCCATTGCTCTTGAACCTTGCCTTTAAATTGCATCCAGTTGCCGTCTCGGGTGTCTTTGTTCATGATGTTTTCCTCAAAAATTTTGGAGTGACAGCCTGGCGTTAATACCGTGCTGGAAGTACGAACGTTATATCGCTGCGCGGCTTCCCGCAGTAGGCTCTGGCAAGTTTCGGGCGTAGGCAAATGCCGACTGAGGGAACCTATTTGCGCCGCAAGGTACGGCTGATGAGCGCAACAGGCAGCAGCCCAACCAGCACCAGCGCCAGCGCTGGCAGCGCGGCTTCGCCCAGCCGCTCATCGCGCGCAAGCTGGTAGGCCACCACGGCCAGGGTGTCGCTGTTAAAAGGCCGTAGCACCAGAGTAGCGGGCAGCTCTTTCATCACGTCAACAAAAACCAGCAGCGCCGCCACAGCCACCGAGCGTTTAAGCAGTGGCCAATGCACGCGCCGCAGCAAGCCAAGACCCGTTGTGCCCAACATGCGGGCACTGTCGTCCAGACTGTTAGGGATGCGGGTGTAGCCGCTTTGCACTGACTGCAAGGCCACCGCGCTAAAGCGCACCAGATACGCCCACACAATGCCCAAAGCGGTAGCAGTCACCCAGTAGCCAGCTTTCAAATCAGGCGCGGTGCTTTGCAGCCAGCCCACTGGCATGAGCAAGCCCACCACAATTACCGCGCCTGGTACGGCATAGCCCAGGCTGGCCAATTGCGCCGCACTGCGTGTCAGCGTTGAAGGCTGGCTGCGCACAGCAAATGCCAGACACAACGCCAGTGCAGTAGCCAGCGCAGCACTCAGACCAGCAAGCCAGACACTGTTGAACGCCCAGCCACCAAATTGTGACCAGGGAAGCGTGCCCCAGCCTTGCACCAAAGGGCGCAGCATGAATAAGACTGGCAACACAAAGCCGAGTGCAATCGGCACGGCGCAGACCAGCCATGCGGCTACCGCTCGCTGGCCTTGCAGTTGTGTGGGCGCAGCGTCCAGAGCATTTGAAGCACCGCCTTTGTTGCTGACAAAACGCATGCGTTTTTGTGCGCCGTGTTCAATTTTTAAAAGAACCGCTACCACCAGCAACAGCAGCGTCGCCAGTTGCGCAGCGGCCATGCGGTTGTCCATGGCCAGCCAGGCTTTGTAAATACCAGCGGTAAAAGTCTGAATGCCAAAGTAACTGGACACGCCGTAATCAGCCAGCGTTTCCATCAGCGCCAATGCCACACCCGCTGCAACCGCCGGGCGAGCCAGCGGTAAGGCCACTTCACGAATCCGGCGTGACAAAGGCGCGCCCAGCAGGCGGGCGGCCTCCATCAAATGCACCGCACGTTCGGCCAATGCAGCGCGCGCCAGCAAATACACATAGGGGTACAGCGCGACGGTAAACACCAGCACTGCCCCACCCAGGCTGCGAACCTCGGGCAGCAAGCGGCCCTGCAATCCAAATGCGGAACGCAGGCCCGTTTGCAGCGGCCCGGCGTACTGCAAAAAATCGGTATAGGCATAGGCCACCACGTACGCTGGCATGGCCAACGGCAGCAGCAGTGCCCATTCAAAAAACCGCCGCCCCGGAAATTCAAACAAGGTCACGGCACTGGCCGTGGCCATGCCCACCAGAGCCACACCAATCGCCACGCTGACGCAGAGCAGCAGCGAAGTGAGTGCATAGTCCGGCAAGACAGTTTGTGCCATCTCGCGCAGGATGGCGCTGGCAGCGCTGTCAAACTGCAGCCAGGACAGAGCCACGCTGAGCACGGGAAGCATAAGCGTGCCGACGAGGAGTAGCAACACCCAGGAAAAATTTGAAAATCGACGCATGCGTATCAGGTTAAAGGGCGAAGCAAAATGCAAATGAGAATTGTAAGCATCTACAATCCTGCCATATGTTTTTGCAAATCTCTCATCTCGCAGTGCAATACGCAGGCCGCGCAAAAGCAGCGGTCGATGGGGTGTCTTTCAGCTTGCAGGCGGGCGAAATTGGCGTGCTGATTGGGCCATCGGGTTGCGGTAAAACCACGCTGCTGCGAGCCGTTGCCGGGCTGGAGCGGGCGCATAGCGGCAGCATCACGCTCGGCCCGCAAATCATCAGCAGTGCAGATAACCACATCCCGGCTGAGCAACGCCATTTGGGCATGGTGTTTCAGGACTACGCGCTGTTCCCGCATCTGGACGTGGCCCGCAATGTGGCATTTGGCATTGCACACATTGCGTCGAGGCAGCGCGCACAGCGCGTGGCCGATGTGCTGGAACTGGTTGGCATGCCGACTGCTGGCAAACGCTTCCCGCATGAGCTGTCTGGTGGCCAGCAGCAGCGGGTGGCGCTGGCCCGGGCGATAGCGCCCTCACCCCGTTTGCTGCTGCTTGATGAACCGTTTTCAAATCTGGATGTGGATTTGCGTGAGCGCTTGGCCCATGAAGTGCGCGGGATTTTAAAAGCGGCGGGCGCCACGGCCTTGTTTGTAACGCACGACCAGCTGGAGGCCTTTGCCATTGGTGACCGTATTGGTGTCATGCAACAAGGAAAATTGCACCAGTGGGATGAAGCCTATGCGCTGTATCACCGGCCTGCAACCCGATTTGTCGCTGACTTTATCGGGCATGGTGTGTTTGCACCTGCGCACATTGAGCAGCGACCGGGTGGGGTGGTCGTCAGAACCGCGCTGGGCGATTTGACCGATTTGCAGGAGTGCCCCGTGCCGAGCGCTTACCCCGGCGGCTTGTGCGATGTGCTGCTGCGTGCTGACGATATCGTGCATGACGACAGTGCCCCGGTCAAAGCGAAAATTGTGCGCAAGGCATTCAGAGGCTCAGAATTTTTATACACACTGCAACTGGCCACTGGTGAGGTGGTAGTCGCCCATGTGCCGTCGCATCATGACCACGCACTGGGGGAGTGGATAGGCATACGCGCTCTGGTCGACCATGTGGTGACCTTCCCGCGTGAAGTGATAACAGACTAGTCAGATTGCTATCAATTAATGAGCTGCTTGCGCCCGAATTGATTGGGCTGGAATCAGAAAACGTAACGAAGTGACTTTTGACCCCCTCCCCTTCCTCAGGAGGCGCAAGACCAGTCATCGCAAATCAGCCACGGCTTGCTGTATCGCCAGCGCCCAGGCTCGCCTGTCACGCCCCTCCGCCATTTGTGGCTCGCCAAAATGGATCACCACAGCAATATTGGATGCTGTCAAAGTACGCCAGACCGACTCCGCAAGCGTATCGTCACCCACGTAACAGGGCGCAGCGCTGCGCTGGCCTGAACGGGCGTCGATAAATTGCAGCGCTACTGGCTGAATGGGTACGTTAGCCACAATCGCCGATTCAAACAAATTGGCATGAAATGGCAGCAAACCAAGGCCATCACTGGTGGTGCCTTCCGGGAAAACCGCCAGCACATCGCCAGCGCGCAAGCTACTCGCCATGTGATGTACCACCCGCATGGCATCGCGGCGCGATGTGCGCTCTAAAAACAGGGTGCCAATACCGCTGGCCAGCTTGCCGATAAACGGCCACTGTGCAATATCGGCTTTGGACACAAAACGGCAAAATCGCGCCGCGTGAAGTGAGGTGATGTCCAGCCACGAGATATGGTTGGCGACCAGCATCAGCGGGCCGCGCATGTCTGGCTGACCTTTGACCACCAGTTCAATGCCAATACGCCGCAACATGCCGCGTGACCAAGCCTGTACGCGCATTTGCCGATGTTCTGGTGACAGGCGCGGAAACACCAACAGCACCGTCATGAAACCACTGAAGATGTGCAGCAGCGCCAGCGCCAGCTTGAAGACTGCTTTAAGCTGATTCATGGCCTTTAAAAAACTGATTCAGCCCTGAAACGCCAGATGGCCGCCCACCAGTGTGTAGCGGACTTTGCCCGGCAGCAAGTGACTGGAAAATGGTGTGTGTTTGCCCTGGCTGCGCAGGGCTGCTGGCTCGGGCGTCCATTCAGCGGCAGGATCAAATACGCACACATCAGCCGTGCCGCCTTTGACAAGCTGACCCGCACCTGATGCAAGTGTGCCCAGCGATGCGCCCAGCACTTTTGCAGGGGCATTGGTCAGCACTTCGAGGGCGCGCATCAGGCCGTCTTTGCCGTTGTCAGCGCCCCATTTCAAGGCCAGCGACAACAACAGTTCCAGCCCGGTCGCACCGGGCTCGGCTTCAGCAAAAGGCAGGGTTTTGGCATCTTCATCGACAGGTGTGTGGTCAGACACCAGCGCGTCAATCGTGCCGTCCAGCAAACCCAGGCGCAGCGCATCGCGGTCGCGCTGCTGGCGCAGTGGCGGTTCAAGGCGCATGCAGCTGTCAAAATAGCCGATGTCCGTATCTGTCAAATGCAGGCTGTTGATGCTGACGTCACAGGTGATCGGCAAACCCTCAGCTTTGGCACGTGCCACCAGTTCGACACCCGCCGCGCTGCTGATGCGGCAAATATGAACACGCGCATTTGTGGCGCGCGTCAATTCAAAAATAGTGTGGAGCGCAATCGTTTCGGCAGCAACCGGCACACCGCTTAAACCCAGCCGCGTGGCTATTGCGCCGCTGGCGGCAACCCCCTTGCCAAGATGCAGCTCCTGCGGGCGCAGCCAGACGCTGTAGCCAAAGCTGGCGGCATACTGCATGGCGCGCATCAGCACCTGGGTATTGGCCAAGGGCACTTCAGCTTGAGAAAAACCGACGCAGCCTGATTCAGTCAGTTCAACCATTTCGGTCAAAGCCTCACCCTGCAAACCGCGTGTCAGCGCGCCCAACGGGAAGACACGCGACTGGTGCAATTTTTCAGCACGAAACTTCAGCATTTCAACCAGGCCGGGCTCGTCAAGCACCGGGTCAGTATCAGGCGGGCACACCAGGCTGGTGATGCCGCCTGCCACCGCCGCTGCGAGCTCGCTTTCCAGCATGCCCTCGTGCTCATGGCCCGGCTCACGCAAGCGGGCTGACAAGTCAATCAGACCAGGAGCGACGATGCATCCGCTGGCATCAAGCACCCTGTCCGCTACAAAATCAGGAGCTTTCTGCCCAATATGGACAATATGTCCGTCTGAAATGCAAACATCACACAGCGCATCAAAGCGCGATGCCGGATTGATCACGCGGCCGTTCTGAATCAGTATTTTCATGCTGTACTCCCCGCAACGATGCTCATCACCGCCATCCGCACCGCAACGCCAAACGTGACCTGCGGCAAGATAACGCTTTGCGCCCCATCGACCACCGCCGAGTCGATTTCCACCCCCCGGTTGATCGGGCCGGGGTGCATGACGATGGCGTCAGGCTTGGCGAGTGTTAATTTTTCAGGCGTCAGGCCAAAGCTTTTAAAAAACTCCTGACTGGACGGCAGGAGCGCACCCGTCATGCGTTCGTTTTGCAGGCGCAGCATGATGATGACGTCTGCGCCTTTGATACCTTCTTCGAGCGTGTTGCAGACCCGCACGCCCATTTGTGCCATGTCGCCAGGCACCAATGTTTTGGGGCCGACCACCCGCACTTCGGGGCAGCCGAGTGTGGTGAGCGCGTGAATGTCAGAACGTGCAACCCTTGAATGCAAAACATCACCGACGATGGCCACCGTCAGGTTGCTGAAGTCTTTTTTGTAATGCCGGATGGTGTACATGTCCAGCAACCCCTGCGTGGGGTGGGCATGCCGGCCATCGCCCGCGTTGATGACATGAACGTGCGGCGCAACGTGTTGGGCAATTAAATACGGCGCACCCGATTCGCTGTGCCGGACTACAAAAATGTCCGCTGCCATGGCACTTAAATTGGCGATGGTGTCCAGCAGCGACTCGCCCTTGGTGGCTGAAGAACGGGCGATATCCAGGGTGATCACATCGGCGGACAGTCGTGTGGCAGCGATGTCAAACGTCGTGCGGGTACGGGTGGAGTTTTCAAAAAACAGATTGAAAACGCTTTTGCCGCGCAGCAGCGGGACTTTTTTCACCTCCCGGTCGCTGACCGATACAAAGTTGGCAGCGGTGTCAAGAATGTGCATCAAAGTGGCTTTAGGCAAGCCTTCTGTTGACAACAAATGAATCAACTCGCCGTTTTTATTAAGCTGCGGGTTTCGCTTGTACAGCACGTTTGTTCTCCTTGCTTGCTAACTTATTTATCTTGTACTTCAAAGGTGAACCGGCCATCGTCAGCACGGATCAGCGCCAGGCTTTGCGACGCAGGCAGGGCCACACGCGCAATCGCCAGGTCGGGCTGCACGGGCAGCTCGCGACCGCCCCGGTCAACCAGAACCACCAGCTTGACGCTGGCCGGGCGGCCGTAATCAAACAGCTCGTTAATGACGGCGCGCAAAGTGCGTCCCGTGAACAACACATCATCAACAACCACCAGATGCGCGCCGTTCACGTCAAAAGGCAGCAGCGTCTGGCTGCTGGAAGCCAGCCCGCGCTTTGCAAAATCATCGCGGTGCATGGCTGACGACAATATGCCGATTTTCCCGGTCAGTTTCAGGTCTTGCTGCAAGCGCTCGGCCAGCCAGACACCGCCTGATGCAATACCCACCAGCTGAACAGGTTCGGTGTAACTGGCTATCAGCAATTGCATGGCTTTCAGCAAATCGCAGTACAGCGCCTCAGCGTCGAGAGTCAGGCTACTCATCAGGGAGGCTCCTTAAAAATTGCTCAAGAATAATGCAGGCTGAGGCTGCATCAGCATCTTTGGCACCGTTTGAAATGGCCTCGGTGGTGCTGTAGCGCTCGTCAACCTCAAACACGTTGAGTGAAAATTTGGCGCGTAGTTGCCGGGCAAATTTTTGAGCGCGCGCTGTGTTTACATGTTCAGCACCATCAGGGTGAAAAGGGACGCCGACGACCAGTGCATCAGGTTGCCATTCTTTGATGCGTAACGCGACTGCATCAATGCGCTGGTCATTGTTTGCAGCCATCGTGGGCTGCGGGCTGGCTGTGCGGGTGAGGCGATTGCCAGTGGCAACGCCGGTGCGTTTGGTGCCGAAATCGAAAGCTAAAAAGGTTTGCAGGCCAGTGGCCACAGGAGCGCTGGCGCTCACTGTCATGCGTGGCCTGCCTCGGGCGAAAGCATCCAGCTTTCAAGTCCCAACAACATCAAAGCCTTGGCGTAGCGTTGTTCAACCGGCGTGTCAAAAATCACCGCCGGATCAGCCGCTACTGTGAGCCAGCTGTTGTCAGAAATCTCGGACTCCAGCTGGCCTTGCCCCCAGGACGAATAACCAAGCGAAATAAACACCTTGCGCGGCCCGTAGCCTGTTGATAAAGCCTCCAGCACGTCTTTGGAGGTTGTCATTTCCAGCCCGCCAGGTATGGTCATGGTTGATGCGTAAATTGATTCATGAAGCGACTCATTGCCAGGCATGACAATTGACTCATGCAGTACAAAACCGCGCTCGGTTTGAACCGGACCGCCTTGAAATACGGGCGATTGCGTCAGGTCTTTGCGGTGCAGCGGAAGTTCGACTTTTTCAAACAGCTTTTGAAGGTTGATGTCGCTGGGTTTGTTGATCACCAGGCCAAGCGCGCCACGCTCGGAATGTTCACACATATAAATCACGCTTTTGGAAAACATCGCGTCTTCCAGACCGGGCATGGCGATCAGAAAGTGGTGTGTGAAGTTGGTTGAATCTGATTCAATGCTCATCAAATGTATTTTACGCGACAGTCGGGTTTAAGCGTTGAAAACCGTGCACGCCCGGCAGATTCGATACCATCCTGCCATGCAAAAAAAATATCCCACCGGGCTGATGTGGTTCAGGCGTGACCTGCGCGCCTTTGACAACGCTGCCCTGCACCACGCTCTGAAAAGCTGCCAGCAGGTGCATTGTGTTTTTGTCTTTGACCGCGAAATTCTGGATGGCCTGCCCAAACTGGACAGACGCGTGGAGTTCATTTGGGAAGCTATCTCCGAGTTGAACCTGCAACTGGCGCAGCTGGCTCTTCAGCGCAAGGTCAAAGGCGCAGGATTGATCGTGCTGCACGCGGTAGCCAGCGACGCCATACCGCTGCTGTGTCAGCAATTGAAGGTGACTGCGGTATTTGCCAACCACGACTATGAGCCACAGGCTTTGACGCGGGATGCCAAGGCGCAAGCCTTGCTGGAGGCACAGGGCACGGCATTTCACACCTTCAAAGACCACGTCATTTTTGAGCGCGCCGAAGTGCTGACGCTTGCGGGCAAGCCCTACAGCGTGTTTACGCCGTATAAAAACGCATGGCTTAAAAAAGTCGATGCGTATTATTTAAAGCCTTACCCGATTGACAAATATGCAACCGCCCTGAGCGCGTTGCCAGCAAGCCACCAGCAAGGCGTACCAACGCTGGATGAGATCGGTTTTGAAAAAACAAATCTGCAAGCCTTGAAAATCCCCACTGGCGCATCAGGCGGCGCGCAACTGTTTGACGAATTTTTAAGCCGTATGGACGGCTACGGCGAAACGCGCAACTTCCCCGCCGTCAAAGGCCCCAGTTATCTGGGTGTTCATCTGCGGTTTGGCACGGTATCTATCCGCCGACTGGCCAACGCTGCGCTTGATCAACAACGCGCCGGCAGTGAGGGCGCAGCCGTGTGGTTGAGCGAGCTGATCTGGCGCGATTTTTATGCGCAGATTCTGGCCAACTTTCCGCATGCAGCCAACGAGGCCTTCAAAGCTGAATACAACAAAATTCAATGGGAGCAAGGTGCTGAGGCTGAAGAAATGTTTGCTGCCTGGTGCGAAGGCCGCACCGGTTACCCTCTGGTCGATGCCGCGATGGCGCAAATCAACCAGACCGGCTATATGCACAACCGCTTGCGTATGGTGGTGGCCAGTTTTTTAACCAAAGACCTGGGCCTCGACTGGCGCTGGGGCGAGCGCTACTTTGCGGAAAAGCTCAATGACTTTGACCTCTCATCCAACAACGGCGGCTGGCAGTGGGCAGCCAGCAGCGGCTGTGATGCGCAGCCTTATTTTCGAATCTTCAACCCAACCAGTCAGAGCGAGAAGTTTGACGCGGAAGGCAAGTTTATTCGCAGGTATGTACCCAGGCTGGCCAAGCTTTCCGACAAGGCCATCCACGCGCCGTGGGAAGCAGCACCGCTGGAATTGATAGCGGCTGGCGTTCAATTGGGCAAGACCTACCCGTACCCCATCGTCAAACATGACGAAGCACGCGCCAAGACCTTGCAGCGCTATGCGGTGGTGAAAAAATCGTGATCTTGACGGGCGAATCGGCGCTACTATTTTTATAGCTGCTTGCGCCCGAATTTACTGGCGTAAAAGGCTTTACAATACTTAAAAAGCATTAAAAATGCCCGAAGCCTGCTAAACGACTGCCTCAACGCTGCAGTAGTGCCTGACCAAACTCATCAGTTCCTCTTCAGGATACGGCTTGCCTAAGTAGTGATCTACGCCAAGTTCTTTGGCATATTCACGGTGCTTTTCGGCAATGCGTGATGTGATCATGACAATCGGCAAGTCTTTCAGTCTGGCATCACCCCGGATGTTGCGCGCCAGATCAAAACCGTCCATGCGCGGCATTTCAATATCAGACAGCACCACTGAAGGTCGCTCTTCTTGCAGACGTTCCAGCGCCTGCAGACCGTCTGCAGCCAGTACCACGCGGTAACCTTCACGCTGTAGCAAGCGCTGCGTCACGCGGCGCACGGTGATGGAGTCGTCGACCACCATAACCAGAGGAATCTGCGGTACGGCAACTGGCATAACGGGTGCGACTGTACCATCGCTGCCACTGGCTTCAAGCATGTGCGGCTCGGCACTGTCGCCGCTCAAGGCCTTGGCCTGGAGCCCATAAACAGAGGCCAGCGCCACCGGGTTGTAAATCAGCACCACTGCACCCGAAGCCAATACCGACATGCCCGCCAGACCCGGCAGGCGGGACAGCTGCGGCCCCAGGTTTTTAACCACCACCTCCTGGTTACCCAGCACTTCGTCAACATGCAGTGCCACGCGCTGTGCAGCGCTTCGGAACACCACCACTGAGGAGTTTTTAGCTTGAACTTCCGCGCTCTGGGCGGAGGCCTGGAGCAGGGCACCCGACCAGAAGAAGGGCACGGTCTCACCGCCGACATCCAGCGTACCGGTGTTGTAGGCCTGCTGGAGATCTTTGGCCGATGTACGGCGAACCGTTTCAACCACGTTGGCAGGCACACCCACCGCAAGCTTGCCACTGCGGATCATCACCACCTGCGTTACAGCAGTTGTCAGCGGCAGCACCAGCTTGAACTGCGTACCCTGGCCAAAAGAGGTGGCGGTTTCAATCCTGCCGCCCACGCCATTGACTTCAGAGCGCACCACGTCCATGCCAATACCGCGCCCTGACAGCTCGGTGACTTGCGCAGCGGTCGTGAAACCGGGCATAAAAATCAGATTGGCGGCTTGCTGGTCGTCCAGTTGCTGGTCGGCAGTGATCAAACCTGAGCTGATGGCTTTTTCACGGATGCGTTTTAAATCAAGGCCAGCACCGTCGTCGCGGAATTCGACTGACACATCGTTGCCTTCCTGGCGCAATTCAACCGTGATCAAACCAGCGGCTTCTTTGCCAGCGGCACTGCGCGCCGCTGGGCTTTCAATGCCGTGCGCGACGCAGTTGCGCAGCAAGTGCTCAAACGCGGGCGTCATGCGGTCCAGCATGCCGCGGTCCATCTCAATTGTGCCGCCCAGCAAATCAAGTTTGACCTGCTTGCCCGTTTCTTTGGAAGCCAGTCGCACTACGCGGTACAGGCGGTCAGAAATTCCCTCAAACTCCACCATGCGGGTTTTAAGCAGGTCGCGCTGCAGCTCGCGGGTTTGGCGCGCCTGGGCAATCAAATCGTCTTCAGTTGCTTCAACGGTGCGCTGCAAGGTGCGCTGTACAGTTGCCACGTCGTTCACCGACTCGGCCATCATGCGGGTCAATTCCTGCACACGGGTAAAACGGTCAAATTCGAGCGGGTCAAAGCCGGCTTGCAGTTCCTTGGCCTGCGCCAGGCGCGACTGCATCTGGGTTTCAGCCTGCAATTCAATGTCACGCAGTTGCTGGCGCAAGCGATTCAAGTTGTCGTTCATGTCGCCCAGCGAGCCGCGCAACTGGTTGAGTTCAACCTCCAGGCGGGAGCG
>ENA-OFDP01001011-OFDP01001011.1-metagenomes-genome-assembly--contig:-NODE-1011-length-11504-cov-2.395406_pt1 | contig 11504 bp, 9 predicted proteins | sample MGYA00153389_OFDP01 | MGnify analysis MGYA00153389 | reverse complement strand
CACCGTCGTTGAGCCCGCTGGCGTTGGCGGCGGTGACGGTGCCGTCCTTCTTGAACGCAGGGCGCAGTGCGGCGAGCGACTCGGCGGTGACGCCGTCGCGGATATACTCGTCGGCAGCGACGATGGTGTCGCCCTTGCGCCCCTTGATGGTGACGGGCGCGTCGGCAATTGCTTTGCCGGAGAGAATATCGAGACAGCTTTGAGCGGACATGGGGAAACGATCTTTTTGTAAAAGGTCGCATTTTATCGCGTTTGGTTTGGGCCTCCCGCTAGCGGCGCACGCGGCGCACTCGTTTTTGCATCTGTTTTTTCATAAACTCCAGAACTGGCGAGCCCTGCAGGACAAAAAAACGCCAGGCGCCGCGCCAGTGCTAGCGTTTTAACTTTTGCATTCCGCGCATGCCTCGGCGACCGTTACAATGCGACATGTCAGAAAACGCCACGCCATACGATCGACTCACGCCAGACGTCATCCTCGACGCGATCGAAAGCACCGGCTATCTCGCTGACGGGAGAATGCTGGCACTCAACAGTTACGAGAATCGCGTGTACCAGATCGGCATCGAAGACGAAAAGCCGCTGATCGCCAAGTTCTATCGCCCCGGACGCTGGAGCGATGACCAGATTTTGGAAGAACACGACTACACGCAAGAGTTGGCGGATCGTGAACTCCCGGTAGTGCCGCCCTTGCGCATCGATGGGAAATCGCTGTTCGAATTTTCAGGTTATCGCTTCAGCCTTTCTCCGCGACGGGGTGGCCGCGCGCCGGAGCTGGACAACCCTGAGGTGCTGGAATGGATGGGGCGTTTTCTGGGTCGCATTCACGCGGTCGGCGCGATACGGCCATTCGCGCATCGCCCTGTAATCGACATCGGGAATTTCGGTGACCAGCCACGCAATTGGTTGTTAACACACGACTTTATTCCAGCCGATTTGCGCGAAACATGGCTAAGCGTGATCGATCAGGCGCTCAAAGGTGTGCGCACCTGCTATGCCCGGGCGGGCAGCGTGAACAACATCCGGCTGCACGGCGATTGCCACGTCGGCAATGTGCTCTACACCGACGACGGCCCGCACTTTGTCGATTTCGATGATTGCCGAACGGGACCGGCGATGCAGGATTTATGGATGCTGCTCTCGGGATCGCGCGAAGAAATGACCCGTCAGTTGCGTGATGTGCTCGAAGGCTATGAAGAGTTCGCCGACTTCGACCGGCGTGAATTGCATCTCATGGAAGCTCTGCGCACCTTGCGGCTCATCCACTACTCGGCGTGGCTCGCACAGCGCTGGGGCGACCCCGCTTTTCCGATGGCGTTTCCGTGGTTTAACACACAGCGCTACTGGCAGGATCGGATCCTGGAATTGCGTGAGCAGGTATCGGCGATGGAAGAAGGGCCAATCCATGTTTAGGCCTGATGACGTTTCTTGTCATCAGACCCAGACCTCACCTTCTCCCTTGGGAGAGGGCCGGGGTTTCGCGGGGAATTCGAGCGGCATGCCGCTTGCCAACGAAACGGTGGCCCGTGGCAGCGGGACACGCGCACTGCAAGTGGAGGGGATCCGGCACAACACTCTCATTTGCCGGATCCTGCCATTGTGAGTGCGCCACGCTTTTCGCTCGTCATCCCCGCCTATAACGAGGCCGCACTGTTACCCGCACTGCTCGATACCGTCGATGCGGCACGCAACGGCTATCACGGCGGCAGGGACGCAGTCGAGGTCATCGTCGCCGACAATGCCTCGACCGACGAAACCGCCTCGATTGCCCGGGCGCGCGGCTGCCATGTCACCTATGTTGAGAAGCGAATGATCGCCGCCGCACGCAACGGCGGTGCTGCTTTCGCGCTGGGTGAAATTGTCTGCTTCATCGATGCCGATTCGCGTATCCACGCCGATACCTTCAACGCCATTGACGTCACGCTCACACCTGGAAACGTCATCGTTGGCGCGACCGGCATCAGGCCGGAACGCTGGTCGTTGGGAATTTTCATCACGTGGCTGATCGCCGCTCCGATCTTGCTGGTGATGAAAGTGGACGCGGGCGTGGTGTTTTGCAAGCGCGCGGATTTTGTAACGGTCGGCGGCTACGACGAAACACTTTATTATGCCGAGGACATACAACTCCTGATCGACCTGAAACGACTTGGGCGCACGCGAGGTCAATACTTCTCACGCCCGAAAGACGTGCATGCCATCACGTCTTCGAGGAAGTTTGACAAGCACGGCGATTGGCACTTTCTAACGATGATGCCGCGTGTTGGCTTCTGGATGCTGTTCGACAAAAGCCGCACTGAAAAATCCACCCGGGCGTACTGGTACGAGGACCGTTAACGATAGGGGCTGACTCCTTCCCCTGGAAACAGGGGAAAGAGTGGGTTGTGCCGACGTTACATCGTCTCAATAAATTTGGGACTCATCAACGCCGCCTCCGAACGATCATGCGGCTCCTTGTGCGCCATCAAGCCCTGCACAATTTCCAGCGCTGTCTGCGTACAGGGTGGCAGCTCAACATCGCTAATCGCAATCGGCGTCACACGCGACCCCCAGCGGATCAGATGCGCAGACATCGTGAGGCCCGCACCGAAAGCCGGAATCAGTACCAGGCAACCCGGCTTCACGCGGCCCTCTTCGATCGCCTCGACCAATGCCACCGGTGCAGTGGCCGCGCTCATATTCCCGTATTTGTGGACGGTGAGAAACACTTTATCCATCGAGGCACCCGCACGCTTGGCGACGGCTTCAATGATGCGCAGATTGGCCTGATGCGGCACGATCACTTCCACATCATCAATCGTCACCCCTGCCTGCTTCATCACATCCAGGCTGCCTTCACCCATACCGGTGACAGCTTTCTTGAAAATTTCCTGTCCATCGAAATCCCAACGCGTATCGCCCTGCTGCACGCCGATATTGGCGTAGATGCCGCCCTTGCCGCGTACGCGCAGGGTCTGGCGCGCATCGGCAAAGCATTGCAATTTTTCGGCGATCACGCCCTCTTCATTTTCAGTCGCCTCGAATACGCAGGCGGCCGCGCCGTCGCCGAACAGCACCGACACATTCCGGTTCTGCCAGTCCATGAACTTGGAGATGTGCTCGACGCCGACGACCAGCACTTTTTTCGCCGCGCCCGATTTGATAAACGCGGTGGCCGTGGACATGCCGTACAGAAAACTGGTGCACGCCGTATTCAGGTCCATTGCCGCCGCTTTGTGCGCGCCCAGCTTCACCTGCAACCCGGAAGCAGAATTGGGCACCAGTTCATCAGCGCTACAACTCCCGTAAATAATGAAGTCAAGGTCGTCGGCTTTCATGCCCGCACATGCCAGTGCGCGCATCGAGGCGACGTACGACATCTCCAATCCTGATACATGCGAGATACGGCGCTCCTTCATGCCGGTACGGCTCGTTATCCACGCGTCGTCTGTGGGCAGGAAGGTACCGAGATCGGCGTTGGTCAGGATAGCGGGCGGAAGGCATTTTCCCCAGCCGGTGAGCGCAGCGAATGTCATGTCAATTTCCTCTGAGGAAAGCCGGGATTGCTCTTCTTTGACTGGCTTGAGAGCGGCTAGGTGTTTAATCCAATTGCGCATTGTCGCGCAAAAGTGGGCCAGTTGGCGGCGGCGAATGTCGGCCAACTTTAAAAATTCGCCCCAATCAAATCAGCCTACAACAAGCATTGGCGGGACTCGTGGCGCGAAAACACCCGAAACAGCGCGCCCAGATTGGAGTTTCTTAAATCCCGCATCAGCCGGACAGAGATGCCGAGTCCGTGTCCTTCTTCACCCACTCTTGATCGATCTTGAAGACTGTCATCTCCAAGCCGTATTTTTTACGGGCCGTCACGACAATCAATTGAACTTACCGCCCTTAATTGTGAGCTCGCCCTTGCCCGAAGCCGACCGGCTCGACTTGGTCGACTTTACGGTCACCGTGCAGGGGCCCTTGCCGATGTCACGCGTGGAACTCCCCGCGATGCTGGAGTCTGCCGAAGATGAGCACTTGATGAGGACGTCGTGAGCCTTCGAGTCTTTGTTTACGAGCTTGATTTGGGCTGAGGCACTGGCGCACAGCGCGAGTCCTGCCGCGGCCAGCAGAATTTGTATGGAACGTTTCATCGTTGTTTCCCCTTTGTATTGGTTTTGATGTGTCTTGGATAGAATCTACGCGCAGTGGTTTGAATTGGCAAGAAACTGAAACAGTGTACGTAGGGTGGGCAAAGCGCAGCGTGCCCACGCAATCACTATTCGCCATATTGGCCGGTGCCTCTAGCATCATCGCCTCCCCAATCGACATGCAGCAATCCCCTTTCGACATGACGATGAAACGAAGAGTGCGGCCAGTCCTTCACTTGCCGAACCAATCCGTGTTTGACCGGATTGTAGTGCACGTAGTCGACATGCCGATGCAGGTCAAGGTCGTCGCGTATTTGATGCTCCCAGAATCGTCGTTGCCAAAGTCCTTTTTCGCGTTTCGCCCTTTTGCTGTCGCTTCGTTGTGCCGATGCGGACAACCCCGTGGAAAATAAGCGTTTGATCAGGCTCCAGCGCCGTCCGAAACTCGCATCGCCCTCGGGTAACTGCCAGACGGCGTGAAGATGATCCGGCAAGACGCAGATTGCGATTGTCTCGAAGGGGTATTTCGCATGCACGTTGCGATAAGCATTGCGCAATCGCTCGATTTCACTCGTCAGCAAGCTGCTCTTCCGGTCGGCGAGTGTCAGCGTGAAGAAAAATGTCACGCCTTCTGCGAGGCTGCGTCGATAGTGGGACATTGCTGAAGGTTAGCAGCATCGGTCTCCTCACGCACGGCGTGGGCACGCTACGCTTTGCCCACCCTACGAAAGTGTATGTCTATCCTAACCAACCGTTCCTTTTCAATTCGCGCCGTTCAGATTCCAGTCGTAATCCAGATGTGAAATCGGCGCTTTTTTGTCTACGATAATTTGCTGGTCAGCCGGGCTGTCTGCCAGCACTTTTGCGTAGCGCGAGAAATACTCTTCGCGACTGGCAATTGCCGGGGTTTTGCCGTCGAAGCCTTTGTAGCCGCCTGCCCAGTCTTCCTTGAACCAGTTAAAAATCATCGACACTTCCAGCTTGCCGTTGCTGTAGCGGTTACGCGAACGGTCCGAGAGAAAACGTACCGCCTGCTCTTCGAGTTGTTTATCAAGGCGATCCGCTACAAACGCCTCTTCACGCAGCGACGGGCATCCTATCGAGGCGCAGTTTGCTGCGTAATGCACGCGCACTTCGTTGTAAACACCGGGTTTCCTCAACATTTCATGCTCGACTTTGTCGAGGAAGGCATCCTGACCAAAGAGCTTGAAAAATTTACGTTTCCAGCGATTATCAAACACGCTGCCAATATCCTTGATCGATTTCACCGGATAGTTTTGCAGAATCAACGCGAGCGTCTGGCCGTTGTAAACGTTGATAAGGAAGGCCATTTGCTGCGCCTTGCTCCAGGCATTAAAGTCAGCTTCCTTCACGCTTGCGAGTGAATCAAGATAGGCCTTGAGAAGTGGTTCATCCTTCTTGAATTCGGCATATTTGACTTTGCTCGTTTTGCCGCCTTCGACCAGGACGACGTGTTTTTTGAGCAGCGCCGTGAAGCCGGCATGGGAATGATCGAAGCTTTGTGCCGAGGCAATTGATGCGAAGAGCGTCATCGCCATCGTCAATAGGATTTTGTTCATGTTGAGGAATTCTCCAAATATCGTCGTCCCGCGCTGGGGGGACGACAGTTTGATTAGTGATGTGGCGCTTCTTTCGGATACGCCGGCGTGTTGTCTGGTGATACAACGAGCGAGATCGCTTTGCCGAGGACAGTGCCAAAACTTCCCTCGCCGCGCGTCCAGTCGTTCATCGCCTTGGCCACCGCGAGTTTACCGACTGTGGCGGTCGAGCGTTTGTAAACACCTGCCGCATACTTGTTGGCTTCGCCGAAGGTCGGGTAAATATGAATAGTGCTGAGGATGCCTTCGAGCCCAAAGCCGTGCTTCATCGCCGCGACAAATTCGACTAACAGATCGCCCGCGTGCTCGCCGACGATGGTAGCCCCCAATATTTTGTCTGAACCCTTGGGCGTAATCACTTTCACGAAACCGTGTGCCTCGCCATCGGCAATGGCGCGGTCGAGGTCATCGATGCCATACACATGCACGTCGTGCGCAATTTTTTTCTCGATGGCTTCCTGTTCGTTGATGCCTACCCGCGCCACTTCGGGATCGGTAAACGTGGCCCACGGCACCACCGAATAATCGACCTTGAATTTCTTGAATTTGCCAAACAACGCATTCACCGACGCGAACCACGCCATGTGTGCGGCGGTATGGGTGAATTGGTAGGGTCCCGCCACATCACCGCAGGCGAAAATATTCGGGTAAATCGTTTCCAGGTATTCGTTGGTCTCGACGACCTTCTTCGCGGGGATTCCCAGCTCTTCCAGTCCGTAACCGGTGGTGTTGGCGACGCGGCCGACTGCGCAGAGAATCTCGTCGAAGGCGATGCGCTTCTCCTGCCCTTCGCTCTCCACGATGAGGAATTTCTCGCCGTTTTCGATGACGACTTCCTTCGCTTTGTGGTTGACCAGCACGGCAACGCCCTCAGCTTCGAATTTCTTTTGTACTAGCGCCGAGACTTCCGGGTCTTCGCGGATCATGATGCGCGGCAGCATTTCCACCTGCGTTACTTTGGAGCCGAAGCGGGCGAAACACTGGGTGAGTTCGGAGCCAATCGGCCCGCCACCCAGCACAACGAGACGCTTGGGCAACACACGGATATTCCAGACGTTGTCCGACGTCAGTGGCCTGCATTCCGCAAGCCCAGGAATCGGCGGCACCAATGGCTTGGCGCCCGCTGCGATGACGATATTTTTGGTTGTCAGTTTCTGTTTGCTGCCGTTTTCCAGGATGATTTCGACTTCCCACGGTGAGAGAATTTTGGCACTTCCCTTCACGCAATCCACGCCCAGGCTCGAATAGCGCGCGACCGAATCGTGCGGTTCGATTTCGTTGATGACGTTTTGTACGCGTTCCATCACTTCCGCAAAATCCCATTGCGCCGACGCGGACTTGATGCCGAACTCCTTCGCACGCGAAATGTGATTGAGCAATTTGGCCGAACGGATCAACGCCTTGGAAGGTACGCAGCCGGTGTAGAGGCAGTCGCCACCCAACTGGTGGCGCTCCACGAGTGTGACCTTTGCCTTTACAGCCGCAGCGATGTAGCTAGTGACCAAACCGGCCGAGCCGCCGCCGATAACGATCACGTTACGGTCATAGTGCGCGGGTTTTTTGTCTGCCCATCGCGCATAGATTTTTCTGGCGCGAATGCCATCGACAATTTTCTTGGCAATGATGGGTAAAAGTCCGATCAAGATGAACGCGCCGATCAAGCCCGGCGATAGAATGCCCTTGAGCGACGTAATCTCGGAAAGTTTTTGCCCGGCGTAGACGAACACGATCGTGCCTGCCAGCATGCCAACCTGCGATACCCAAAAAAATGTCCAAACCTTCATGGTGGTCAGGCCCATGACGGCATTGATTACAAAAAACGGAAACGCGGGCACAAGCCTGAGCGTAAACAGATAGAACCCGCCTTCCTTCTCTACGCCCGCGTTTATGGCTTTCAGTTTGTCGCCGAATTTTGATTGGATTGAATCACGCAGCAGAAAGCGCGCGACCAAGAACGCCAGCGTGGCACCGATGCTCGACGCAAACGAAACGATGACGACCCCCCAGACAAGGCCAAAAATGGCACCGGCGACGAGCGTCATAATCGCTGCACCAGGCAGGGATAATGCGGTGACGGCGATGTAGGCGGCGAGAAATATCAGCGCCGTTTGTATTGGATTGGCTTGATGGTAGGCCGCGATCACGGCTTGCTGCGACTTGAAATAGTCCAAGCTGAAATATTTGCCGAGATCAAAAATAAAAAACGCCGCAATGAACGCCGCGACAACCAACAGTACAAGTATTTTGGTCTTATTCATGCTGTTTCCTTGGGTGGAACGCGATCGACGAATCGATCAGGTGGATTTCCGTTTTGACTTCGCAGCCGTGGTGACGGTGGCGCGCTTTTTGGCGGGGACTACAGCGGTACGACGTTTTTTGGCGGACGCTTTCGGCGTGCCATGCGGGATGGTCGGTAGTGCGCGCATTTCGCTGCCGCTATCGAGAAATTGCGCGTGCAGATCGACAGTCTGGCGTTTGCCGACATCATCAAAATGGCGTTCAAGCCAGACGCTCATGGCCTCGCGACCACGATCCCGCAGTATCTGCAGGAATGACCAGTCGGTACAGAGTTTGGACGCGGCAGATAAATCTGACAGCGCATCATCCGCACGCAACGAGTGGATAAGTACATATTTCAATTGATCGCGGTATTCGTCTTTCAGCCAGCCGTCTCCGATCAGCTTTTGCACGAATGCGACCGCGCGCAATTCTTTAATGAGCGCCGAATTGAAGCTGATCTCGTTTACGCGGTCTTCAATCTCGTGCGGCGTGGTGGGCGTGCCGGCCCGCACGATGGGGTTGATGTGCACGATCAGCACATCACGGGCATCGGTACGATAAAACAGCGGGAACAAGGCGGGATTGCCCATGTAGCCGCCATCCCAATAGGTGTGTCCGCCGATTTCTACAGCCTGATACATAAATGGCAGGCAAGCTGACGCCATCACCACGTCGACGGTAATCTCGGGATTTTGAAAAATCCGCACATTGCCGCTCTGCACGTTGGTGGCAGATAGAAAGAGCTTCTGTCCCTCGTAACGGTTGAGCGCTTCAAAATCAATCTGCTCGTTGAGAATATTGCGCAGGGGATTGAAGTTGGTGGGATTGAGCTGATAAGGCGAATACGCGTTGGTCATGGCTTTGAAGGCCTGAAAGCTCAGACTGTCGTCGTTGTTCCAGTGGTTGCCTTTGAGTCGATCCCACGGTGACACCCTCACAAGCGAGTAGCGCTCACCTGCCTTGGCGACAGCCTGCCAAAAATCCGCCAGAGCGGCGCGTGCAGCATCGCGCCCGCCTTTGAGCATGCCGTGCGCCAGCACCACCGCATTCATCGAGCCGGCGCTGGTGCCGGAAATACCTTCAAATGAAAGGCGGCCGTCTTCGAGCAGGCGGTCAAGTGCGCCCCAGGCGAACGCGCCGTGCGCACCGCCGCCTTGCAGGGCGAGATTGATGGTTTTGGTTGCCGGAGAACTCGATGGGGTTGACGTGGATTTGCGGGGCATATGGGCCTCCAGAAAGGGCGCGAACGAGCGGTCGTGGGGGGAATGAAAGGTAACCTGACACCGAGACAACGGCAAGTAAATTCGCCGTCTGCCCCGCATTCAGGTGGTCAGGCGCAAACCAAGGGTGCGCGTATCAATCCGAGTGCGTGCGGCGCGGTATAGGCGGGCCCATCGACGATGCGCTGGAAATAGGATTGATGCGCAGCCGAGCCTTGTGGCCAGTTTTCAATGAACGATTTCTGAAATTTCTCTGCGTCGTAATGCACCGGGATGGCGTCGACGTACACATTGGCCGCCATGCCGCCGTATTGCGACAGGCCCTCACCAGCCGGATTGACCGAGATGCGCGAAATCAGACCGTATTGCGTGCGGGAAAAATTGGGCATACCTGCGGCCCCGTTGTTGATCACAAAGTGCCCGTTGCCGGTATCGGCAAAGCGACGAAACGTGGGCAGACAAGTGTGGCTGGAGACGAACCCCGCAAGCTTCGCATCGCGACAAATTTGTCGCAGCCACGCAATATTGGCCGGGTCGTGCAGCCCGTCGTGTGCGAAACGCCAGCCAGCGAGCGATTCCGCATCGCCGTGCACCACACCAAAGCGCGACCCACCTACCTCGGCGACGACATGCATCGGTAAGCGGGTAAGCGTTTCTGTGAGTTCGGGAAAAGCATGCGCAGTTATTTGCAAGCGCGCCATGATGGTATTGGAACGCGCCACGTCCGCGTCGTCCACGTAGTCAGGATATGAACAGCCACAACCTGCAATACCTTCCGCGCTGGCGGGTTGCGCTAGTTCGGTTTCGACATTGCCGCGCAGCGCGATGTGCCGAAGGACTTCGCGATTGACCGCTTGAAATCCATCGCTGTCGATGTTGAACCAGTTGAAGTCGCCATTAAATACCAGCGTTGGCGGAATCGACTCGGCATCGGCGAGTTCAAGAATAGCGCTCAGCGCCGGCACGTTACCGTAAAGGCCGCCGATGACATAAATCGTTTCCGCATGAATGTCAGCCGCACGCGCAAAAACATCGGGCGCATAACGGTATTGGAGTGGACAGGAACGACCAGGTGACATGGGCAGGCAAATAGGGGTGAGGAATTGTCAAACTCAAGCATTAGCAGACTTCGCAGAGAGAAAAGGGCTGGAAATGCTCGCCAATGCTAGTTCTACATTATGAAAAAACAGGGAAAAGTTTCAGCCGGGTGGCTCCTTCCCTCGCAATCGCGGGGGAAGGAGCCAGCCCGCAAACCTGCGGCATATCAATGGAAGTTTGGTGCCGTTTCGCGACTGCGTTGAACCTACTTTACAAATAAACCCACATTACGATGCATGGATTTTGAAAGAGAAAAAAGCTGCTTCTCGAGAGGTATCGAAGCACCGATGAGCTAAGTTAATGAATCCGCTTTGCTCCCAAGCCCTCCAATACCTCAGGGCGAACGTAATTTTAGCTGCTAAAAGTTCCCTATTCAGCGGCCACTAACGCGTCCACTGTAGTGTTGTCATTATCGAGCGCGCCACCGCAAGACGAACCCTGCCCCGCCGTGCAGCCGTAGCAATGATCTTTGACCACGATCTGGTTACCGAGCAAATCGGTACTCATCAGGTCGCGCAGATGCGTTTTCAAACGACCGGAATGTTGTAGCGGCAATCCCAGCATCTGATTGAAATCGCAGTCGTAGACAAAGCCCAGATAGTCGACCGATAGCAGCGAGCGACACATCACGCTGTCAAGGTTATGCGCTTGAAATGACGCCACCAGTAAATCCATATAGCCTTCGAACTGCCCCTTGGAAATCAGCGTGGAGCCGAAACGCTGGATAGGCATGTTGGTGATGGTGAACAAATGATTGAAAACGATATCGAAATTGTGTTTGAGCAGCCGGTGATAGTCGGCTTCAAGTTGTTCCTGCGCAGGTGGCAGCTTCGGCCCCTGCGGATTGAAAACCAGATTCAGGACCAATGCGCTTCCGGGCGCGCCGTAGCCCAGAGCATTGAGTTTTCTCAAACCCTCGATGGATTTCTCGAACACGCCTTCGCCGCGTTGTTTGTCGACGTTTTCCTGTGAGTAACAGGGCAGTGACGCACTCACTTCGACCTGGTTTTCGGCCAGAAACGTCGCCAGATCTTCAAATCCGGGCTCGCCTAGAATGGTCAGGTTGCAGCGGTCTATCACTCGTACACCCTGCGCACGCGCGGCGCGCACCAGATGGCGAAAATGATCGTTCATTTCAGGCGCGCCACCCGTCAAATCCAGCGTTTTTACGTTTG
>ENA-OFDP01001010-OFDP01001010.1-metagenomes-genome-assembly--contig:-NODE-1010-length-11505-cov-2.406987_pt1 | contig 11505 bp, 12 predicted proteins | sample MGYA00153389_OFDP01 | MGnify analysis MGYA00153389 | reverse complement strand
TGTTGTGACGCTGGAATTTGTAGTCACGGTCAGAGTATAAATATAATCCCCATTTGGAAGATAAGCCGCGTTAGCATCTTTACCATCCTTAAAGTAACACATCGCAACTGATGCGATGACGTCATTGTTTTTAATCTTGCGAATCTTAGACCACCTATCTATAGCAACTTCCCCATCAATGAGAATTGGTACTCGGAACCCGATGACTTGCACAGCCAATGCTTGTACCCGGTCCCAATAGGTTTGGGCCATTGCACAGGGAACATCTGCGAGTACAGAGTCATGGATATTAGTAACCATCCTGGCACCTGTAGCCTTAACCACTTCATCCTCAAAGATTGCACAAACTCTGTCCTTGAATAGGTCGGCAGCCGTTCCTTGGCAGAGGTAGTTGAGTGCAACGTACGCCCTATCGAGTTCAAACTGGAAATGTCTACCGTAGAAGTTCTTGATGTATCCTTTAGCATGAATAGCTTTCTTGACTCGCTCCAAGAGCATCTTGATTGCAGGTACCATCTTGTGGTACTCCTCAAGGATGTTCCCAGCGATAACCTCAAGGCTAGCAGCGCCGCCACCATTCCCATAAGTATCTTGCAGGTATTGAAGTAGTTTTTCATATTCCTCAACTGTGAGTTTCTTCTCTTTGGCGGCAACTTCTTCTGCCGTGCCTGTCTTAGTGCGCACGTCGTGAATGGTCTTAGCTAGCGTACGGATACACTTCTTCTTGCCCATACCATACAGGATACCAAAGTTCAGTGTCTTGATGGCATCACGGAACTGCGGCATGCCAAAACGATTGGCTAACAGCTGGTGGAAGTCAATCTTTGGATCTTTACGGTATGCTTCTAACAGCTGTTCATCTTGAGCGAAGTGCGCGAAGATGCGGTATTCAATCTGTGAGTAGTCGAACTTCACACCAATCAAACCATCATCAATAACAATACCATTCATAGCCCACTTGGGTGGGTTCTGCATGTTTGGTTTGCTGCTGCTGATACGGCCTGTCTTTGTTCCTGACTGATTGAAGCTGGGACGTAGACGCCCTGTCTCGTCCATCTTCTCCACCCAGCCCACAGCGTAAGTAGCCAACGCTGTTTGTAACTCACCGTACTCAAGAATCAAATTGCCCACACCGCTGGGGTCAATGATTTGGCTTAATGCCTCACCATCCCACGATGGTGTCTCACTTCCGTCATCTTGTTTATTCCACTTCACTGGCTTAATGCCTTGAGACTCAAAGTACGCTGCTACTTGGTTGTGAGACTTAGGGTTGAACTCGTACCCCACAGCATCAGTAAGCTTAGTCTGCAACACCAGCATCTGCCGCAGAAGTGCTGCCTGCACCTGCATGAAGAACACTGGGTCAATAGGAACACCGTAACATTCAGAGTCAAAGAGTACGCGGGTGAACCGGCATTCACGTTCCCACACTGGCTTTGACGCATCCTTGATTCGCTTCTCTAGTTGTTGCGTCAACTCCATAGCGGCAAGTACGTCAGCTTTGGCGTACCGAGAAATCAATGGGATGTCAATAGCACCATAGTCTTTAGTCTTGTTTGCAGCAAGCCAAACCTTAATCTCATCCCCTAGCTTGAAGTACTTAGTATTGTACGTCTCACAGAGGAACTCCAGGTTATACTCTAGGAATGTATTATTAACAATACGTGCCAGCGTGCCAACGTCACCAAGCCTAGCCTTTGGGAATCTAATTCCATCCTGGGCCAAGAAATGAAGATCAAACTTCAATTTGATGTTCTGGATATTGGTACACTTGGCTGCAAAGGCACGAAGCTCCGCAATTGCTTCGTCAAAAGGAACACAGGCGTCCTGCTGTGTCCTGTGACGGAGTGGGATATACACTGCACGTTCTGTCTCGTCACAGATGGCAACACCTGCCACCCTATCCCCGTGATAGGGCAGCAAGCCACCGCGGGCATCATCCCAACTAATTGATTCAATGTCGATCCAGACCCGCTTCTCTGGATCGAACTCGTCTAGAAACATACCTTAACTTTCGGGTCAAGTTCGATCCAACGATAGATGAAGCAGTCCTTAGCATGTGCGGGGGTCCAGCCTTCAATAATCCGAGTCGTAACTGGTGGTGTGTAGTCATGTTCAAACTGAGGCAACGTCATAATGTCACGTAGTGCCGCCCCATAGTCCTTTAGGTCAGCCTGTTTAACTAGTGGGTCGAACTGAGTTGGCAGCCCTAGCTTTGTACGAATGTCACACTCTAACAGTGTTTCCCAGATACGGAACCCACCATTTGTAATAACATCAAGCGCATTCTTCATTGGCGTACTGATGTCACCAGTGTATGCTTCAAGCGCGTCATGGAGTAAACCCTGTAACGCTAAATGGTCGGGAAGCATCTCACTAACACGAACAGAATGCTCCGCTACACTGTAGAACTTCGTACAGTTACCAGTGAAGCGGCAGATGTTGCTTAGTGCATGGGCAATGTCAACAGGATCAATAATGCTCCACTCGGGCTCATCAAAGCTGAACGGCTTGCCTGTGTATGTTTGAATTGTGCATGACTTAGTGCCGCTCATTCGATAGCCTTTCCACCGTAGATACGTGTTGGCTGCGCACGAAGCTCACGATACCTCTTTGCCAAAGCCCCCCACTGTGGGCACTCCTCGGCGAACAACTCCATCACTTCAATTGCATCCACTTCAACGCACATTGGAACATTACGGCCGAGGACAATCTGCTCAGCCTTGCCGCCAACAAGCATCTCCATCAATTGGCAGAGCTTTGTCTGGGTGTTGAAGTCACCTTTGACACTATTTAGCACAGTAAGGAAGTTCTTCTGCCTCTCTGTTTGTTCTGCCAACACGCGACCAGGGGTATCCCATGCAAAAAGGAACCGCCTCAAAGCCTTCATCATTCGCCAGCCTCCTGCATGGTGTTAGCAAATTCAAGGTAGTTGTGGGCATCAACGTAATTGTCATTGTGGTACACACGACTTGCACGCTGTGTCTTCATATCAACCATCATTAATGCAACTATGTAGCCGGGCAGATCATCAACCTGAACGCCAAGATAGTTGGTTAGCTTTGCAGCCCACATGCGGCCGATTTGTTGGTGTGACATAACAACAGAACCATAAGTACCCTGCCGCTCTAGGAATACCTTCTTCTGTAGGTCACTGCCAAGAGCATCATACATCTTCCGCTCTGATGGTTTTAAATCCTCGGGAGTAATCTGTGACGCTGTGACAGTGTGTCGGTTGAATTCAGTTTCATGCGCCGGACCAATGATCTGAAAGGCAGCCCCCAATTCTTTTACGCAGCTTGTGCAGCGGCCATCTGCATTGTAACAATGACTAATTTCCTGGGTCGTGTTAGTTGGAACCCTGACAACAGCACTGCCATCATCATAAACTTTCAGGCATGTAACAATAGTACCATCCTCACGGAGGTACGCCGCGCCGGTGTGGAATGCAATCTTCATAATTCTGGCTCCTCTAGTGCAAGCACTTGAAGTGTTTTGTTCTCTAAACCTTGACGATCTAATTTCTTTAATAGCTCTGTGAATGCTGGAGTCTTGCGGTAGCCGCCACGTCGTAACGGCCTCAGGGCTTGCTTACGAACTAACAATCCAATGAACCAAGCGGCATCTTCTTTCATCCATTCCGTAATATCCATGATAGTCTGCACAGTGATGGCATCAGTATCAATCATCGACCGCACACTATCACAGCTATTGGGCAGCTTCTTAGTGATGGCCGCTTCAATTTCTTCTGGGTTCGTAATCACTGACTCACTCATTTGTGCTGCCGAATACTCGGCGTAGCCAAGGGCCTTGTCTGAATAGATTCTATTGAGGAAGCGTTCAACTGCCTCAACATGACATGCTCTAATACAGAGAGTTTCCCCATCCTCTGTTGAAAATGTTCTAGCAGCGCATGCTGCGCTAAGTCGTAAGAGTTTAAGTCTTTGATCAGACGGCTCAACGATGGGGCAAGAGGAAGAGTATGTTCGCCCCATCCTTGTAGCGGCTTCCAGTAAGACCCGCTCAGCTTCAGGTAATAGTCTAACATTAGTTTCCTTCCGTGACCATGACCACATCACAAGGTGATGCGATAGTTCTGCCGTATATGCATGGTCGATTACTTGGCGATCAGCGGATGTACAATTGATAATGTCAGCAGAGACAGCGCCGCTAGCCAGAGCAATACACATGTCGAAGCGACGAATATCTTCAAGCGAACCGATGAGTTCCCTAACCGCATCCACACCGTAATTGTAAGTGCAAAGCTTGCGATCACTACGAGGGTTACTAATCCAGAGTAAACGAGTCCGAGCATTTGTTTTAGACCTTTCAATCTTAACGATTTCAGCCACGCCGCTACTGCGCATGTCTGTTAGTTTGGCTAATGCCTCAACCGGCATACCTTTGATTTCTTCTAGGACAACTAGCCGACGGTCATTGAGCGGAACAGTACCCCATGTCGTAAACCACCGGCCAGCAGTTTCTTGCAGTCCACCGAGAATACCAGCGACCGACGACGACTTTGTATCAACACGCTCGCCTGCACTATAGTGCTTGATAAGCCGCGAGGAGCATTCGGTTTTACCTTGCCCACTGTCACCGATGCAAAGAGCATCGACCCACCCTTTCCGATTGTCACCTTGAAAGGGAACATAAAGTATCGAATGGAACACCAAGTCCACAAAGAAATGTAAATCGGGCCGATCATATATCTTCGTAACATTGTGTGAAAGATCCTCATAGATGTCAGCTAACTTAGCTTCAACCGCACTGGTGGTCCACTCGCTGGGCTGGAACAACGTCAAGTCGTGTTTAAGCACGAAGGAACTGATGTCATCCTGTGCCTTGGCGTACTCGTACACAACTAACGTGGCATGCTGTGTGTCTGGATCAACACACATACGTGCAACAATCTCATACGTGGTATTAGTCTCGATGCCATGGCCCACAGCGAACACTCGCCGCACAACCATTTCACTGGTGCTATGCCCAACTTCAATCTGAGGAATTAGCCGTAGCTCTTCCAGATTGTAGCTGGTTTCAATGTGAAGCTTTGACACCCCACACTTAGGATAGATGCCAGCAATGCTCTTGAGTGCGGAGTGCTGAATCTTTGTTGGCTTACCAACAAGCTCTAGAATCTTCGGGTCATCTGCTTGAACAGTGAACTTGTAGCCACGATTAGTCGAGACATGGCAAAGATTACAGTATGGTTGGTCCGCCTCGCATTGGATTGAACAATCCTTTGGCACGACATATGGTGTTGAGTCCTTCGCAGATACAACAACTTTAGCGCGAATACGCTTACGATGCAAACGAGCAGCAGAAGATTCAGCCAAAGAAACATCATGGATTGTCTCATCTAGTAAATCGTTAACGGGTGCGGTGGGTGGCTCATAGACATCAGTCGCAATTACAAGCTGCCTAAAGTCGTCCGCAGACTTCTTCAGGTCGACGAAGTAATTTACAACGTCATTCTTGCCAGGGCCGAGAGCCAACGTCTCGGATAGGAATACATTACGAACCGAACGAGCGTAACGATGTAGTATGCTGGCAAGATACCCAGCGCCGCGGCGACCAGCATCATCAGCATCAAGGACAATAACAACATGGCGATCACGGAAGCGATCATTAAACTCAGCATTCCAATTATCCGCACCACCAGTCGGAGACACTGCTTCAAAACCGTACTTGCGCAGTACGATAGCCTTAAATTCACCTTCCGTAACATACACATCACCTTGCTCTGGGATAATAATGTCTGGGTAGATCCGTAGTTCGCCGTGGCCCTTTTCATTGAGATACTTCTTACCCTTGGCTGCACCGAACAGGTATGAACGAATGTTCACTAGCTTACCATCAGTGTAGACTGGAATTGTCACACGCTGATTGTTGGCATTGTAACCAAGTTGGTACTTGGTAATGTCAGCTATCTCAATACCTTTCTTCCGTAGCTTTGCTTGCATCTCTGCACTTTGGCAGAGATTACGATGCATCTGTAGAACAAGACCTTCACTAAGTGTAGCAGCTTTACCAGTTGTGACACTGATTAGCTTCTTAACTTCGTGAATGTTCTTCTTGAGTGCGGCAGCAATGAAGCCAATGTGTGACGCTGTGGTGCCACAAGCGGCAGCATTGCACTTGTACGCACCGTTGTCGGGGTTGATTCGACCCTTACAGCCAGTTAGGTCTGCATGGTCATCAAGATGAAAAGGGCACCGAACGTGTAACCATTCGGTGCCTACTTGAGCGTACTCAATTCCGCAGATTTTTAAGGCGTCTTCGGGGGAGATTTCAGACATCGCTTTGCTTTGCGGTATGCGTTGACTTGTGCTGGATCCGACCAATCCACGCCGCTAATGTTCGGTCTACCTGCACCATCTTGTTTGTCATAGTATTCACAGGTTCCACAATCCGATACAGGTTTAGGGCAGGGCAGTCGGTGCTGATTATAATAGTCACAGCGGAAGTATTTGCTTCCCTGTGACGGCTCATAATTCTTGCAGGCTAACTTAAACTTGAGGCACCTACACTCACACGTTGTCAGTTGACACGGCATGGCCACGATCGTCCATTGGGGTTCCAGAACTATTTGGGTATGGCTTAATGTGTGAAAGCTCGTTCACAGTGTCACGATTGTTTGCATCATGCTCAGTGAAACGATTGGGAAAGCGCTTCTGTAGTTTAGTAATGTTATCTGTCATCAGTTGTTCAAAGCTAACATTATAACGACGGCAAATGATAGCAATGTACCAGAGGATATCGCCGCACTCTTCTTTAATGTTAACAATGTCAATGGGCTTACCATAGAAGATATGCTTCTTCAACATATCAGCAAGCTCCGCTGACTCTGTGACAACACCCAGTGATGCGTGGATTAAATCAATTATAGTATCATCACCATAGACACCACCAGCTGGATCACCAACAGCAATTCTCTGTGCAATAACATCATAGTCCATGTTATTGGTACGTCCTGCGGCTGCAATGTAGTCTGTAGGGTTCATTCGGTGGCTCCGAGTTAATGTTTAAAGAGTGCTCACAGAGAGATTCGAACTCCCGACTTCTAGTTTACAAAACTAGCGCTCTACCAACTGAGCTATGCGAGCAAAGGACACACTGTTGTACGTCCCGTAGAACATACAACAGTGTGGGTAAAACTTATATCTCGGTATCTTCCACGACTTCGTGAACAGCATCCTTAATATTCTCATCATCACCAGCAACTTCACGGCGTGACAGTGTGTCCTTCTGCTTCTGCACAGCTTGCTTGAGCATAAGGATTTGGCCGAGAGTATCTGGAGTAACCATCTTGCCACCGATAACCTTTGGCATGAAGTAATCTTCGCCGGGAGTTTGACTTGGTGTTAGTACCGAACCAAGTTCCCACTCAATCACGCCCATTGGTGCAGCAACCTTTACACCAGTTTCGGGGTGTGGGACACGGAACTGCTGCTGACGATTGAGCCATTCCTTGCCGATCTTGTGGCCACTACGGCAGAACTCAAGGGTGAACAGCGTCTTGCAATCGCCAAAGATTGACGGCGCAACACATAGGTACACAAAGTATTCCGTGTACTTGGTCTTCTGCTTGCCTTCATCTGGCGTGGCATGCTGTTGGCGGCAAGGGCAATCTGACTGGTGGGGTCGGAAGTCTGATTGAGAATCATCTTACCTGGGCCAGTGCCCTTTGGGGCACCCTTAATAGGATTCCACTCAACCCACTTCTTCCAATAGATAAGGGGCACAACCTTAAAGGTTTGATCCTTGGTTGCAACAGTCTCCATCGTGCCGCTGTTAATCCATGATCCTGGGCGAGCAACGTCCTGCTTAACTGGCTTACTTCCGAACTGCATCAGCATCATGCGAGAAATAATCTGGTCCTGTGGGGACATATCCTTGAAGTCATCATCTCCGCTGAATGCGTCAATGGTGGTGAGTGCGTTAGTCATTGTGGCTCCGGTGTATAGTATATCAGGGTTTTTATGAAAATCAATCACTATTTTTAATGAAGAATGTGTGGCAAAGTGAGCATACGACCCAACCAATTCCAAAGCAAAGTAAGAAAGTGCCCACCTTTTCTGCTACTGGCAGGTTTGAGAAGCCACTATTATTGTAACAAAAGGCTGAGGCGATAATGAATAGGAATCCGATGGTCCACATTAGTACACCGTAAGGACAGAGGAAGAAACAATCTCACCATTGACAATTAGGTCGAACCAATAGCGACCCGCCTTAATTACCATCATATGATCCTCGATGCAGAAGCTATCATACCCACGTCGCTCCATATCCTGTGCAGCTACCCCCCGCTGTAAGAACTTAATAGTCTTCTCGGACTCAAGGCTATGTGTCACCCGTACTTCAACATCGTTCTTCCCGGGGCGGTCAATGAAGTACATACAATAAATACTGCACCGGAACTTCGGGGATGCTTTGGCCACAAAGATCAAGCCTTCTAGGATCGCCCGCTGAGAGGCAGCTATCTTTAGTGCCTCACACAATAAAATGGTGCCATGGTTCACTTGGAGGGCGCCTTACGAACACTGAGTGTATTGACAATGTGTGTCTTGATGAACGGCGGCGGTAGCTCACCAGCACCCAGGATTTCATCGGTAACAAACTTCTGCAGTGTTTTGTCGTGGACAGTCTCCTTAATTAGTTCCTTACCCTTTTCATGGGTGCGGAGCCAATTGATAAGGGTTGGCTGATCTTCCTTCTTACAGCTAATGAACAGCTTCTTGTCTGGAGTGAAGTTGTACCGCAGGCCACCCACTTCAATCTGCCCAGTCTCAAGTTCGGCTGCATTCATCTTATCCGCAATGCGTGCTGATAGCCCATCCTCAACTAGCGTGAATGCTTTAGACAGTTCCTTACCCAATACCTCAAATTCTTTGAGGGTGATGTACAACTTCGCATCAGCTGCAAAGGAAGTGCCCTCCCCGCTCATTACGGCGGGGCCGGCGGTCTGGTGCACTTCGTCAACCAGTGCTTGTGCTTTATGCACTAACACCTGTAAGTCTTCAAGTGGAGTGGTCATTGGTGTACTCTTTGTATGCTTTGACGACGTTATCGTAGATAAGAACGTTCATTTTTCTACGCCATGTCTGGCTGAACCAAACATAGCCCGCAAGTGCGATCAGCCATGACGGACCATTGAATACAATTACGTCATCATCTTCTGCAGTATCTAACACATCCTTCAGCGCGGCCAGAGTGTCTGGGACACGTTCTGACTCGGGGCGGCATGTCATGTACTCAAAGAGAAATTGCTGCTTGTACTTCGTCGGTAACGTAGTGTAGTCGTCACTCTTCTTGTTAACGAGAATGTACGCAATCACTCGATCACCACAAACTTAGTGCACAGTGCCCTTAGGTCACTTGTATTGTCAACCAATGCGGATACCAAGTCATCGAACTCAATGTCCGAACCCCTTCGCTCAACAGAACGCTCAATTCTGGCCACCTGCTCTTGTTGGCTAAAACCACGTTCATCCCACTGCTTAGACTTAACTTCTAACTCAATTTGTAGTTTAATCTTCACTTTAGATCCCGCCGTAGTAGATGCTTAATGCTTTGTTGGTCTTTCATAGACTCTGCCAAATCCTTTTTCGATTGTAACGCGGTTGCTATAGTCTCTTCAATTGTGTTTTCGTACACATAGTCCCGATATAATACACAGTTACGCTGCCCAATACGATGATTACGGGCTTCTGCTTGGTCTCTTTGCCCGAAGCTGAACCCGTTGGAATAAAAGAATGTAACCTTACAAGAGTCGTTTGCATTCTTTTGGTCCCCTAACAAGGTAAGGCCGACACCGCCAGCAGCAACATGACCGACAAACACGCGTAAAGTAGAATCGTTATTAAACCTGTCCACGACAGTTTGACGGTCTTTAGTTCTTCCATCAAGAGATAGTGCACCAATGCCACGCTGAGTACAAGCAGCCACAATAGAGTCGATGTCATAATGGAATCGTGCCCAGATAATTAGTTTGGAAGTAGCGACAACGTCTTCAACATCTTCCATCATTTCATTCAGCTTAGTGTCACCACCTTCAAGCTTACGAACAACACGAATAGACTCCTCAGAGCGAATATCTTCCGCTGTAATGAAACCACAGCACATCTGCGACAGCTTAAGCATCTGAACAATAATGAAATCAGTCTTAGCTGCAACACCCTCCTCTAACATCAATGAGAAGTTACTTTCAAAGTTGTCATACTGAATGCGCAGTGCTGCTGGCATTTCAATGCGGCGTGTCTCGTATAGTTTTTCAGGTAGGTCGAGGCAACGTTCCTTCTTAACAATCAATGACATGCGGCCCATTGATTCCTTAAGCTCATCAACGTTTTTGAACCCCTCAATCTTGTCAAACTCTTGCCCTTGCTCAGTTGTAATCTTGCGGATGTTACAGAACTGTGCTCGGAAACCACTGTAGCCATTGTAGCCAAGGCATCCTGGGCGTAGCAGTTGGAACTGCGACCATAGATCCAGAATGTTATTCGACACTGGAGTGCCAGTGAGAATACGCTTCATCAGAACACTGGCCATGTTCGTTAGCTTTATGAGACTCTTGAAGCGTTTCGATTCCGGATTCTTAACGTAGTGGCTCTCATCCATCGCCATATAGTTTGGCATGAATAGCATGAGTTCTTCAGTTAGGTTGCGAACACTATCGTACGATACAATGACAACTTTAAACCGTGACGATGACTGCAACACTTCTAATAGTACATCCGCGCCGTTGAGTGAACTATCAATGATACCCACATCATAGTGGTGGACATCACTAACATTCATCTCAAACTCACGCCGCCAATTCTCACGGAGTGACTTGGGGCACACAATCAAAGCACGGATCATTTGTCCGTGTTCTAGTTCACGGGCATAGATGTCTAGCTCATCAACGACGCACTTCGATTTACCAGTACCCATTTCCATGAGTAGACCGAAACCTTCGCTTCGGTACATACACTCAACAGCTAACCGTTGATGTGCAAACGGAGTGCGAACGTGTGGGTATGTATAGTCAGTATCCTTGCCGTCGAACACATAATCCCACCGCTTACTTGCGGCCTGCTCTTCTGCTCTGATGGTTAACTTAAGATAAGCCAACATCATTTTGGCCTGCTCGTCCATGGTGAAGTCATCACCAAAACGATAGTGCGCCGTAATATGCTTGAGCGTTTGGTCGGTGAGGGGGATTACCCAGCCACGGCCGTCATAATCATTTGACTTCCACTTACGTTCCTTGAACGCTTTGCAGAACTCATGCACTTGGTCAAATTTAGATGTGCCAATAATTGCTTGGTCAAACTTTAGGAACAACTCTGTATTACTATACTGATGAAGGCTGAATAGTGGCATAGTCGCCCATTATATAATATGTTTTAGGAAAGTCAAACCAAACTTGCGTAGTAAGTTTGCCAGCTACCACGGAGTATATCTAGGCCATTTGTAGTAATATGCACGGTGTCTTCGTCACGGCAATCAATCGCCACA
>ENA-OFDP01001009-OFDP01001009.1-metagenomes-genome-assembly--contig:-NODE-1009-length-11512-cov-2.455355_pt1 | contig 11512 bp, 9 predicted proteins | sample MGYA00153389_OFDP01 | MGnify analysis MGYA00153389 | reverse complement strand
TCAATCAAAAAGAATCCGATGCCTACTCGCAGCTCTACCAGGAAAGCGCCGCCCGTAAAACGGCTGACAAGGCCATCAACATTCTGCAAGGCCGCTGCGTGGGTGGCTCCACCACAGTGAACTGGACCAGTTCTTTTCGCACACCCACCGCCACCCTGGCCTATTGGCAAGACAGGTTTGGCCTGGCCACTTACGGCAACGATGCGCTGGCTCCTTATTTTCAGCAAGCCGAGGCCCGACTGAGCATAGGCCCCTGGCTGGTAGCGGCCAACGAAAACAATGATTTGCTGCGCCGGGGCGCGGCCAGACTGGGCATTCCTGCTGCATCGATTGCGCGCAATGTGAAGGGTTGCTGGAATTTGGGCTATTGCGGCATGGGTTGTCCGACCAATGCCAAGCAGTCGATGCTTGTCACGACGATTCCAGACGCGCTCGACCGAGGGATGTCGCTAATCCACTCGGCGCGCGTTGAAAGCCTCGCCTCACGTTACGGAAAAATCACCAGCCTCATTGCGCACGGCATGGCAGCCGATGGCGTTGGTGCGATAGCCGGTCAATATCGTATTTTTGTCAAAGCCCGGCATTACGTGCTCGCGGGCGGAGCGATCAACAATCCTGCCCTGATGCTGCGCTCCAAATTGCCCGATCCGCATCGGACATTGGGCAAGCGCACCTTTCTGCATCCCTCGCCTGTAAGTGCCGCGATCATGGATGAAAAGGTCGAGGCATATACGGGCGCGCCGCAAACAATTTATTCAGACCATTTTCTGGACACCATGCCGCATGATGGCCCCATTGGCTTTAAGCTCGAAGCCCCGCCTATTCATCCAATTTTGGCTGGTATCACCCTCCAGGGTTTCGGCGTTGAGCACGCCACATGGATGAAGCGATTGCCGAACATGCACGTCGCCATTGCACTCATGCGCGACGGTTTTCATCCACAAAGTGTCGGTGGCGAGGTGACCACTCGCAATGATGGCAGCCCGACCCTCGACTACAACATCAGTGAATATGTATGGGCGGGCATGCGCCATTCGCTCATGGTGATGGCTGAAGTGCAATTTGCCGCAGGCGCAAAAATCGTCATGCCGTTGCATGAAGATGCGAAGCCCTATCGAAACTGGGGCGAGGCCAGACGTGCAATTGAAGTAATGCCCATGCAAACCTTGCGCACCCGCGTCGCGAGTGCGCACGTGATGGGTGGCTGCACGATGGGTGCGGATGTGCGCACCTCCGTGACACGGAGTGATGGACGCCATCACCAGCTGGAAAATTTGTGGGTATTTGACGGCTCGGTATTTCCAACTTCCATCGGTGCCAATCCGCAGTTGTCGATTTATGCGATGGTGGCGCGCAATGCGTCGGCAATGGCTGCCTGTTCGTAGACGTGAACGTGCCGCCGCAGATCTTTAACAATTGAAATTAGGCTCCCGGCGGTACTGCGCCTGCAGCTGGTTCACGACAGGCTGGCCAAGTGATTCAGCCCGCATCCATAAAGAAAAACGGCAACCCGAAGGTTGCCGTTTCAATTTGCTACTGCTACTGCGAAGCCAATTACAGCGGCTTGATCGCGGTAGCTTGTTTGCCTTTAGGGCCAGTCGTGATTTCGAAAGAAACCTTCTGGTTTTCTTTCAGCGACTTGAAGCCATTGCCTTCAATAGCCGAGAAGTGTGCGAAAAGATCTTCGCCACCGCCGTCTGGCGTAATGAAACCAAAACCTTTAGCGTCGTTAAACCATTTAACGGTACCTGTACTCATGTAAATTCCTTAAAAATAAACACCGGGAAACTCCCCAGCGGAAAGGCAGCCTTACAACATCAGGTAGCGTAAATGGTACAAAGAATCGGGCCCATAAATCGAGCGAGTACTTCGGCACTAATTAACTGCATACACCTGCGAATGCGACTGCAAGGCGGAAGCTACGCGAAAGCCATTGATTCGTCAAGGGAATTCATAAAATCAAAAATACGCTGGTGCGTCGTGACTTCCGTTATGCACGGGTAAACGGCTTTCCCACACTAGTGCAGCAAGTACAGGTACGCTCGCGTTTGAACCACGATTTAACCTGACACATCCCAATATGAACAATCGACAACTTGGCTACTGGACGATAGTCCTGGTCGCGGCCGCCATCATGATGGTGTCTCAAGGAGGCCGACAGTCGCTGGGCTTGTTCGTTTCGCCGCTCAACACCACCACGGGTCTCGGCATTGCCAGCATCAGCTTTGCGATGGCCGTGGGCCAATTTATCTGGGGTGCCGTGCAGCCGGTCGCGGGTGCTGTTGCGGATCGCTACGGACCGGGACGCGTGTTGGCGGCTGGTTTCATCGTCCTCGCGATCGGAAACGCCCTTACCCCTTACATGAGCACATCTACGGGGCTGATTTTTTCTATCGGCGTCCTCAGCGCAGCGGGCGCCGGTGCGTGCAGTTTTTCGGTGTTGATTGGCGCGGCAGCGCAACGGCTTCCCGCTGAAAGGCGCGGTATGGCATCGGGCATCATCAACGCCGGTGGCTCGTTCGGGCAATTTATATTTGCCCCGTTGCTGCAGAAACTTATTGGCGGTGTCGGATGGATGGGGGCCATGTGGGCGATGGCAATAGTGGCTTTGGCGGCATTGCCCCTTGCGCGTGTGATGCGCCGACAACCCACGACGATACAAGCGGTCGCCGACGCAGCGCCAAGCGGAAATACGCAATCCGTCGCGCCAGAACAGTCGATGAAGGCGGCAATCAGGCAGGCTTTTGCTGACCGGAGTTACCTGCTATTACATGCTGGCTTCTTCACCTGCGGCTTCCACATCGCATTTCTCGTCACGCATTTGCCGGGCGAAGTGCAACTCTGCGGCCTGCCCGCGCAAGTGGCAAGCTGGTCGCTTGCCATTATTGGTCTGGCTAATATCGTCGGCAGTCTGGCGGCAGGCTGGGGTACGCAGAATTACCGCAGCAAATACATACTTTTCTGGATGTATTTTTCCCGGGCCATCCTGATTATTGCGTACTTGCTGGCGCCGAAGAATGCGACAACGTTCTATCTCTTCGCAGCTGGGCTAGGCCTGACCTGGCTGGCTACCGTACCGCCAACCGCCGGTGTCGTCGGCAAACTGTTCGGTACGCGCTATCTCGGCACCCTCTTTGGATTAACGCTGCTTTCACATCAGATTGGCGGATTTTTTGGTGCCTGGCTTGGTGGCATCGCCATCACAGAGCGTGGCAGTTACGACTGGATGTGGTACGCCGATATCGGCCTTGCCTTGATCGCTGCACTTTGCAATTTACCCATAAAGGAGGCAGCTATCGTCAAGCAAACAATGCAGGTGAAAACTGCATGAATGAAATGGATTCGCACCGCATTGTGGAGGCGGGCAAAAAGGGCCAGAAACAGGCAGACTATCGCCAACATAAACAACAACCAATTGAAGGAATTTAAATGCAACGCGCCCAATACACAGAACGTGGCCCTATCCCGCAAGCATCCATCGCCGCTGTTGAATTCACGCTGCCGCCACTTGGCCCCGGCCAGGTACTGATCAAAGTTCTGGCCGCACCGATCAATCCCTCTGATGTACTGACACTCACCGGTGTGTACGGCATGCTGCCGCCGTTGCCTGCAACCGGTGGCAATGAGGGCGTCGGTGTAATCGCTGAGTGTGGGCCTGGCGTTTCGTCGCCGGCAATTGGGCAAACAGTGCTGTTGCCTGTCGGCGCTGGGACCTGGTCTACCCACATGGTTGCGGATGCCGCAAAACTGATGCCGCTGCCGAACGGCGTCGATCCGCTACAGTTAGCGATGATGACGGTGAATCCACCGACGGCGCATTTACTGTTGAAAGAATTCGTTGATCTCGAACCCGGCGAATGGGTGATACAGAATGCGGCCAATTCGGGTGTTGGTGAATATTTGATTCAACTCGCGAAAATTCGCGGCTTGAAGACCGTCAATATTGTCAGACGCGAATCGGCGGTGGCCGCAGTAAAGGCGATGGGCGGCGATGTTGTTTTAGTCGACAGCAGCGGTGTGCCAAAGCTTGTCAAAGAAGCAACGTCGGGCGCAAAAATCCGCTTGGCCATCGATGCCGTCGGCGGGAAATCCACAGACAACCTTGCCAACTGCCTGACAGACGGCGGCGTGCTGGTGAATTACGGCATGATGAGCGGCGAACCCTGCACCGTCTCGCCGTCCTCGTTTGTGTTTCGGGACGTGACGCTGCGCGGATTCTGGCTGGCGTTATGGTTCCGGAAGGCGACACCGCCGCAGCAAATGGCGGTGTTTGGCGAGCTGGCAAAATTGATCGCGACCGGAAAACTAACAGCGCGCGTGCATGCAACTTACGACATCGGCCAGATCAAAGAAGCCGTTGCGGCAGCGGCAGCGGGCGAGCGCGATGGAAAAATACTGATGGTGCCCAAAGGCTAAGCTTCCACTAACATATTGCCGGTCAACCACTCTGTCACAACCAGGAGATCACAAATGAAATCCATGCTGGTCACATTCTCACTGTTACTTTTTTGTTGCGGCATTAGCGTTGCTGCGTCGGCTAAGGTGAGTTGCGATGACGTGCGCGCTTCAATCGAAGCGAAGTTGTCGGTGAAAGGCGTCAAAAAATTCACGCTCGAAATACTGCCAAAAGACCAGGCCACCGACTTGCGCATCGTCGGCACGTGTGATGGCGGTTTAAAGAAAATCACCTATAAACGCGACTGACCGCCGCTGCATCGCGCACATTAACGATTAAACATCCCCAAGGCATGATGCATAACAGAACCTCTAGCACTGGCGAGCTTCACAGCCGAAAACTGTCTGTAGAGGCGCGCCAGCGCTTGACTTTACCTGTCACATTGCACTTGATGGCGGCCGCGTTGTTGCTAAGCGCCTGTGGCGGTGGCGGCGGTGGCGACGCGCCTGCCAACACACCAGTGGCCACGCCGCCAGTAGTCACGCCGCCGCTCACCGGGCTCGTCTCGGTCGCGACCACGTTTTCGCCGACGTGTGCGGGCGTTCCTAATTCAGGCATCCTTTACGCCAATGCCGAAGTCGAGCCGCACATTGCGATTAACCCGACCAACCCGAACAATCTGATCGGCACCTGGCAACAGGATCGCTGGTCTAACGGTGGCGCTCAGGGCATCACTGTTGCCGCGTCTTTCGATGCCGGCGTCACATGGACCCGCCGCGCACTTGCGGTTTCACGCTGTGGCGAAGGCAATGTCGCAAATGGCGGCGATTATGAACGTGCTTCCGATCCTTGGGTCACGTTCTCGCCGAACGGTACTGCGTACCAACTTTCCCTCAGTATCAATGGTACTTCCTTTCAGCCAGGATCGAGTTCGGCCATGCTGGTTAGTCGTTCCATCGATGGCGGTCGAACTTGGGCCAATCCGGTTACATTGATTCGAGACGGCCCGCAGTTTTTCAACGACAAAAACACTATCACGGCTGACACCACCGATTCACGCTACGTTTATGCGGTTTGGGATCGCCTCACGACGGACAATCGTGGACCGACCGTGTTGGCACGCACCACCGATGGCGGCGCGACTTGGGAACCGGCGCGAATAATTTATGACCCGGGCGTCGGCAATCAGACCATCGGCAATGTCATCGCCGTGTTGCCTGACGGCAATGTCATCAATTTCTTCACCCAGCTCAATACCGTCGCTGGCAATCAAGTCGGCTCGTTTGCCGTAATACGCTCCACCGACAAGGGCTTGACGTGGTCCCAGCCAATCACGATTTCCAATTTTCTTGGCATCGGCACGCGCGACCCTGAAACCGGTGCGGCGATTCGGGATAGCGCTTTCCTTGGCCAGATCTCTGTCGGCGCGCAGGGACAACTCTACGTCGTCTGGCAGGACGCCCGCTTCAGTAGCGGCAGCCGCGATGCAATCGCATTTTCGCGTTCAACCGATGGTGGACTCACATGGAGCCTGCCGGTGCGGGTCAATGCCGATGCCAGCGTGCAAGGTTTGATTCCCAGCGTCAATGCCCGCGCGGACGGCACCATTGGCATTAGTTATTTCGACATGCGCAGCAATACCGCCGATCCTGCCACGCTGCTGACCGACTATTGGCTCGCCACTTCGCGCGATGGCGTGAATTGGACAGACCGTCGAATTAGCGCGGCTTTCGATATGGCGACCGCACCGATTGCACGCGGCTATTTTCTGGGTGACTACATGGGGCTCGTTAGTGCCGGAAGCAATTTCTATCCCTTTTACGTGCGCACCAACAGCGGCAATCTTGCCGATCGAAACGACGTCTTTATAACACCGATGAATGTGCCGCTCGGAACCACGGTAGCGAGCGCTTCGCAACATGGCGCAGACGCGACAGAGCCTGCGATCTCGGCCGCGTTGCAGCGGCAGGTCAGCGACAATATCGTGCAAAAAATGGAACAGCGCGTGCCAGGCTGGTCCCGCCTGAAGGGGTTGCGCAACCAGCCATAACCGCGAAGTGCGGGCTGCTATCATCTGCGCACAATAATATTCGGAGGAGCTGGACGTGATAAACGCCTTGGATTCGCTCGTACCTCAACGGTACTGGGCATGGGCAGGCTGCGTTGTGCTTGCCGTGCTTTGCCTCAGCTTATCGCCGCTCACACCGGTATGGTTTTGGCCGGCCACACTTTTCCTGTTGCTTTCGCTGGTCGGGTTGATCGACTACTCCCAAAGCCGACAGGCGATCCGTCGCAACTATCCGGTGTTGGCGCACTTCCGGTTTTTCTTTGAATTTATCCGGCCGGAAATTCGCCAGTATTTCATCGAGGCTGACCGCGAGGAACTGCCGTTTTCGCGCGCACAGCGTTCGATCGTTTATCAGCGCGCCAAAGGCGCAGCCGACAAGCGGCCGTTCGGTACGCAGCTTAATGTCTATGAATCTCATTACGAATGGATGAACCATTCGATCGCACCAACCGATATCGATAATCACGATTTCCGCATCTCCGTCGGCGGCCCGGACTGTGCCAAGCCCTACTCCGCGAGCGTCTTCAATATTTCGGCGATGAGTTTCGGCGCGCTTTCGTCCAACGCGATCCTCGCGCTTAACGAAGGTGCCAAGCGCGGCAATTTTTGTCATGACACCGGCGAAGGCTCGATTTCTCGCTACCACCGTGAAGCGGGCGGAGACCTGATCTGGGAAATTGGCAGCGGATATTTCGGCTGCCGCACTGCCGAAGGCGGATTTGATACGCAAAAATTCTCGGAGAACGCGGCGTCCGAACAGGTAAAGATGATTGAGATTAAGCTCTCACAAGGCGCCAAACCCGGTCACGGCGGCGTCTTGCCCGGTGCGAAAGTGACAGCAGAGATCGCTGAGACACGTGGAGTGCCGATTGGTATCGATTGCGTCTCACCGTCCAGACACTCGGCCTTTTCTACGCCGATAGGGTTGCTGCAGTTCGTGGCGAAGCTACGCGTGCTTTCCGGCGGCAAACCAGTTGGAATAAAGTTTGCGGTGGGACATCCGTGGGAATGGTTTGGCATCGTAAAGGCGATGCAGGAAACCGGCATTACGCCCGATTTTATCGTAGTCGACGGTGGCGAAGGTGGCACGGGTGCCGCCCCCCTGGAATTCACCGATCACGTCGGCGCGCCGATGCGGGAAGCATTGATGCTGGTACACAACACGCTGGTCGGGGTAAATTTGCGCGACCGCATTCGCATCGGTGCATCGGGGAAGATCGTTACCGCGTTTGACATCGTGCGCGCCGTTGCGATGGGTGCCGACTGGTGCAATTCCGCGCGGGGCTTCATGTTTTCACTTGGTTGCCTGCAAGCCCAGACTTGTCACACCGGACATTGCCCGACGGGTGTGACCACGCAAGACCCCAAACGCATGCGGGCGCTGGTAGTGCCAGACAAGGCCGAACGCGTATTTCAGTATCATCAAAATACCCTGAAGGCACTTAAAGAGCTGCTTGCCGCTGCCGGCCTGACTCACCCACGTGATCTCGGTCCTGAACATGTAATTCAGCGCGTATCCTCCAACGAAGTGCGTTCGCTTGCGGCACTGCATACCTGGACCAAGCCAGGCGAACTCCTTTCCGCCATTCCAGAATCAGCTGTCTTTAAAGTTTTCTGGGCCGTTTCCCGCGCGGATTCGTTCGATGCGCCGCCAAGCGTGCTGACGATGCGCGGCGTGAAAACGCACTGACAACTTGTACGCAGTCAGGCGTCGCAGGTGCTTTCCAGGCATTAATTTTGCGCAGAATATCGCGAGTGTCGAAGCAGGTACAGTACATGCACAGGTTGCTTTCCGAATTTTAATTGAAGCATGGAGTGGAGCATGAGCCGGCAGGAACGCGATACCTTTGGCTTGATCGATGTTGCGGACGAACGCCTGTGGGGCGCGCAGACACAGCGCTCAATGCACCATTTCCACATTTCCACCGAGCGCATGCCCAATGAGCTGGTGATGGCGTTGGCAATGGTCAAACGCGCTTCCGCTGTCGTCAATTGCGACCTGAAATTGCTGCCTGCGGGCAAGGCTAACGCTATCGTTGCGGCGGCTGACGAGGTTCTCGCTGGAAAACATTCAGACGATTTCCCGCTTTCAGTGTGGCAAACCGGCTCCGGTACGCAGTCGAATATGAACATGAACGAGGTGCTGGCAAACCGCGCCTCGGAGTTGATGGGCGGCAAACGCGGAATGGATAGATGCGTGCATCCCAACGACGAGGTCAATCTTGGCCAGTCATCGAACGACATTTTTCCTACCGCAATGCACGTCGCCGCTTCCATTGGTATCCACAATCATTTGCTGCCTGCCCTGCGGACGCTGAAATCCAGCCTCGCGAAAAAGTCGGACGCGTTCCGGCACATCATTAAAATCGGGCGCACCCATCTGCAGGACGCCACCCCACTCACGCTCGGACAGGAGATGTCGGGCTATGTGGCGCAACTCGAGCACAGTGATGCCATCATCAACGCGGCCCTGCCGTGGATTTACCGCCTGGCTGCAGGTGGCACGGCGGTAGGCACGGGATTGAATACGCACGCCGAGTTCGGTGCGCGACTTGCGTTAGAGCTCGCCCGCCAAACCAGTTTGCCGTTCGTCAGCGCGCCCAACAAATTTGCCGCTCTTGCAGCGCACGACGAACTGGTCGCAGCACACGGCGCGCTGAAAACCCTGGCCGCAGCGCTAATGAAAATTGCCAACGACATCCGTTGGTTGGCATCGGGCCCACGGGCAGGCCTGGGCGAAATCTCCATCCCCGAAAACGAGCCCGGCAGCTCCATCATGCCCGGCAAAGTCAACCCGACCCAGTGCGAGGCACTCACCATGCTGTGCGCACAGGTTTTTGGCAACGACGTCGCGATCAATTTCGGTGGCGCATCTGGAAATTTTGAGCTCAATGTATTCAAGCCGCTCATCGCACACAATTTCCTGCAGAGCGTACGTCTACTGGCCGATGGCATGACCAGCTTTGAAGAACACTGTGTGCGCGGTATCTCGATTAACGAAGCCCGTATCACCGAACTGATGGAACACTCGCTCATGTTGGTCACCGCATTGGCGCCGCATATCGGCTACGAACGCGCCGCTGAAATCGCCAAGCGTGCGCACAAGGATGGTTGCACGCTCAAGGCTGCGGCCGAGGCCTTGGGATATGTGACGGCGGAAGAATTTGATTCTTGGGTGCAGCCCGCGCACATGATTGGCCCGCATCCGTAGCCACTGCTGACGTTTCCCGGAAATCTGCGGGCTTGGGTGGCGACGAGTCTGGACGGATACCAATTTTTCAACGCGACCGAAGCCTGCGTCGCTTAGAAATACTCCACTTCAGGCTGCTTTTCCTTCGCGGTTAACGATGTGGCTGCCACAGCAGCATCGTATTTCACGACCCGGTTGCGGCCGTGTTCCTTTGCCCAGTAAAGCGCAGCGTCCGCGTGTTCGAGCACCAGCGAAGGCTGGGTGTTTTGCTTCACGCGCACATAGCCGATGCTGACCGTGAGGTGCCCGGCTTGCGGAAACACATACGCCTCTACTTCTGCACGAAAGCGCTCAAAGGCAGCATGGGCGTTGTGTTCCTCGGTCGGTTTCAGCAACGCCACGAATTCTTCGCCGCCAAAACGGAATAGCTGGTCGTGAACCCGAAACGAGGCCTTCATCAACGTGGCAATGAGCAACAACATTTCATCGCCAATGAGGTGGCCAAAATTATCATTCACGCGCTTGAAATGATCGACATCGACTACCGCAAGCCAATGGTCAACAAAGGCGGAGCGCGCATGACGGCGCCGTGGCGAATGCAGCGCTTTGACATGACGGTCATCGTCGGTCGAAAGGCGGTAAAGAATACGCATCAGGTGTCGGTCGAAAGTCTTGCGATTGAGCAGGCCTGTCAGCGTATCGATCTCGCTGTAATCGAGCAGCGACAATACGTTGCTGAAAATCGCCAGCAGGTGTTCGGCAAAAGAGAGCTGACTCTCGTCCAGCGACTTGCCCGCCAGCGTGACAAACCCGGAGACACTGCCGTTTGCTTTGACAATCGGAAAAACGATGTCGCTGCCATCGACGACGCGTGCACCACTTCGCAAGCTCGCGAGGAGCTGGGGATGATAGTCGATTGACACCATGCTCGAAGGCACCGACAGGCCATCGTCGTGAACGTGCGCGCCGGTGTCGTTCACGCTGGCAGCAGGCCAGACAAACGCTTCCCCAGGTGTGTGCAACAACGAGTAAATGGTTACGCTGCCCGTGCCCAGCAGGTCTCGCAAGGCGTGCGCCACCGCAATGTTGATTTGCGGCCGATCACGCTCGCCAGTGATGCGTTCAATGTGGGATAACAGCCTGTCCATGGACTACAAATAACGAGGGGATACGCGAAGCATACCTTAGCATCCGGCTGCCTTAAGTTCGGTCACCATAAACCAAAAGCGCATTGCGGTAGAATTTATCGTCCCGCAAACAAATGGAGAGACCATGCCGCTAAATACCGCCCACGACTTTGATCCTGAAGTGATGAAACTGTTTGACCAGTACGTACATGGCGTAATTGACCGTCGTGCCTTTCTCAATCGCGCGACCAAGTACGCTGTTGGTGGAATGACCGCAACGATGTTGCTCGAGGCGCTTAATCCCAAGTTTGCCGAAGCACAACAAGTGAAGAAGGACGATCCGCGCATCATCTGCAAGTACGTCGAGTACGCCTCGCCGGACGGCTACGGCAAGATGCGTGGGTATCTGGCGATGCCCACAAAGACCCCGGGGAAATTCCCTGGTGTGTTGGTAGTGCATGAAAACCGAGGGCTTAACCCGCACATTGAAGATGTCACGCGGCGGTTGGCGCTGGATAATTTTGTTGCCTTTGCGCCCGACGCGTTGTTCCCACTCGGCGGTTACCCTGGCGACGAAGATAAAGCGCGGGAGTTATTTTCCAAACTGGAACAGCCGAAATCGCGCAACGATTTCGTCAACGCGGCAGCTTTTTTGAAAGTTTTGCCAGAATGTTCAGGGAGCGTCGGTGTGGTCGGTTTTTGTTACGGCGGCGGCATCGCCAATCTGCTCG
>ENA-OFDP01001008-OFDP01001008.1-metagenomes-genome-assembly--contig:-NODE-1008-length-11521-cov-2.190912_pt1 | contig 11521 bp, 8 predicted proteins | sample MGYA00153389_OFDP01 | MGnify analysis MGYA00153389 | reverse complement strand
AAAGGTGAGGTCGATTTGCGGTTTTACCTGAATCTGGTTAATACCCGGCATCTGGTATTCAACAGGGTCTTCGACAGTGAGAATTTTTACGTCAGGCTTATTCAGCCGATCCAGTGCGGTGTAAAGCGTGGTGGTTTTGCCGCTGCCGGTCGGCCCTGTGACTAATAAAATGCCGTGCGGCTGGTCGAGTAACGCAGTAAAAATCTTTAAATTGGCTTCATCAAAGCCGAGCGCATGAAAATCCAGCGCCACGCCACCTTTATCAAGAATACGCATGACCACACTTTCGCCGTGCATGGTTGGCACGGTGGAAACACGTAAGTCGATTTCCTTGCCCTGTACACGCAACTTGATGCGTCCATCCTGCGGCAAACGCCGCTCAGCGATGTCAAGATTGGCCATGATTTTGATGCGCGATATCACGGCGGCCGAAAGTCGACGCGGCGGCGATTCTGTTTCGTGTAGTACGCCATCGATCCGGTAGCGAACGATAAGCCGGTTTTCAAATGGTTCGACGTGAATATCAGATGCTCTGCGCTCCAATGCGCGATTGATGATCAAGTTGACCAGCCTGATAACCGGTGCCTCCGAGGCCAGATCTTTCAGGTGCTCGATATCGCCAAAATCCTGTTCTTCGTCGCGCGTGGAAATATTGTCGACAATTTGACCCATCGACGACTTGCCGCTTCCGTAAAGCCGCTCGAAGACGATATCAAAATCACTGCCCGCCAATAGTCTCGGGATGACGCGTTTGCGCGTTGCCGCCGCAATCGCTTTCAATGTATATGCGTCAGCCGGATCAGTCATGGCAAGCACCACGTCCAACTCGGTTTCCGCCACCGGTATGGCGCGCACCTCATTCAGGAAACGCGGGGACACAGCGCCTTCCAGAATTGGCAGCTCCGGGAATTCTGATGATTCCACAATTGTCCAGCCCCGCTGTTGTGCCAGGGCCTCGGCTAATTCGCGGCTAGACAACATGCCCAAACGGGAAAGGATGGAACCGAGCTTTTCGGCAACCGCTCCCGCGCTGCGTGCCGTGTCCTGCACCTTGAGCGCCCGGTCAAGATTGGCTACATCCAGCTTACCGCGTGAAATCAAGATCTCGCCCAACCTCGCGATCGACGTTTCCGCATGCGATGCGCCGTCGGCGTAGTTCGATTTGTCGCCAGGTTCAATAGTGGGTTCTACATGCGTAAGCAAAACAATGCCCTTGATTTGTAAACAAAAAAGTTGAAGCGGAGGAGTATATCAGCCGGGCTCGTTCGCAGCCTCGCTTGAGGCACATTCGCCCAGCCCATGCTGTTTCAACCTGTAACAGGTCGGTCCTCCCGACTTTCGGCATTGCCTAGGGATTGGCGGTTTGGGTGTAGTCCATTACGCAGCTGGCAAGTTGTTCCTCCCAGTCTGGGACACGCCTTTTTGTCGCAAATTCAATCTTTTGGTTCGAGAGTACCGAAAATGCGGGGCGTTTTGCTGGTGTGGGGAACTCTGCGGTCGATATCGACACGACCCGTTTGACGGTGCGGCCTGGATCGGGAGTAGTCGCAAAAATTGCTTCGGCAAAGGCATGCCACGAGGTGCGGCCATTCGCGGAAATGTGATAAATGCCGTCGGCGATGGCCAGTTGCCCTTGCGCGTCCACCGCCGAACGCGTGAAGTCGGCAAGCGTTTCGACCCAGGTAGGCGAGCCGATCTGGTCGGCGACGACGCGCAATTCGTCGCGCTCTCTAGCAAGCCTCAGCATCGTCAGAAAAAAATTCTGTCGTCTTGCGGCGTATACCCAACTGGTGCGATACACCAGAAAGCGGTCCGCGACAGCGCAGACAGCGCGCTCGCCAGCAAGTTTGGTTTTCCCATACACATTCTGCGGTGCGGGCTGATCGTCTTCCTGGTATGGCACCGAAGCGTCACCGGCAAAAACGTAATCCGTCGAATAGTGAATTAGTGCCGCATTAAGGCGATTGGCTTCTTCGGCAAAAATGCGGGGTGCCTCGCCGTTGATTTGCATGGCAAGCTCGGGCTCCTGCTCCGCGCGGTCCACTGCGGTGTAAGCGCCAGCGTTCAAAATAAGCGTCGGCTTGATGTCGCGACAACAGCGGCGAATGGCATCACTATCGGCAAGGTTTAGCGCATCCCGATCGAATGCGTGCACTTCTGCGTGCCGAGCGAATGATCGCGCCAGCGCCCAGCCAAGTTGCCCGTTTTTTCCGGTGATGAGGATGCGCGTTGGCGTCGCGCCCATCAGGCAAACACTTCTGCCACAGCCAGCGTGCGGCCCTCGGCGTCAGTTTTCTTCAGTTGCGGCGTAACCCCCGCCAATGGCCAGTCGATACCGAGCGCGGGATCGCTCCAGAGTAAGCTGCGCTCGTGAGGTGGGGCGTAATAGTCGGTGGTCTTGTAGACAAATTCGGCGTGGTCGGAAGTCACCAGAAACCCGTGCGCAAAACCCACTGGCACCCATAACATGCGTTTGTTTTGCGCCGATAGTACGACCGACACATGTTGACCGAAGGTGGGGGAACTTCTGCGCATATCGACAACGACATCGAACACTTCACCGACGACGGTTCGTACCAGTTTGCCCTGCGCTTGTTCGATCTGGTAATGCAAACCACGCAACACACCCCTGACTGATTTGGAGTGATTGTCCTGCACGAACTCCTGGTCGATATCAACCTGTTCGCGAAACGCGCGGGCGTTAAAGCTCTCGTAAAAGAAGCCGCGATCATCACCAAATACTTTCGGCTCGATGATCTTGACGTCGGGGATGGCGGTAGCGATAACATTCATGGTTTGGCGTTGTTCTTTATTAAACTCTAGCATTAGCGGGGTGTTCCGGACATTTTCCGTCGAAAACACCCGTCAAATGGCGATCTACATTGTCAGTAAACCTGTTCGGTAAGCATTTTGAGCAGGTACTGGCCATAGCCATTCTTGGCCATTGGCTGCGCCAATTCCTTGATTTTGTCTGCCGACACCCATCCCTGCCGATAGGCGATCTCTTCAGGGCAGGCGATTTTGAGTCCTTGCCGACGTTCGATGGTTTCGATGTATTGAGACGCTTCGAGCAGAGATTCATGAGTGCCGGTATCCAGCCAAGCCATGCCGCGTCCCATGACTTCACACTTCAATTGTTGTTTGTCGAGGTACAGACGATTCAAGTCGGTGATTTCCAGTTCGCCACGCGGTGAGGGTTTGAGGGCTGCAGCCAGATCACACACTTGTTCATCGTAAAAGTAGATACCCGTGACCGCGTAGCGCGATTTGGGGTGGGCGGGCTTTTCTTCGAGCGAAATGACTTTCCCGGCGGCATCAAATTCTGCCACTCCGTAGCGTTCCGGGTCCTGCACCGGGTAAGCGAACACCGTGGCTCCGCTGGTACTGGCGTTGGCACGCTGCAGCAGTTGCGAGAGATCGTGTCCGTAGAAAATGTTATCGCCGAGAATCAACGCCGAAGGCGCGCCATTCAGGAATTTCCGCCCGATCAGGAAAGCCTGCGCGAGACCGTCCGGGGAGGGCTGCACCTCGTAGGAGAGCTTCAAGCCCCACTTTGAACCATCGCCCAGCAGTTCTCGGAACAACGGTGTGTCGTGTGGCGTGGAAATGATGAGAATCTCGCGGATGCCAGCCAACATCAGCGTTGTGAGAGGGTAATACACCATCGGCTTGTCGTAAATCGGCAGGAGCTGTTTGGAGATGACCTGTGTCACTGGATAGAGCCTTGTTCCGGATCCTCCGGCGAGGATGATGCCCTTCCTGTTCATTGGGCGGCTTCCTTGTCGTTGGCGTACTGCGTGTCCATCCACTTTAGGTATTCGCCGCTGGTGACCGATTGCACCCAGTCCTGATTATCCAGATACCATTGCACCGTTTTGCGGATGCCGCTCTCAAAGTTCTCTGCGGCCTTCCAGCCGAGTTCGCTTTCAAGTTTGGTGGCATCGATGGCATAGCGCTGATCGTGGCCAGGTCGATCCTTGACGAACGAAACCTGCGTTGCGTAAGACTTGCCGTCAGCGCGCGGTTTTAGCTCATCCAGAAGCCCGCAGACAATATTGACGACATCGAGATTGGTGCGCTCGTTGCGGCCACCAACGTTGTAGGTTTCACCCAATCGCCCTTTTTCGAGCGCGAGTCGAATGGCTGAGCAGTGATCAGTTACGTACAGCCAGTCACGCACGTTCTGCCCGTCGCCGTACAGCGCAACGCTTCCGCACAGCCTGAGATACATGACAGATCCGGGACGAAGAGTCTGCTACGCGCTGGGAAAACGTATGACCCTTTCACGCCAGACGACACCCCTTTCACGATGAATTCACGGCGGTTCCACATACTTGCTCCACGTAAATCACTCTTCATCCTTTTCCGAGCGCATCATGAATTCGAACGACAACAAGAACGACATCATCCGTATCGACTTTACGGAGCCGCAGAAGGCGCAGGTGAAGCAGCTGACGGGCAAGGACGCCGAGTGCATCGAACTGAATCTGCAGGAACTCGAAGAGCGCATTGCTCCGCGTCGGGTAGACGGCTGAAGTGTAACGACGGCTGACTCGGTCATCCCGCGTCCAGCCGAGGAGCAGGGCACGAGCCCGAACGGTCACGCGCCGTTCGGGCTCGCTGCCATTTTGCAGCGCGGTGTCGGGCAATGCGCACATGGCGGGTTGTGGACGCTCTACAGTGGTGGCAAGTTCTTGCCATCGCCCCCGTCCCGTTCGCCTTTAACCATCCGCGGTGGAGCCAAGAGCCATTTCGTCCGGTGAGTCGCCTGCGGCGGTGGAGCTGTCGCACGAAGTGCTGCGCGGGCTCGTACAGGCGGCGTTGGACATGTCAGGCGAGCTCGACCAGCGAAGCCTCCTGACCACATCGTTGAACGCGGCCCGCTCCACGCTGAGTGCCGACGGCAGCTCGTTCTGGGTGCCAAACGAGCAACAGGCCACCTGTCAGCTGGCGACCGGCCTCGGTGCCGAGACCGTGCGGGGCTCGACGGTTCCACTCGCGGTCCTGGATACCGCTGACGTGAGCGCGTACACGCTCGCGATGCCCGTTGTCACCGGTGGTCGCACAGCCGGTTATCTCCGTGTGGCGCGCGATGCCCACAACGCCCGGTCACCGTTCGCCGCGTCCGATCGGGAGCTTCTTGCACTGTTGGCCGACAGTACGGCGTCGGCATTACAAATCGCTGCGCGGCTCAAGGCAAATGATCGCTCAAGTGACCTGACGCTCGTTGAAGAGCTCAGCCGGGAAATCGGCTCGTCGCTCGATCTCGACCGGGTGCTGCAAACGGTCGTGAACATCGCGGCGAAAGCCGTTCGCTTCGACCTTGGTGCGCTCGCACTGTACGAAAAAGGAAAATGCGACATCCGCGCCGTGGCCGGTTCGGCGGCCGTCGACTCGAACGCCGAGGAAATGCAGGATCTCGCGTTCCGCGCGGCGTGGGCTGCCGGCACCGGTGAGATGTTCTACCTCTCGGATCGCGAAGCCCCCGGCTCGGACACCGAACGCATCTTTCTGCAGTTCTTCGAAGCTGAACTCGCCAAGGTCGAGATGCAAAGCGGCCTGTATCTGCCGCTCCGCGACGAAGAAGGCATTGTCGGCATCCTGCTGCTGGAAGCGAAAACGGCCGAGTTTGCCAGTGTGCGCGAACGCGAACTGGCGCGCATTTTGGCCAATCAGGCCACCGTCGCGATTCGCAACGCGAAGTTGTACAGCCAGGTGCCGTTGGCCGAGGCACTTGGGGCGATCAGCGCCAAGCGCGCCGAATTCTTCGCGATTCCGCGTCGTCGTCGCGCTATCGGCGGGGTCAGTGCCCTGGTCACGCTCGCGCTGGTGACGCTTGTATCCTGGCCGCTACGCGTGGTGGCGAACACGCCGGTCTTCCGACCGACGTCGTTTGCCACAGTTCGCCCGTTGGTGAGCGGTACCGTCGACCGTGTGCTGGTGCGCGAGGGCAGCGAGGTCGCCGCCGGCGCGCCACTCGCGCAGCTGCGCGACATCGAGGCCCGGGCCGCGCGCCTCAGCGCCGAGGCCACCATTCGGTCCGCCGAACGCGAAGCGGTCGTTGCGGCCAGCCGCGGTGACGCTGCTGGGCAACGTCTTCAGGACATTCGTGCCACGTCGGCACGGGCCACGCTGGCGGTCCGCGACGAAGCACTCCAAACGCTGACGCTGCGCGCGCCGGTGTCGGGCACCGTGCTCACGGCACGCCCCGAGCTGCTCATCGATACCAAACTGCGTGCCGGTGATGCCTTCGTGATGCTGGGTCGCACGGATACTCTGGAGCTGGAGTTCTCGGTGGAACAGCGAGAGATCGATCGCGTGCGCGCTGGCGATGCCGTCCGCATTCGAGTCGATGCGTTGCCGCAGCGGACCATCGAAGGGCGCGTCACATGGATCGGCGCGTTGCCACTGGCGGCAACGCTCTCGACGACGCTGGTGCACTTTCCCGTGCGCGCGCTCGTCCCGAATGCAGACGGCGCCATCAGGCCCGGCATGGGGGCGAATGCCCGCGTGCTCACCGCGCCGGCATCGTTGGCGGAGCGATTGCTTCGCACGCCCACACGTGTCGTGCGGCTCATGTGGTGGAGGATGTGGTCGTGGGTGTAAACAGCACGCGGGTCTCGCCACTTGTTTCCATCGCCGTGCTCGGATGGGCGCTGAGTGGCTGCGGCGAAACGGAATCGGCATCGAATCGCCCGCGGCAGGTGAAGGCCGATACGGGGCTGCTGGTGGATACCGCCACGGTCGACGTGCCTCGTACGTTCATCGGACAGGTCTTCGTCGAACACGACGTCGTGGTGGCCGCACGCGCGGCCGGCGTCATCGACTCGCTGTTCGTGAACCTCGGTGCGTCGGTGCGGCGCAATGCACCGCTGGCGTCGATCGAACGACAGGCACAAGACATCGAACGCGATCGCGCCGTGGCCACCGCGGACCAGGCGCGCCGCGCCCTCCTGCGCTCCCGCGACCTGGGTACGAAGGGTTTCGTCACGACAGCGGACTCCGAACAGGTCGAGGCCGTGTATCGAGATGCCGAACTCACGCTGCGCCGGACACAGCGTGAGGTCGAGTTGACGCGCGTCGTTGCTCCCTTCGCAGGAAAGATCAGCGCGCGGTATGTGAAGCCGAAACAGCTGGTGGCGGTAGGCGACACGCTGTTTCGCGTCACGGAGTCCGCTCCACAACTGGTGCGCATCCGGGTCACCGATCCGCTGGCCAAACAGGTTCGCGTTGGGGATCGCGCCACGATTGTCGAAAGCGGCAGCGCCGGCGGATCGGCAGGCGCCGATGCGCGTGTGGTGTTCGTGGCCCCCGCCTACGACGCGGCGAGCGCCACGCGCGAAGTCATTCTGCAGGTAGCGACACCGCGCTTTCTCTCGGGTGAAAGCGTGACGGCGCAGCTGGGACGGGAGCGGCGCCGGACGATCGTGGTACCGCGTGCGGCGATTGCGAGCGATGGTTTTGCGCTCGTGATGGAAGGAAACCGTACCATTCTGCGCCCGGTAACCGTCGGCGCCGACGTGGCCGGCAACCGCATCGAAATCGTGAGCGGACTCGCCGTGGGCGACCGGCTCGCAGTGCCGCGCCGCTGAACACGAGGCCATGGCGATGACACGCTCATGAGTGCGCCGCAACTGCGCGCCGATCTCGCCATCGTCGAGCAACGCTTTCGCAATGAGCAGAGCTTCGTGGTCAAGGATCCGTCCACCCACGCGTACTTCCGCTTTCAACCGGTCGAAATGCGCGTCATGCGGCTGTTCGACGGCGCACGTTCGACGGCGCAGATCGCGGAACAGTTGGTGGCTGACGGCGTCAAGGTGTCGGCGGCGACGGTGGAGGGTTTTGCCCGCAAACTCACCGCGCTGGGCCTGTTGGAGCGCACGCTGTACGAGCGCACGACGCAGCAGTTGGAGCGGTTGCGCGCCGAACGGAAGCGCTCGCGCTCGGTGGTGCGTGGTGAGCTGTTCCGGATGCGCTTCTCGTTCGGCGATCCCGACGCCGCACTGAACCGCTGGTATCCTCGCGTGCGCTGGTGCTTCACGCCCACCTTCGTCGTGCTGTCTGTTGCGCTGTTTCTCATCTATGGCGCCATCATTTTCACACAACGCGAGACCTATGTCGCCGAGCTGGCGACGTCTTTTTCCTTTGGCGCGCTTACGCCGTGGTCGGTCGTCGTGCTACTGGGCACGTTCACGCTACTCACGGCGATCCATGAGTTCGGCCATGCCTTTGCCTGCAAGCATTTCGGCGGCGAAGTGCACGAAATGGGGTTCATGTTGTTGTTCTTCATGCCGGCGTTCTACGCCAATGTGAGCGATGCGTGGAGCTTTCGTGAACGGCGTGCCCGACTCTGGGTCACGGCGGCCGGCGCGTGGATCGAACTGTTCGTCACGTCGGTTCTCTCGATGCTGTGGATCACGCTCACGCCGGGTTCGGTGATCGGTCAGATCGCGATCGCGGCCATGCTCATTGGTGGAATCGCCAATATCCTCACCAACTCGAACCCGCTGCTTCCGCTCGACGGCTATTTCGCGCTTGGTGATTGGCTGGAGATGTCGAACCTGCGTCAGCGTGCACGGGCACACGCGGCCATCTGGGCGCGTCGACATCTGTTGCGCGAAAGCATCACGGTGCCGGAGCTCGTACCTCGTGAGCACCGCATTCTGCTGGCGTACGGCATTAGCGCCTTCGCGTACACCACAGCATTCCTGCTCTTCTTCGCGTCGGGGGTCGTCGGATTCGTGAATGGCCTGCTCGGCCCGACGGCGGCCAGCCTCGTCGCGCTCGCGGTGTTGTTCGCGATGCGTAAGCCGCTGCGCGCCGTCGCCGCGGCTGGACGCGCCTCGTGGCGCACGTGGACGACGCGCCATACGCACAGATCGCGAAAGCGGTCGAGCATGATTGTCGCGGTTGCGCTGCTGCTGATCGCGGCGATCGTGCCAATGTTCTGATCGCGCAGGTCTAAATTGGCTGCGCCGTAGCGCTTGGTTTCAAACTCTTCCCTCGCAAAGGCGCGCACGACCCGCAGGCCGCGCAGGTCTTCTTGCAGGATCGTGTTGAGCTTACCCAGTGCGATTTGCACCTGCCCAAAACGCGGGCCAATCGTGCGCACGAAAAAGAACAGCACCACAAAAATCGGCGGGATTGTCAGCAGCACCACGCCCGCGAGTGACGGGTTGATTGAGAACAGCAAAACGATTGTGCCAATCAACGTCACGGCGCTGGCGATCATCTGCACGATGCCGCTGCCGACGAAGCCGCGCACCTGCTCCACGTCGTTGGTTAACCTAGTCACGAGCTGCCCGGTCTGGGCGCTGTCGTAATAGCTGAAACTTAGGCGCTGCAATTTGGAAAACAGCCCTTCGCGCAGATCGAACGCCACCCCCTGCGAGGCTCGCTCTGATAAATAACCCTGCAAGAACGTGAACAGACCGCGCAGCACCGCCAGTCCAATCAGCCCGCCGACCGCGAGGTAAATCGTGTCGAGGTCGCGCTGCTCCACGCCGCCATCAATCGCCAAGCGAATCATTTGCGGCGCGATTAGGTTAGCGGCCGTGACGAAAAACAGCGATAGCAGCGCCCCAACGGTTTCCGAACGGTACTGCTTGAGATACGCTAGCGCGCGTCCGACGGCCTTGTTCCCACTAGGCGTGGCGCTCAGGCGGCCCGCTCTGGGTTGGCTCGAGTCGGCTCGAGGTGAAACGGGGCTGGGTTGGCTCAAGGTGATGTGCTCCTATGCGTACGGATTCTAAGCCCGCCGCCTAAGAGCGAACTGTCACGTCAGGCCCGAGTCAGGCTTTTGTCACGGTAACAAAACATTTACATCCTCAAGCTCGAGAATCGCCGCGTCTTTTGCGTGGGGTTGCGGGGTGAGTTTCAGTTACTCGAGCGATGGTGAGCTGTGAAGCACGCGCGATGATGCGCAGATTCGCAGATCCTCGAGTGGTGGGCGTGACCGATTCCTTCACGGGTCGTATACTGCGTTTCATGTGCGGCACGGTACGGCGCGGCATCAATTTGGGGCAAGGGTAATGCGCACCTTCGCTCAGTACGCCGCGACTCGTTTATTGCGCGAACATCCCGCCCGCACGCTGACCTTCGGTGGCGTGGCGGTCGGTGCGGGCGCGATCCAGACTTTCGCGGGCGTAGACCTGATTACCGGTATGCCAGTGATGATTTACACCATGCCAGAGCGCCCAGCCCAGATCCCGCAGGTCTACAGCGATTCGATTCCCACGATCTTAGAACTGGGTTTTGAACACGAACTCGGGTATGTGGTGGCCGCCAGCGCGCCGGGCTTCACGCCGCTCAAAGCCACGCTGTCAAAGCCGCGCCTCGAGTGGCTGGCCAGCGTCAGCGCAACTGCGCTGGCCGACGCGCACGAGGCTGGGTTGCATCACGGCAACTTAGAGCCGGCTCATTTTTTGGCCAGTGGCGACCAGCTCATGCTCGAGGGTTGGGGTTTACCGTGGGGTGATGCAGAAGCCGATTACCGCGCTCCGGAAGGGGGAACTTCGGCGGCGGCCGATGTCTTTGCGTGGGCTAGAAGTTTGCAGGCGCTCGGGCGCGGCAATCCGCGCTTGATGCTGAACAGCGAGATGGGCCGCTGGATCGCGCATGGCCTCAACCCTAAGCCCCAAGATCGGCCGACCGCGCAGGAAATGGTCATGGCGCTGGAAAAACTGCTGGAGCGCGAGGCTGCCGATCCCACCGAGCCAGTCGTTTCGAGCGGTGTTGCCATCAGCATTCCAGCCTTGAGTAGCGAGGAAAAACTGCGCGAATTTGAAAAGCAATTGACGCTCGAGTTGCCGCCCATAGCGGATACGCCGATCACCTTGGAGCCGTCCAAGGCGCTCGGGTTGCCTGCTGAGCCGATCAGCATTAAACTGACCAGCACTGAGCTGACTGACGCCGAGCCTGCCACACCCGAGTCCGTCAAAGCAGCGCGGCTCGAGGAAGCGAATGAGCCTTTGCCACCGCGACCCTCTGCGCTAAGCGAGACTCGAGCAGACGCGAGTTTTCCGATCTTCGCGGCTGATCCCGCGCAGTTGTCTGAGCCAGAGCACCTCGCAGCCGACGAGCCGGACGTGCAACTGCGCCCCGTGCGCGAGTCCGAGTTCGACGCTGAAGCCCCAGAGCCGGGCTTGTTAGCGCGGCGCGACTCGAGTCCAATCCGCATTGGCTTCGAGCAAGATGACGAATCGTGGCGTCAAGTCGTGCGTCCGCAAGACGCGAGTGGCTCACTCCAGCGCCGATTGATCCCCGTGCTGTTGACCGTGGTGGCTGTGCTGTGTGCGCTCGGGTTGGTGTGGTTGCTGCGCCCGCAGAGCATTGAGACTGGTGGCGCTGCTGGAGTCACGCCGCTGACCGTGCCCGGTGATCCAGTGCTTGGCACGGTGGTCAATTTCAGGTTCAGCCGCGACACCGGAGCGAGTGGACGGCTGAGCATTGTCACCGCGCCAGCAGCCGCGAAGCTGACCCCGGGCAGCGTGCTGGCTAGCGTGCCCGGCCCGGTGCTGTT
>ENA-OFDP01001007-OFDP01001007.1-metagenomes-genome-assembly--contig:-NODE-1007-length-11523-cov-2.749738_pt1 | contig 11523 bp, 8 predicted proteins | sample MGYA00153389_OFDP01 | MGnify analysis MGYA00153389 | reverse complement strand
GGCTTTGCGGACTGGCGCCCAACATCGAGTCACTCATTGCCTTTCGCGTCTTGCAGGGCCTCGTGGCCGGGCCGCTGATTCCGCTGTCGCAGACCCTGCTGCTGGCCAGCTACCCGAAGGCCAAGGCCGGCATGGCGATGGCACTGTGGGCGATGACGACGATGGTGGCCCCCGTGATGGGCCCGCTGCTGGGCGGCTGGCTCACCGACAACGTGTCGTGGCCTTGGATCTTCTACATCAACATCCCCGTGGGCCTGTTCGCGGCGGGGCTGACCTGGTCGATCTACCGCAGCCGCGACCCCGGCCCGCGCCGCGTGCCGATCGACGCCGTCGGCCTGGGCCTGCTGGTGTTGTGGGTGGGTGCGATGCAGATCATGATCGACAAGGGCAAGGAACTGGACTGGTTCAGTTCAACCGAGATCGTGATGCTGGCCGTGGTGGCCGTCGTCGCCTTCGCCTTCTTTCTGGCATGGGTGCTGACCGACAGCCACCCGATCGTCAACCTGCGCCTCTTTGCGCGGCGCAACTTCCTCATGGGCACGATGGCGTTGTCGGTGGCTTATGGCCTGTTCTTCGGCAATGTGGTGCTGCTGCCCTTGTGGCTGCAGCAGTGGATGGGCTACACGGCCACCTGGGCCGGCATCGTGACGGCGCCGGTGGGCGTGCTGGCGATATTGATCTCGCCCTGGGTCGGAAAGAACATCGGCCGCATCGACCCGCGCAAGTTGGCCAGCGTGGCCTTCATCCTCTTCGGCATCGTGCTGTGGATGCGGTCCAACTTCAGCACCCAGGCCACGGTGATGACGATCCTCATCCCCACCATCCTGCAAGGCGCTGCGATGGCCTTCTTCTTCGTGCCGCTGCAGGCCATCATCTTCAGCGGCCTCGGGCCTGACGACCTGCCTGCAGCGTCGGGGCTGTCCAACTTTGTGCGCATCACGGCGGGTGCCGTCGGCACGTCACTCTTCACCACGCGGCGGTGGCCGCCACCGCGCAAATGGCAGCCGCCGGGCTCAGCCCGGAACAAGTCGCCGCCACGCTCTCTCGCATGCTCGATCAACAGGCCTACACGATGGCCGTGACCGATGTGTTCTGGCTGTCGTCGGCGCTGTTCGTGGCGCTGATCGGCGTGGTGTGGCTGACCAAGCCGAAGCTTGCGGGTGGGGTGGCGGACAAAGTGGAGGGCGAGGTGGCGGGCGACGCGGGGGGCACGCACTGAAGTGCACGGGCCGAAGTGCCGCGCAACAGCTTCGGTGCCACGGATTCAGCGCGTCAAGCGGTGCAGGGAGCGCCGCAAACGACCGTTGATGTTGAGCGGGGTCTTCAAGCTGCCGTGATGCAGATTTCTGTACCCATTGAAAACTGAACCGATCAAGCCTCCGGCGTACGCCCGCCCCCAAAACTCCCCCGTTCCGGCACCACCCCACCCGAGCACACGCGCACCGCGCAGTACTTGAATTCTGGAATCTTCGCCACCGGGTCCAGCGCAGGATTGGTGAGCTTGTTGATCGCCGCCTCATACCAGCAGAAGGCCACAAACACCGTGCCGCGCGGGGTGCCGTCGTCGGCGCGTGCGTACAGGCTGACTTGTCCGCGTCGCGACGCGATGGTCATCAATTCGCCGGGGTGCACGCCGCGCGCGGCCAGGTCCAGCGGGTGCATCCAGGCGACGGGGTCGGGTTCGATGGCGTCGAGCACGGCGCTGCGGCGGGTCATGCTGCCGGTATGCCAGTGCTCCAGCTGGCGGCCGGTGATCAGCACCAGCGGGTAATCGGTGTCGGGCTGTTCGTCGGCCGGGATGATGTCGGCCGGCACGAAGCGGGCGCGGCCCGATGCAGTGTGAAAGTGGTCGGTGAAGACCACCCGTTCGCCGGCGTCGCCTTCGTGGGTGCAGGGGTAAGTGACGGCACCAATCTGCTGCAGCCGCTGCCAGCTGATTCCGGCGATGCTGGGCATGAGGCGGCGCATCTCTTCAAACACGCGGCCTGCTGCGTCGTCACAGTCGGCGGGCTTGGCGCCGTAGTGGGACCAGTCGAGGCCGAGTTGTTGCGCCAGCGCGGTGATGATCCACAAGTCCTGCCGCGCCTGGCCCGGCAGGTTCAGCGCGCGGCGACCGATCTGCACCAGGCGGTCGGTGTTGGTGAAGCTGCCGGTCTTCTCGACGAAAGCGCTGGCCGGCAGCACCACGTCGGCCAGCGCAGCGGTCTCGGTCAGGAAGATGTCCTGCACCACCAGGTGCTCGAGTGCGGCCAACGCCTGCCGCGCGTGGTTCAGGTCCGGGTCGCTCATCGCCGGGTTCTCGCCCATGATGTACATGCCGCGCACCTCGCCGCGCCGCGCCGCATGCATCACCTCGACCACCGTCAGGCCGGGCTGCGCATCGAGCGGCTGGCCCCACAGCGCCTCGAAGCGGGCACGCACCGCCGCGTCGTCGACGCGCTGGTAGTCGGGATACATCATCGGGATCAGCCCGGCGTCGGACGCGCCCTGCACGTTGTTCTGCCCGCGCAGTGGATGCAGCCCGGTGCCGGGCCGGCCGATCTGGCCGGTCATCAGCGCCAGCGCGATCAGGCAGCGTGCGTTGTCGGTGCCGTGCACGTGCTGGCTGATGCCCATGCCCCACAGGATCATCGAGGCACGGCTGCCCGCGTAGCGACGCGCCACGTCGCGGATCGTCGCCGCGTCGATGCCGCACAGCGGTGCCATCGCCTCGGGCGAATACGCCGCCACGTTGGCCTTCAGTTCGTCGAAGCCGATGGTGCGGCCGGCGATGAATTCGGCATCGACCAGCCCTTCGTCGACGATCACGTGCATCAGCGCGTTCAGCAGCGCCACGTCGGTGTCGGGCTTGAACTGCAGGTGGTGCGTGGCCAGCCGCGACAGGTCGGAACGCCGCGGGTCGATCACGATCAGCGTCGTGCCCTGACGCACCGCGTTCTTGATCCAGGTCGCCGCCACCGGGTGGTTCACCGTCGGGTTGGCGCCGATGATGATCACCACCTCGGCCTGCAACACGTCCATCACCGGGTTCGACACCGCGCCCGAGCCCAGGCCTTCCAGCAATGCCGCGACCGACGACGCGTGGCACAGCCGCGTGCAGTGGTCGACGTTGTTGCTGCGAAAGCCGGTGCGCACCAGCTTCTGGAACAGGTAGGCCTCTTCGTTGCTGCCTTTGGCCGAGCCGAAACCGGCCAGTGCGCGTGGGCCGGCGCTGTCGCGGATCGTCCGCAAGCCGTCGGCGGCGAAGGCCAGCGCCTCGTCCCAGCTGGCTTCGCGAAAGACCTCGAGCACGCGCGCCGGATCGAGCGGCACGTCGGCCAGCTTCGGCACGCCGGCGCGCCGGATCAGCGGCACCGTCAGTCGCTGCGGGTGCTGCACGTAGTCGAAGCCGTAGCGGCCCTTGACGCACAGCCGGCCGTGGTTGGCCGGCCCGTCGCGGCCCTGCGCCTGCGTGATGCGGCCGTCCTTGACGTCGTAAGTGACCTGGCAACCGACGCCGCAGAACGGACACAGGGAGTCGACTTGGCCGTCGGGCACCTGCAACGCGGCGCCGCTGGCCGGGCTCAGCGCGCCGGTCGGGCAGGCCTGCACGCATTCGCCGCAGGCCACGCAGCTCGACGCGCCCATCGCATCGCCCATGTCGAACACGATCTGCGACTGCGCGCCGCGCAGCGCCAGGCCGATGACGTCGTTGACCTGCTCGTCGCGGCAGGCGCGCAGACAGCGCGTGCACAGGATGCAGGCGTCCATGTTCACGGCAATGGCGGGGTGCGAGCGGTCGGCCAGCGGCTGCCCACGCGCTGGAAACCGGGGCGCGCCGACCTCGAGTTGCCCGGCCCAGCGGCTCAGTTCATTGTCGAGCGTGTGCGACCCGGCCGGCATGTCCGACAGCAGCAGCTCGAGCACCATCTTCTGTGCGCTCAGGGCACGCGGGCTGGCGGTGCTGACCACCATGTCGGGCTGCACGGCACGGCAGCACGAGGCGGCCAGCACGCGCTCGCCGGCCACCTCGACGACACAGGCGCGGCAGTTGCCAGCCGGCTCGAGGCCGTCCTGGTGGCACAGGTGCGGAATCGACACGCCATGGCGACGCGCCGCCTGCCACACCGTCTCACCCGGCAGCGCATCGGCCGGCCGGCCGTCCAAGGTGAATTTAGTGAAGCTCATGATGTTCACGGCTGCTCCAGCTCGTGCGCGAAGTAGCGCAGCACACTGTCGACCGGGTTCGGCGCCGCCTGCCCCAGCCCGCAGATCGAGGCGTCGCGCATCACTTGCGACAGCTCGCCCAGCAACACGGCGTCCCAGCGGTCATTGCGGATCAGCAGCGCGGCCTTGGCCGTGCCGGCGCGACACGGCGTGCACTGGCCGCACGACTCGTGTTCGAAGAAGCGCATCAGGTTGCGCGCCGCATCGCTGGCCCGATCGGCCGTCGACAGCACGATCACCGCCGCCGAGCCGATGAAGCAGCCGTGCGGCTGCAGCGTGTCGAAGTCGAGCGGCACATCGGCCAGCCGCGCCGGCAGGATGCCGCCCGACGCGCCGCCGGGCAGGTAGGCGTACAGCTCGTGGCCGGGCTGCATGCCGCCACAGTGCTCGTCGATCAGCTCGCGCAGCGTGATGCCGGCCGGCGCCAAGTGCACGCCCGGCCGCGCGACGCGCCCCGAGACCGAAAACGAACGCAGCCCCCGGCGGCCGTGCCGGCCCTGCGCGGCGAACCAGTCGCCGCCGCGCTCGAGGATGTCGCGCACCCAGTGCAGCGTCTCGACGTTGTGCACCAGCGTCGGCCGGCCGAACAGGCCGACCTGCGCCACATACGGCGGCCGCAGGCGCGGCAACCCGCGCTTGCCCTCGATCGATTCGATCATGGCCGACTCTTCGCCGCAGATGTAGGCGCCTGCACCGCGCCGCAGTTCCAGCCGCGGCAGGGTCCAGCCGGTGGGGCCCGACGACGCGCCGGGCGGCTCGGCCCGCAGCGCAGCCAGTTCGCGCTCGAGAACGGCGCGGCAGCCGTGGTACTCGTCGCGCAGGTAGACGTAGACCGCGTCGACGCCGACCGCCCAGGCCGCGATCAGCAGGCCTTCGATGAAGCGGTGCGGATCGCGCTCGAGGTAGGTGCGGTCCTTGAACGTGCCGGGCTCGCCTTCGTCGATGTTGACCGCCATCAGACGCGGCCCGGGCTGCTCGCGCACGATGCGCCACTTGCGGCCGGTGGAGAAGCCGGCGCCGCCCAGGCCGCGCAGCCCGGAATGCTCGAGCGTGCCGATCACCGATTCGACACCGAGCGCGCCGTTCAGGCAGCGTTCGAGCAGCGCGTAGCCACCCGCAGCGCGGTAGGCGGCCAGATCGATCCAGCCGGTCGGCTCGTGTGTGGTCCGCCCGGCCTGCAGCGCGTCGAGCACGGATTCGACCGACGCCCGCGCCACCGGATGCTGGTGCACCACCGCCGCCGGCGCCTGTTCACAGCGGCCGATGCACGGCGCGGCGAGCAGCCGCACGTCGGCGCCCAGCAGCGCCGGCAGCTTCTGCAGCAGTTCGCGCGCGCCCGCCAGTTCACAGCTCAGCCCGTCGCACACCCGCACTGTCAGCCGCGGCGGCGCATCGAAGCTGCCGTCCGCGTTTTCGCGAACGATGTCGAAGTGGTGATAGAAGCTCGCCACCTCGTAGACCTCGGCCTGCGACAGGTCGAGCAGCCTCGCCAGCGCCGCCAGATGCGCCGTCGTGAGCTGGCGGAAGCTGTCCTGTAAGCGGTGCAGATGCTCGATCAGCAGATCGCGGCGCAATGGCAGGTCGCCCAGCGTGTCACGCACCTGTTGCAGCGCCACCGGATCGACCTGGCGGCCCTTCGGCTGCTGGCGCTTGCGTTGGCGAGACGCAGCGGCAGCGTTTGGGTCGACGGCCAGGATCGGAATGGTGCGGGCGTTCATCGTGTCTGGTGAGGGAAGTTTGGGAGCGAGAAAAAGCGGCAAACCGATGCCGCTGAAAGGCTGGGCCGACAGCCCGGCATCGCATCCGACCCCCGCAAGATAATGCCTGCGTCGTCCCTCAATATGTCCCGGTCTGCCGAATGCAACGCGTCTTCATCCGCCCGCACTGGAAGATCGGCGCTACCAGCGACAGCGCTTTCGACACCAACCAACTGCTGCAGCTGCTCGCTGCCGTGCAGGACACCGGCGCGATTGCGCAGGCGGCGCGCAGCGTCGACCTCTCGTACCGGCATGCCTGGGGATTGATCAAGCGCGCCGAGGCGCTGTTCGGCGGCGCGCTGCTCGATTCGGGCCGCGGCCGCGGCTCGGTGCTGACGCCGCTTGGCTCGAAGCTGATCTGGGCCGACAAGCGCATCAGCGCGCGCTTGTCGCCGCTGCTCGAGTCACTGGCGTCGGAACTCGAAGGCGAACTCGAGCGCGCGCTGGCGCAAGCCGGCGGCGTATTGCGGCTCAACGCCAGCCACGGCTTCGCGGTGGCGACCCTTCTCGAGCATCTGGGGCGCGCGCAGTTGCCGGTCGAACTGCGTTACCGCAACAGCCTGGAGTCGATGGCGGCGCTGTCGCGCGGCGACTGCGACTTGGCGGGATTTCACGTGCCGCTCGGCGAATTCGAAGCGCGGGCAGCCCAGCGTTTCCTGCGCTGGCTGCAGCCGGCGAAGCACAGCCTGGTGCACCTGGCGGTGCGCAGCCAGGGGCTGTTCGTGGCGGCCGGCAACCCGCTGGGCATCCGCGGCGTGGCCGACCTGCGTCGACCGCAGGTGCGCTTCGTCAACCGGCCGGAGGGCTCGGGCACGCGCGTGCTGACCGAATTGCTGCTGCAGCAGGCCGGCATCGCGCCGCACGAGGTGCGCGGCTTCGAGAGCGCCGAATTCACCCATGCAGCGGTCGCCGCGTTCATCGCCAGCGGCATGGCCGACGTGGGGCTGGGCGTGCAGACCGCGGCGCAGCGCTTCGGCCTCGAATTCGTGCCGCTGGTGCGTGAGCGCTACTTCTTCGCACTGCGCAGCGATGCGCTCGCCGACGCGCCGGTGGCCGCCGTGGTGCGCCTGTTGCAGTCCGCAACCTACCGGTCGGCGGTGGCGGCGCTGCCTGGCTACGACACGGCGCGCACCGGGCAGATCCTGAGCTTGCAGGAAGCCTTCGGCAGCTGAACGCACCGTGCCGAAACGGCCACGGCGTCCGACGTCTGGCTTAAGTGTCCGGCTTTGGCTTTGGCCTAGGATTTGGTTTTGGCACCGGTTATGGGCTTGGCCTTGGCCTTGGCCCTGCCTCTGGCTCTGGCTCTGGCTCTGGCGTCCAGCTCAGGCTCGGGCTCCCGCGTCAGGCCCCGTAGCGCTTGGCGCGCAGGTTGCGCTTGATCTCCTGCAGCATCGGCCGCCGTTCGCCCGGCAGCCGCAGTGCCACGGCGGTGGTCAGGATGTCGATCACCGCCAGGTGCAGCAGCCGCGACACCATCGGGCTGTAGTGCTCGTAATCCTCCGGGTGGTCGACCGCCAGCAGGATGTGCTGCACCGAGCCTTGGCCGAAAACCGCCAACGGCGATCCGCTGGCCGTGATGACGATCAACGTGGCGCCCTTCTTGCGGGCGATCTCGGCGGCGTCGAGCAGGTCGCGGCTGCGGCCCGAATTGCTGATGATCACCAGGCAATCGCCCGGCTGCAGCATCGTCGCGCTCATCACCTGCACGTGGCCGTCGCTGATGGCGTTGGCGTTCACGCCGAGCCGGAAGAACTTGTGCTGGGCGTCCTGCGCCACGATGCCCGAATTGCCGACGCCGTAGAACTGGATCCGCCGGTGCTGCCGCCCCGCCTCGGCCAGAGCCGCGATGGCGCGCTCGAAGGAGTGGCCGGCGGCGGCGTTGCGGTATTTCAGCAGCGCGCTGACCGCGTTGTCGAGCACCTTGACGATGATGTCTTCGGCCTTGTCGTCCTCGTCGACCGAGCGGTGCACGAACGGCACGCCCTCGTTGACGCTGCCGGCCAGCTTGCGCTTGAAATCGGTCAGCCCGTCGTAGCCGACGCTGCGGCAAAAGCGCACCACGGTCGGCTTGCTGACCTGCGCGCGCGCGGCCAACGCCGTCACCGGCAGGCTGGCAAAACTGCGCGGGTCCAGCAACACCAGCTTGGCCACGCGCTGCTCGGCCGGCGACAGCGCCGGCAGCGAGGCGCGGATGCGGTCAAGCACGACGCACCCGTCGTTCAGTCTTCACGGTTCCAAGCGCCACGGGCCAGCGCGCTGGTCCGCCCCGAGCAAGGTCCGATCCTCGCCCTGTATCGGGCCACTCAGCAGTGGGTCGAGAGTCCGACATCGCAATCCGAAGTGCCACCGGCCACCGCGCCGGGCCGCCCCAAGCAAGGCCCGGATCCCAGCGGGGGATCGGATCGCGTACCCGCGGACCGAGGGGCTGTCATCACGGGCCAGCGCGCCGGGCCGCCCCAAGCAAGGCCCGGATCCCCTCGGGGGATCGGACCGCGTACCCGCGGACCGAGGGGCTGTCATCACTGCTCCTCGGACCACACATAGCCGTCGCGCGCCACCAGCGCGCTGGCCGCCGGCGGTCCCCAGGTGCCACTGGCGTAAGGGCGAGGGCCGTTGGCGTCGCGCTGCCAGGCATCGAGCACCGGCTCGACCCAGCGCCAGGCCTGCACCTGTTCATCGCTGCGCACGAACAGATTGAGGCGACCGGCGATGGCGTCGAGCAGCAACCGCTCATAGGCGCCGATGCGCTCGCTGGGAAAGGCCTTGTCGAAATCGAGGTCGAGCGACACCGGGGCCAGCGCATCGCCCAGCCCGCTGCCCTTGCTGGCCAACAGGTGCAGTTCCAGCCCGTCCTCGGGTTGCAGCTTGATGACCAGCTTGTTTGCTTGGCTGGCACCTGCAAAAATCGGGTGCGGCACCTCGCGAAAATTGATGACGATTTGTGCGTCGCGGCTCGTCAGCCGCTTGCCGGTGCGAAGGTAGAACGGCACGCCCGCCCAGCGCCAGTTCTGCACCTCGGTGCGCAGCGCCACGAAGGTCTCGCAGTGGCTGCCCGCCGGCACCTTCACTTCGTCGAGGTAGCCGGCGACCGGCTTGCCCTCGACCGTCCCCTTGATCGTAATGAACGCATGGGGGAGCTCAAGGCCCAGCTCGCGCGTCCAGAACGCGACCTCGATATCGGCGCGCGCCGTGGCGGGGAACAGGCCCAGCAACAGGGAAAGCAGCACCGGCAGAAAGCGCAACATCGCCTGAACAACTCCCGAGACAAACCGACTTTGCGCGGCTATGGCGGGCGTCGCGGAACTTGTCGAGCGACGGCGCATTCACGCCGCATTCGACGCCGTAGCGACCTGCCCCCGGCAAGGGGCAACCTCCAGATGTGAAAGCCCTCCCCGCGATGCGCCTCGCCATCGACGTCCTGCTCGACTATTCGCTGCCCACGAGCGACGACCCTACCGATGTGCTGTTGCAGATCGAGGCGGCCGCGATGGCCGACCAGCGCATTGTCAGCGAGCGCCTGACCGCGACCTCACCCGAGCGGCTGCGCGCGGTGCGGGTCGCATCAACGGAAGAAAAGCTGCTGCCGCTGCTGCGCGAGCGCCTGGCCGGGTACACCGCACCTGAGCTCAGCGCGCTGTTTGAAGCGCGCGGCCTGCCGTTTGCGCGCACGTGATGGTCTGATGCACAAGCTGAAGCACAGCCGGATGCCAAGGGTCGTAAAGATGCGCCACGGCCTCGTCCGCCCGGTCGATGGCCAGGGTGTACTGGATGAGGTCGTTCGTGCCTATCGAGACGAAATCGAAGTGGCGCAGGAATCGGTCGATCAGCAGCGCAGCCGCCGGCACCTCGATCATGGCGCCGCAGGACAAGCTCGCCGAACTGCGGATGACGATGGCCGCCGACCGCATCGGCGGCAAGATATCGATGCCTGGATCGCGAGGTGTGTCATTTCCGGATCCGCAGTACAGCGTCGGCCTAAAGAGTTCGATTCGGCAGGGATTCCTTTATTCCGACGCGCGCGTCGATGACGCCCGTCTGACGGTGCTGAATGCGGTTTCGGCGAGGGAGCACGGCGCAGAGATTCGACCACGTACGCGGGTGACAGGCGGAAAGCGCGTCGGCGATGTGTGGCAAATCGCAATGCGTAATGTCGACACGGGCGAAACAAGCGAAGCGCGGGCGCGTGGCGTCGTCAACGCTGCGGGTCCGTGGGTGAAGCAATTGCTCGATGACGCCGTGCATGTGCCCATGACGGCGACATTAAAGCTGGTGAAGGGAAGCCATATCGTGGTGCCGCGTGTGCATGACCAACAACACGCGTACATCCTGCAAAACGACGACAAGCGTGTCGTGTTTATCATTCCGTTCGAAGACAAATTCAGTCTCATCGGCACCACCGACGTAAATGTGGAATCGGTTGAAGAGGGTCATCAAATATCCAAAGCCGAGGTTGCCTATTTGATTCGCGCAGTGAACCGGTTTCTCGCCCAGCCGCTGTATGAGGCAGACGTCGTTTGGAGCTACGCCGGCGTGCGACCACTGTACGATGACGGCGCAGAAAATCCCTCGGAGATCACACGCGACTATGTATTAAAGACCGACCATCAAAATGGAAAGCTGCCATTGCTGTCGATCTTTGGTGGCAAGATCACGACATACCGTCGTCTCGCTGAGCATGCCCTTGAAGAATTGAATCCTTTCTTTCCTGGATTAACGAAGGCGTGGACGGCAGATGAAGTGCTGCCGGGCGGAGATCTGGCTTCGTTGTCCGACGCAATTCTTGCCCTGACTACAAAACACCCGTCGTTACCTATCGATTATCTGGGCCGACTGGTAAGTCGTCACGGCGCGCGCGCCGAGCGTCTGCTCAAAGGTGTTCGTGCCATGGCCGACTTAGGTGAATTGTTTGGTGCCGGTGCAACGATGCTGAGTGAACGCGAAATCGACTTCTGCATTAAGGAGGAGTGGGCCAGAAAACCGGACGATATTCTCTGGCGGCGCACCAAGTGTGGACTGCATATGGATGCCGCTGAGCGGGCAAGAGCGGCAACGTTTATTGCAACACGCGTTGCAGTACTCAATAAATTAACGTAGAACAACCATTCATGCGTCCACTGGCAGCATTTAGCCCGGAAAGCCGCGCCAGTATTAGAGGCGTGCTATTTGATATCGACGACACGCTGACCACCAAGGGTCGCCTCACCGCTGACGCATACGCTGCGGTGGAAGCGCTAAGGAACGCCGGATTGATCGTCGTGCCGATTACCGGAAGACCCGCAGGCTGGTGTGATCATATCGCGCGCATGTGGCCGGTGGATGGCGTCGTGGGGGAGAATGGCGCATTTTATTTCTACGTCGATCACGCAGAAAAAAAACTCAAGCAGCGCTTTGTAAAGCCTGCATCGGAACGCGAACTTGATCGTTCACACTTGACCCGCGTAGCTGAACGCATTCTGCGCGAGGTTCCAGGCACCGCACTCGCTTCCGACCAACGCTATCGCGAGGCAGACATCGCGATTGATTTTTGCGAGGATGTGCCGGCGCTGCCGCGCGACGCGGT
>ENA-OFDP01001006-OFDP01001006.1-metagenomes-genome-assembly--contig:-NODE-1006-length-11536-cov-2.980751_pt1 | contig 11536 bp, 8 predicted proteins | sample MGYA00153389_OFDP01 | MGnify analysis MGYA00153389 | reverse complement strand
TTTCGCCGCGCGAGGCGAGCGAGATGTTGATCAATAAAGCCCGCCAGCGCGCACGCGGCGCGGGCGACAACCTGTCTCTGGCGCTGGTACGGGTCGAAGCATTGGCCTGAGCGTCGCGCTCCGGCCCGCATCACCCGATCAGGGGAGGTCAGTGCCCGCCCTTTAGCGCGCCGATGGTCGAGGCGCAGATGCCGCCGACGGCACGGGGAGCGATGCCGCAGGCTTGTGTCGCCCGGCCCGCTCCTGGTTGCGCCGGCGTACAGATTCGGCGCGTTCACGGGCCTCACGCAACCTATCCCGGTACGCGACCTCGTTGCGGGCTTCCCGCGCGAGCCGTTCAGCAGCCGACTCGGCCACGGAGGCCGACGCGGCCTGACTCGGGGCTCGTGCGACGGCGGGGTCGGGACGGGTGCGAAATGCAGAATTGGTAGAACCGGACGAGCCTGCGCCCATCGGCGTTTGAGCGGGCGACTCTGGCGGTGTCGCGGACGCCGTCTCGGAGCCCGGCTGGTCCGACGGCTGCTGTGCCGCAGTGGCGGAGGCCGGTTTCGGTTGGCGCGGGGCCTCCCGCGCCTGCTCGATCTCGATCACCGCGTCGCGCTCACGGGTGCGCTCCAGCCGCTTGGCGGCGCGTTGTTCGCGGTCCGCCTGGTCGAGCGCGTGTTGCTCGTGGCGCAAGCGGTCGAGCACGGTTCGGCGTTCGGCGCCGGCTTCGTCGAGGCACGCGTAGACGGCGAACCGCGTCATGCATTCACGCTGGCGTGACTCGAAGCGCGATTGGGCCGCTGCCTGTTCGGCCGCGACGCGCGCGCGCGCCTGGACGTCGTTCGCCGGGTCGGCGGGGTGGACCGACCCGCCCCACAGGATGGCGCACCAAGCGGTCGCCCAAATGCGCAAAGCGTTCATGTCAATGTGGTGTCCACATCACGCCGGGCCAGCCCTAGAAAGGCCGCCGACTGCATTTCGCTCAGGCGCGATACGGTGCGCGGGAATTCGTGGGCCAGCGGCCCCTCGGTGTAAAGCTGCGAAGGCTCGACCTCGGCCGACATGATCAGCTTGACGCGCCGGTCGTAGAGCACGTCGACCAGCCACGTGAAGCGGCGCGCTTCCGATGCCAGACGTGGCGACATTTGCGGCACGTTCGACAGCAGCAGCGTGTGGAACTGCGACGCCAGTTCGAGGTAGTCGTTCTGCGAGCGCGGCCCGCCGCACAGCACCTTGAAGTCGAACCACACCACGCCGCCCGCGCGCCGCCGTGCATGCAGCTCGCGGTGCTCGATGCGCAGCGTCGGGCTGTCGTCACGCGCCTCGGCAAGGCGGTCGAACGCCTCTGTCATGCGGGCGTCGGCCTGTGCACCGCAGGGCGTGTTGTACAGCTCCACCTGCGCCAGCGTGGTCTGCCGGTAGTCGGTGCCGTTGTCGACACTGATGACCTCGAGCCGGCTCTTCAACAGTTCGATGGCAGGCAAAATGCGGTCGCGGTGCAGCCCGTGCGGATACAGGCCGTCAGGATGAAAATTCGAAGTCGTCACGATGCTCACCCGATGTTCGAACAGCGACTCCAGCAGCCGATGCAGGATCATCGCGTCGGTCACGTCGGCGACGTGGAATTCGTCGAAGCAGATCAGCCGAAAGCGCTGGGCGATCCGCTTGCCTAGTTCTTGCAATGGATTGACGGTGCCGTGCAATTCAGAAAGCTCACGGTGCACCTCGCGCATGAACTCGTGGAAATGCAAGCGGGTCTTTCGCTGCAGCGGCACCGATTGAAAAAAGCAGTCCATCAGGAAGCTCTTGCCGCGGCCCACGCCGCCGTGCATGTACACGCCGCGCGGAATCGGCGGTCGCGCCAACAACTTGGTGATCGCATTGCTGCGATGCGCCTTGTAATCGGTCCATTCGTGCTCGCACCGTTCCAGCGCGTCGATGGCACGCCATTGCGCGGGGTCGGCAGAGTAGCCACGCTCGCGCAGAGTTTGCAAGTAAAGCTCGCGGACAGACATCGGCGAGTTTCGGCCAGGCGCCGCGTCGACGCCGCGCGTTAGAAGTTCAGGGTGCGCTTGTCCACCGCGAGAGCCGCTTCCTTGGTCGCCTCGCTGAGCGACGGGTGCGCATGGCAGATGCGTGCAATGTCCTCGGCGCTGGCGCGAAACTCCATCGCCACCACCGCTTCAGCGATCAGTTCCGACGCCATCGGCCCGACGATGTGCACGCCCAGGATCTCGTCCGTTTTCGCATCGGCGAGAAACTTCACCATGCCTGTCGTGTCGCCCATGGCGCGCGCTCGTCCATTGGCCATGAACGGGAACGTGCCCGCCTTGTACGCGCGGCCTTCGGCCTTGAGCTGCTGCTCGTTCTGACCCACCCACGCAATCTCGGGGCTCGTGTAGATGACCCATGGCACGGTGTTGAAGTTGACATGGCCGTGTTGTCCCTTGATGCGCTCTGCCACCGCCACGCCTTCTTCTTCGGCCTTGTGCGCCAGCATCGGCCCGCGCACCACGTCTCCGACCGCCCAGACACCGGGCAGATTCGTCCGGCAGTCGCCGTCCACCGCGACGAAGCTGCGCTCGTCGAGCTTGAGACCCACCGCGTCGGCGTTCAAACCGGTGGTGTTGGGCACGCGGCCGATCGAGACGATCAGCTTTTCGCACTCGAGCTTGCAGGCGGTGCCTGCTGCATCGGTGTAGTCGACCGTCACGCCATCCTTCCCAGCCTTCACGCTGCTGATCGTGATGCCCAGCAAGATCTTCAGCCCTTGTTTGGTGAACGCCTTGTGCGCTTCCTTGGCGATCTGTTCGTCGACAGCGCCAAGGAACGTAGGCAGTGCCTCCAACACCGTCACGTCGGCTCCCAGCCGACGCCACACCGAACTCATTTCGAGCCCAATGACGCCTGACCCGATGACGCCCAGGGTGCGCGGCACCGCATCCATCGCCAGCGCGCCGGTGTTGGACAGGATCAGCCGCTCGTCGAAGTCCGCGCCGGGCAACGCGCGTGCGTTCGATCCGGTCGCCACGATCACCTGCGGCGCGCTCAGCGTGTCCGGCTTGTCGCCACCGACCATCACTTCATAGCCGCCGCCTTCGAGCGCCTTGCCGAAAGAGCCGCGACCATGGAAGAAATCCACCTTGTTTTTCTTGAACAGAAACAGGATGCCGTCGTTGTTCTGCTTCACGACCTGGTCTTTGCGACCGAGCATCTTCTTCACGTCAATGCTCAGGTTCGACAGACCGATGCCGTGGTCGGCGAAGCTGTGGCCGGCGTGCTCGAAGTGTTCCGACGATTGCAACAACGCTTTCGACGGGATGCAACCGACATTGGTGCAGGTGCCGCCCGGCGCGGGACCACCCTTGTCGTTCTTCCACTCGTCGATGCAGGCCACCTTCAGGCCCAGTTGCGCCGCACGAATGGCAGCGATGTAGCCGCCCGGGCCGGCGCCGATCACGATGACGTCGAATGCTTTGGTCATGAATTGAACTCAATTGAAGGACGCCGAGTGGGCCGGGCGCGGTGCGGCATCGGAGCCACCGCGCCCTCGAGCAACCGGCCGACATGCCTTTGCGCCGAGCCGCCGAATGTCATCAGATGTCGAACAGCAGGCGCGAAGGATCTTCCAGGGCTTCCTTCATCGCCACCAGCCCGAGCACGGCCTCGCGGCCGTCGATGATGCGGTGGTCGTAGCTCATGGCCAGGTAGTTGATGGGGCGCACCACAACCACGCCGTTTTCCACCACAGCGCGGTCTTTGGTGGCGTGCACACCCAGGATGGCACTTTGCGGCGGATTGATGATGGGCGTGGACAGCATCGAGCCGAACACGCCGCCATTGCTGATGGAGAAGGTGCCGCCCGACAACTCATCCATGCTGAGCTTGCCGTCGCGCGCCTTGGTGCCGTATTCAGCGATCTTCTTCTCGATGTCGGCAAAGCTCATCTGGTCGGCATTGCGCAGGATGGGCACCACCAGCCCGCGCGGCGAACCGACCGCGATGCCGATGTCGAAATAGCCGTGGTAAACGATGTCGTTGCCGTCCACCGACGCGTTCAGCACGGGGTATTTTTTCAGCGCCGCGACGGCGGCCTTCACGAAGAAGCTCATGAAGCCGATCTTGACGCCGTGTTCCTTCTCGAACTTTTCCTGGAAACGTTTTCGCATGTCCATCACCGGGGCCATGTTGACCTCGTTGAAGGTAGTCAGAATGGCGTTGGTGGACTGCGACTGAAGCAGCCTTTCAGCCACACGCGCGCGCAAACGCGACATTGGCACCCGCTGCTCGGGGCGGTCGCCCAGATTGACACCCACCGGCGCCGCCACCGCGGGCAACGGTCGGATTGCGGCGGCCGCGCCAGGCGCGACCTTTGGCGCCGCGGCCGGGGCCGGGGCCGGTTCTGCGGCCTTCGGCGTGGCCATCGCGGCCAGTACGTCACCCTTCAACACGCGGCCGTCCTTGCCGGTGCCGGCCACTGACCCGACGGCCAGTTGGTGGTCGGCCATCAGTTTGGCCGCAGCCGGCATCGCCACGTCGGCCTTGCTGGGCGCGGCAGATGCAGCCGAAGCGGCAGGCGCCGAGGCGGCAGGCGCAACTGCGGGTTCGGGTGTGGATGCAGGTATAGATGCGGGTTCTGGCGAAGACGCTGTGGCGCCCACCTGCACGTCGGTGTCGATGCGCGCAATCAGCTGCTCGGCCAACACCGTGGCGCCGTCGGCCACCACCAGTTCCACTAGCACACCGGCAACGGGCGCCGGCACTTCCAGCACCACCTTATCGGTTTCGACCTCAATGAGGATTTCGTCGATGGCGACGGCATCGCCGGGCTTCTTCTTCCACTGCAGCAAGGTGGCCTCGGCCACGGATTCGGACAACTGCGGAACCTTCACTTCAACGATTGACATGGTCGGTCTCGGGTTTGTGTTTATTTCGTGAGCACGAAGCCCTTGAGCTTGCCGAAAGCCTGGTCAAGCAGCGCCTTCTGCTGTTGCTGGTGCAGGTGCGAATAACCCACCGCCGGCGACGCGGACGCTGGCCGCCCGGCGTAGCCCAATTTCTGGCCTTCCAGCATGTTCTCGTGCACGTAGTGCTGCACGAAGAACCAGGCGCCCTGGTTCTGCGGCTCGTCCTGGCACCACACGACGTCGGTGACGTTGGGGTACTTCTTCATCTCGGCAGCGAACGCCTTGTGCGGGAACGGGTAAAGCTGCTCCACGCGCAGGATCACCACGTCGCCATGCTTGCGTTCGGCGCGCGCCTTCACGAGGTCGTAGTACACCTTGCCCGAACAGGCGATGACGCGCTTGACCTTGTCGGCGTTGATCTTCTCGGCGCCCGCCTCGGCCGCCGGCTCGCCGATCACGGTCTTGAATTCGCCCTTGGTGAAATCGGTCAGTGGTGACGCCGCGTCCTTCGCGCGAAGCAGCGACTTGGGCGTCATGATGATCAGCGGCTTGCGCAAATTGCGCACCATCTGACGGCGCAAGATGTGAAAGATCTGGCTGGCCGTGGTGGGCTGCACCACCTGCATGTTGGTGTCGGCAGACAACTGCATGAAGCGCTCAAGCCGCGCCGATGAGTGCTCTGGGCCCTGGCCTTCATAACCGTGCGGCAACATTAACGTGATGCCGTTCACACGGCCCCATTTGACTTCACCCGAGGCGATAAACTGGTCAATGACAACCTGCGCGCCGTTGGCAAAGTCGCCAAACTGGGCTTCCCAGATCACCAGCGTATTTGGGTCGTTCGATGCGTAGCCGTATTCAAATGCCAGCACCGCCTCCTCACTCAAGATCGAATCAATGACAACAAACGGTGCCTGGTTCTCCGTCACATTTTGCAATGGCACGTAGGTGCCGGTATCAAACTTTTCGCGATTCTGATCATGAATCACCGCATGGCGGTGGGTGAACGTGCCGCGCCCGGAATCTTCGCCTGACAAACGTACCGGATAACCGCTGGCCACCAGTGACGCGAACGCCATGTGTTCACCCATGCCCCAGTCCACCGGTATCTCGCCCCGGCCCATCGCAGCACGGTCATCGAAAACCTTTTTAACCAGATTGTGCGGCGTGACGGTAGCCGGAATCGTCGTTATTTTTTCAGCCAGGCGCTTCCACTCTGACATGGGGATGGCGGTGTCGCCTGCGTCTGTCCACTTTTTGCCCAGATACGGCGACCAGTCGACAGCGTACTTGCTTTTAAAGTTGGTCAGCACCGGGTCAAAGGTGCTTTTGCCTGCATCAAGCGCGGCGCGTGTGGCTTTGACCATGTCGTCACCCAGCGTATCGCCCATGCCCTGGGCTTGCAACTTGTCGGCATACAGCTTGCGCGTACCGGGATGCAGGGCAATTTTTTTGTACATCAGCGGCTGCGTCATCGCTGGGGTGTCTTGCTCGTTATGGCCCAATTTGCGAAAGCAAATGATGTCGACCACGACGTCTTTGTGGAACTCCATCCTGAAGTCCAGCGCGAGCTGGGTGGCCAGCACAACAGCCTCTGGGTCGTCGCCGTTGACGTGCAGCACGGGCGCATCAATCATTTTGACAACATCGGTGCAATACAACGTAGAGCGGCTGTCGCGTGGGTCGCTGGTGGTAAAGCCAATCTGGTTGTTGATCACAAGGTGAATCGTGCCGCCGGTGGAATAACCGCGGGTTTCTGCCAGCGCCAATGTTTCCATGACCACGCCCTGGCCAGCAAACGCGGCATCGCCGTGTACCAGCACCGGCAACACTTGCAAACCCGTGGGGTCAGCGCGGCGGTCCATGCGGGCACGCACCGAGCCTTCAACCACCGGATTGACAATTTCCAGATGCGACGGGTTAAAAGCCAGCGTCAAATGCACCGGACCGCCGGGCGTTGTAACGTCCGAGCTAAAACCCTGGTGGTACTTCACGTCGCCACTGGGCAGATCTTCAGGCGCGGTGTGGTCGAATTCTGCAAACAAATCTGCAGGCACTTTGCCAAGTGAATTGACCAGCACATTCAAGCGGCCCCGGTGCGCCATGCCAATCACGATCTCCTGCACACCCAGTTCACCGCTGCGTTGAATCAGCTCGTCCATACTGGCGATAAAGCTTTCTCCGCCTTCAAGGGAAAAGCGTTTTTGACCCACATATTTGGTGTGCAAAAAGCGCTCCAGACCTTCAGCCGCACTCAGGCGGTCGAGGATGTGCAGCTTTTTTTCCTTGCTCAGGTTGGGCTTGCTGCGGATCGACTCCAGCTTTTGCTGCCACCAGCGTTTTTGATTTTGGTCAGTCGCGTACATGTACTCGGCACCAATCGTGCCGCAATAGGTTTCGCGCAAGGCGTTCATGAGCTCACGCAAGCTCATGGTTTCTTTGCCAAAAAATGTGTTGCTGGTGTTGAACACGGTTTCCTGGTCGGCGTCAGTAAAACCGTAAAACGCGGGGTCAAGTTCAGGAATTTTGTCACGCTCTACCCGTTTGAGCGGATCCAGGTCAGCCCAACGCGCGCCAACATTGCGGTAAGCCGCAATCAATTGCTGCACAGCTGTGCGTTTGCGGCCCATTTCCTGATCAACACTGGCCACCACCACACGGGTTTGGCCGCTTTTGGCACGCTCGGCAAATGCATTGACGACGGGCAGATGCGGCACGTCTTTGGCGTCAGTGCCGTCAACGGCAGCGACGTGTTGCAGGGCATCAAAGTATTCGCGCCACGTATCCAATACGCTGCCAGGATTGGCAAGGTAGTTTTCATACATCTCTTCAACATAAGGGGCATTGCCGCCGAAGAGATAGGTATTGTCGTTGTAGGCTGCGTAGATGGACGATGCAGACGCGGGCGCTTGCGGATTTGAACTCATATCGACTGACCTTCAGTTTCCCTTAAGGAAACATTAGTGGACACCTTGAGCCATGAGCCTGGGGTGCCGGTTGATTAAACCTTCCGCTTGTCACGGCTGAACCGATGAGCGGATGCGACTGCGCCGGGAAGGGACTTCAGAAACAAGCGAGATTGTGCCATTGAACCGTGGCACGGTAAAGCATTGCAGCCTGCAATTTGGTGATGAACTTAAACGCTCAGGCCTGGGTTGCCCGCTACGCCAATGAGTTGTGGCGTGTTCGGTTTGACGGGTTTGATGACTTTTTTTGCCTTCAAATAAATCTCGACCACCTCCCAAATTGGAGGCCCGGCGTTTTTGCTGGCCTCAGCCACAGGCGCCCAGCCTGCCACCTTGTAGGTTTTATCCGCTTCAATCAATTTGCCATTTAATCGCATGTCCTGAATGCGGCTGCCCATCCTGGCACCAGGCTCGCAGGTGTACGTGAGCCCGCCTGTGCGCACCATGTCGCCGCCCTGCTGGTAGTACGGGTCGGGGTTGAAAAGGTTGTCGCCCACGTCTTCCAGAATGGTCTTGATCATGTCGCCGCGCATGTCGGTCAGCGTTGTCCACGGGTAAGTGATGGCGGTTTGATCCATCAAATGCTCGCGCGTGATGCTTTGGCCTGGTAACAGCGAAGTGCCCCATCTGAAGCCTGGTGAAAACGCGATGTCTGCGCCCCTGACTTCCATCAGCGCGCTAAGGATCACCTGGTCAAATGTGCCGTTGAAATTGCCGCGCCGGTACAGCGTGCCTTCAGTCGTGGCGAGTTTTTCAGTCAATTTGGCAAGATGCGGCTCACGGATTTTGGTGATCAGCGCTGTCATGTCTTTGTCAGCGGCCAACAGGTTTGAAAACACAGGCAACAGGCGGTATTTGAATCCGACGACTGCTTTGCCTTTCACATCCAGATCAAGCACGCCCAAAAACTTCCCATTGCTGCCCGCGTTGGTCACGATGGTTTGGCCGCCCGGGTTTTTAACAATCACCGGTACCGGCACGCCATCGTGCGTGTGGCCACCCAAAATCGCGTCGATTCCACTCACGCGCGAGGCCATTTTCAGATCCACATCCATGCCGTTGTGGCTGAGCAGCACTACGGCTTGCGCGCCCTTGGCTCTGGCATCGTTGACCGTTTCCTGCATCTCGCTTTCACGAATCCCGAACGTCCAGTTGGGCGTCAGCCAGGCCGGATTTGCAATCGGCGTGTACGGAAAAGCCTGGCCGATGATGGCGACGCGCACGCCATTCATTTCCTTGATAACGTACGGCTTGAACACTGCATCGCCAAAATCGCTGGTTTTGACGTTCTGCGCCACAAAGTCAACCTTGCCCGCAAAGTCGCCCTCCACAATCTTCTTGATGCGCGCCTCGCCGTAAGTAAAGTCCCAGTGACCCGTCATGACGTCAACGCCCAGCAGCTTGCAGGCATCCACCATGTCCTGGCCCTTGGTCTGGAGCGCGCTCCAGCTGCCCTGCCAAGTGTCACCGCCATCCAGCAGCAACACATTTGCCTCACCGCGCTCACCGCGCACGGCCTTGATGAGCGTCGCCACGCGGTCCATGCCGCCCATGCGGCCATAGGTCTTGGCGAGGCTTGAAAAATCATCCGCCGTCAAGGCGAAGGCGTCGGCGGAGCCGTCCCTGATCTTGTAAAACTCGCGGAAGGCGCGGTCGGTCAAATGCGGCGGCTTGCCCTTGGCATCACCTACGCCCAGATTGATCGACGGCTCGCGGAAATGCAGCGGCATGAGCTGGGCGTGGATATCGGTCACATGCAGGATGGTGACGGTGCCCAGCGGGTCAAACCGCGTGATGTCGGCCTGAGTCAGCTTTTGTTGCGCGGCCACCTTGCCAAGCCGCCCCAGACCGCTGGCTATGGTGATGGCCGAGGCCGCAGCGGAGGCTGCCAGGAATTCACGCCTTGAGATCATGTTTCACCCATCGGTGCCGCGAGGCGATGCAGCCCGTTTGCAGGGCGCATACGGCCCCTTTCCGCCATGAATGCCCTGGTGCGTATCAGGCCTGTGCCCATGTCCGCAGCGGCATCACACCTGTCAGGCCACGGTGATCTTGTTCTTGGCGACATAGTCAGAGCCGTCATCATCCTTCCAGGTGAAGGTGAATTCACCCGATTTTGCCGCCTTGTAGAAAAAGGACTGATAGGGGTTGGCCGAAATCGCCGGGTGCCATTTGGCCTCGAACACCGTCTTGCCGTCAAAAGCCGCAGTGAAGCTGCTGATGATCTTGCGGGGAATGGTCGCGCCCTGCGCATCCTTGCGCTGGCCGGATTCCATTTCATGCGAGATCAGCGTCTTGATCTCAATCAGGTCTCCGGCCTTGGCTGTGGCCGGAACACGGACGCGGGGTGTGGGTTTTGTGCTCATGGATTTTGTCCTCGTTTCCGCTTCAGCCGCCGCAGCCGCCAATGGTGACCTTGACTTCAGCTTTTGTGCTGAACAGGGCGCCATTCGACATCTCGGCCACGCAGATGATGTTCTGGGTCTGCGCCAGCCGCATCCGGGCCGAGGCGGAGGCCTTGCCGCATTCGGGCGTGAACATGTAGCTGATGATGCCCGGCAGCGGGTTGCCATCGGCAAAGACATGCACAGCCTTGACGTGGTCGTCAGCTGTCATCGGGCTCTCAACCTCGACGGTGATCGGCACAACCAGGCCGTTCTCGGCAATTTCGGGCACATCAAGCTTGATCTTGCCGCTGCCCATGGCCTTGTCACCAAACAGCTTCTTCAGTTCGGCTTCGACAGCCTTGGCGTCGGCCAAGGCCATGTGTGGCACCAGCATGGCTGCCAGTGTCGTGATGGCACCTGCTGCCAATGCCGAGCGGCGGCTCAATATCATTTTCTCGGCCATCGTCCTGCCTGTCATGCCTAGTCCTCCCAAAGATTTTGTCTTGATGTTTTCCACGTTCCTGACGCTTAACAAACACCCTTGACGCACCCGATGCAACAGGCCCATGATCCACTCATATTGTTATATTGTTGTTTGTGAATGTAAAGCATCCGCTGCCTTCACCACAGAGAACCAAAGTCGCATAAGCGGCGATGAACAAAGGGGGAAACCATGGGACGTGGCATTATTGCCGCTGTTTTTCTTGCCGTGATCGCTGTCTCTCCAGGGGTGAATAAAGCTGACGCCCAGACAGTTGTCGCCCCCGCGCTTGATGCCTCCGAGAAGGAAATCGAACGTTACCGCGCCATGATCTCTGACCCGATGTCGAATCCTGGATTCCTGGCCGTTGACCGTGGCGAGGTGCTTTGGGCGACAGTGCGTGGAACCAGGAATATCAGCCTCGAAAGCTGCGACCTGGGCGAAGGCCCCGGCAAATTGGAGGGTGCCTATGCCAAACTGCCGCGGTTCTTTGCGGATTTCGACAAGGTGATGGACCTTGAGCAACGCCTGCTCTGGTGCATGGACAAGGTGCAGGGGCGGGATACCAAAGATGTCATCACCCGCCGCTTTTCCGGCCCTGGCCGCGCTTCAGTTCGAACGAAGATGATGCACAGCCCAAGAAGGGCCATGAAGGACATCAGCACCATGATCCGCTCACTCTGGATAGCCAAGACCGGCATGGAAGGTCAGCAGAACAAGCTGGACGCCATCGCCAACAACCTGGCCAACGTCGGCACCAATGGCTTCAAGCGCGGCAGTGTGCAGTTCGAAGACCTGATGTACCAGAAC
>ENA-OFDP01001005-OFDP01001005.1-metagenomes-genome-assembly--contig:-NODE-1005-length-11537-cov-4.624456_pt1 | contig 11537 bp, 15 predicted proteins | sample MGYA00153389_OFDP01 | MGnify analysis MGYA00153389 | reverse complement strand
GCGCAATGACCCTGGCGGCTTACTCGATGCAGCAGTGGCCATATCAGCAGCGTTTTTACCGGAAAACGTGGTGGTGGTGTCTACCAACGGCCAACTGGCCGAAAGCAAGTTTGTCTACAAGGCCGCACCCGAGTTTTACCTGCGGCGCTCCGGCAGCGACCCCCTCAAACGCCTGCCCGCCGCTCTTAAAACAGTACCACTGGTGGTTTTGGTCAATGAAGGCTCAGCATCGGCCAGTGAAATCGTCGCTGGTGCGCTTCAGGATCACAAGCGTGCAACCATCATGGGCAATCAGACTTTTGGCAAGGGCTCGGTTCAAACCGTCAGGCCACTTGGCCCTGACACCGGCATCAAACTTACCACCGCCCGTTACTACACGCCAAGCGGCAAATCAATTCAAGCCAGGGGTATTATTCCTGACGTGATGATTGACGAGACGCTGGAGGGCAGCCCGTTTGCTGCATTGCGTACCCGCGAGTCTGATCTTGAAAAACATCTGGCAAGTGGGCAAGGCTCAGAGACGAAGGACGCCAATCGTGAAAAAGCCCGTGAATTGGCTTTGAAAAAGCTGGAAGAAGAAAACAAAAAAACGCCTGAACAGCGCCGCGCACCCGAGTTGGGCAGCGACAAGGATTTCCCGCTGTTGCAAGCGATCAACCAGCTCAAGGGCCGTCCTGTGATTGTCAGCAAAACGGCTGTCATTGAGAACAAAGACGAGAAGAAACAGAACTGATCGAAGATTGCCCGCCGTGGACGACGTACAGCTTTTACGCTATTCGCGCCACATCTTTTTAGACGACATAGGCATTGACGGCCAGCAAAAACTGCTGGCCTCACACGCCTTGCTGATAGGCGCAGGAGGCTTGGGTTCACCCGTAGCCTTGTATCTGGGCAGTGCAGGTGTCGGGCAAATCACGGTGGTTGACCCTGACACCGTTGATGCTACAAATTTGCAGCGGCAAATTGCACACACCCTGGCTGATATTGGCAAGTCCAAAGCGCAGTCGATTCATGAAGCGATTGCCAGCATCAACCGCGATGTTCAGGTCAATGTCATCACCCAGCGCGCAGACGATGCGCTGCTAACCAAACTGGTGCAGGCTGCCGACGTGGTTATCGATTGCACTGACAACTTTTACACCCGCCACGCCATCAACCGGTCGTGTGTGCAACATGGCAAGCCGCTGGTGTCGGGCGCTGCAATACGATTTGACGGGCAAGTCACGGTGTATGACCCGCGATATGCGCAATCGCCCTGCTATGCCTGCGTTTTTCCAGAAGAGGTGATGCCAGAAGAAGCACAATGCGCCACCATGGGCGTATTTGCGCCGCTGGTTGGCATCATTGGCAGCGTGCAGGCGGCTGAGGCGCTCAAGCTGCTCATGGGCACTGGACAAACACTCACGGGGCGGCTGTTGATGCTGGATGCTCGCGGCATGGCTTGGACTGAAATCAAAATGCCACGCAACGCTGACTGCACTGTGTGCGGCCATCACTGAGCAGGCGGTTTGACTGGGGATGCTTGCGCTTTGGCTTTTGGGTTGGCTGCAACACCCAAAGCAGCCGAACAATCCGCATCCTGACCTGGCCCGGTTTCAATTGTTGCCAGCAGCGCCAGCAAAGGATTGATCACGCCTAACGCAATTGCCAATCCGGCGCGCCCTGCCAAGGCTGCTTTATCAGGCCCTGCAGTTGGCGCGGCAAACGTGCCGCCAATTTTGAGAGGTGAGCGCAGGCTCAAAATACTTACATCTTTGGGCTCGGGTTTTAAAACCATATCAAGCGTTTCGTTTGTCAAGCTGATCTGCCCACTGCCGTTGATCACAGTGTCGCTGGTGTCGAGCACAATCACTTTGCTGGACATCAGGCCCTGCCTGACTTCAAATGCCGCTGCTGCACACCTCAGTTGCACATTGCGGTCACCGCGCAAGACAAACTTGATCACCTCGCCGCCGTCCAGCCCAAGATACTCCATCAAGATGTTGCTGATTTCACCTTTACCCATCAGCACTGCCACATCACCCGATGCAGACCCCAACATTTGCGCCATGGAGTTGCCGCGCCCTTTCAAACCGACTTGCCCGCTGACTTTGCCAAAGCTGGTTTTGGTGTTTTCAATTGTCGGGAAAAGCTTGTTGAGTTGAACTGCACGCAAGTCAAACCTCGTGTCAAAAGCGGCAGGTACAACGTTGACGTCTATGGTGATTCGCCCAGCCAGCGAGCCGCCGGCCACCCCAAGTGCCAGCGGTTCAAGCCGCATAACACCGTCGTTTATTTTCACGTGAACACTGCCTTTGTCCAGCGGCAACTCCTTGACATGACGAATGTCCAGAGCGCTATAAATAACATCCGCATTCATCGCTTTGAGTTTGACCAAATCCAGTGTGGCAGTCGGCAACACCTTGCGTTGCGTATTGGCAGGCACAGCCCTTTGAGCGGGGACAGCGCTGGTTTTACCCGTGCTGGTGCCTGTGGCTACCGATTTCACGGACAAGCCAATAACGGGTCTCAAATCATCAAAATCAAGCAGCTTTGAACGTACCTTGCCTGTCAAAAGGGGAGTCTTTTGCGAGGTATCAAAACTCAGGTCACCCGCCAGATCGCTTTTACCCAAGACCCCCTGAATTTGAGTGGTGTTCCACACCTGACCGCGCTTGCTCAACTGCCCACGCAACTTGTAGGGTGGCGTAGAAGGCAGCACCACACCTGAAAGCTTGTAAAGCTCGTCGAGATTTCTGCCCTGAATGTCAAAGGCGGCGTTCAAGCCCGAAAAATCCCGCAAATTTTCAACCGAACCTTTGGCCTTTAACGTGGTTTTGCCCGTCTGTGCGTTGACCTCCATCGGAAACGGTTGCGTCAAATCGCGGCTGAGTTGCAACACGCCGCCTGTGCGGCCATTAGCGGTAAATGGCTCGCTGTTCCACTTGCCTGCGACCTTGTAGCTCAGTGGCAGTTGTGCCGTGCCAGCTTCAGAAGCAGTTGACTCAGGGTTTAAGGAAAAGAGCGCCGTCATGTCGGCACCCTGTTTTGATGCCCGGTATTTCAGGGTGCCTTGGTCTACAGTCACGGCGCCAATTTTTGGCGTTGCGCTGGTATCCGATGTGTCACGTGACAAGGCCCAGGTACGCCGCCCATCAGGCTCAATCTGCAGGCCGATTTGGGGCTCGAATAAGGCAATGCGAGGCAAGTTTATTTTGCCAGACAGCAACGGCAGCAGTTCGATGTCAAATTCAGCCGCTTTGGCTTTAACCAGGTAAGGTTCGCTGGCCCAATCAGGATTGGCAAATTCAAGTCCGTCCAACCTGACAGTAGTGGTTCTACCAAGATCAACTGAAAGCCGCTCAGTGATTTCAAAGCGCCTGCCCAACTCAGCCGATACGTAGCGATTGATGGGGCCCCGCAACATGTCCCATGGAAAGAACAACACCATCAAAATCAGCACCAGCAAAAGACTGACAAAACCGATCAGTAACCGTCTCAAAAGGAGTGAACTGAAAAGTCGGAATGTCATGTGCAATTGTCAGATTTTTGAAATATCGGGTGACTAATACTACGTGTGTGATTTTCTATCAGCAATATGCAGGGCACCGTGGTCAAGTGCGATGGGAATCTGTGGGCATAGGCCTACGCACTACGCAACAGTAGGAAACATCCTACAAAGATGCTTGAGCTTAAAGTCTAAAATAATATAGCTTGGTTTAACAATAAAATTACTCACCCGGATTCTCGCTGTGCGACTGAAAACCTACCTTGTCGAAGACAATCCCACGATTCGTGAAAATCTTATTGCGACACTTGAAGAGCTGGTAGACATCAATGCCGTCGGTACATCTGACAGCGAAAACGAAGCCAAAGTCTGGCTTCAAGACAATCCCCATCAGTGGGACCTGGCTATCCTTGATCTATTTTTAAAGCAGGGAAGTGGCTTGGGTGTGCTCGCAGCCTGTCGGGACAGAAAGCCATCTCAAAAAGTGGTGGTGCTGAGTAACTACGCCACAACAGACATCCGCCAGCGTTGCAGACAACTGGGAGTTGATGCCGTGTTTGACAAATCCAATGAGATAGATGCGCTCGTCGATTTTTGCTTGCTGCAAAGCGGTGTTTCCCGCTTGTGAAGGAGTCAACAAGTGCTTTTGGCACAGGCGACCCCTTAGCGCAATCAATCGATCAGTTTGTTTTTCAGCGCGTAATAGGTCAGGTCACTGTTAGATGCCAAACTCATTTTTTCCATCACGCGAGTGCGGTATGTACTAACGGTTTTAACACTCAACGACAAAGCTTTGGCAATATCACCAGCCGTTTCACCTTTGGCCAATTTCAAAAATACCTGAAATTCGCGTTCAGACAGTTGCTCGTGCGATGCCATGTCCTGCGGACGGTTGAGTTGTTGGGCCAAGAGCTCTGCCACGCTGGGCGTGATGTAGCGTTTGCCCAGAGAAATGACGCGTATGGCATCAACAATTTCAGCTGGATCACACTCTTTGTTCAAGTAGCCGCTCGCACCCTGGCGAATCAGGTTAACCGCGTAATGCTCTTCGGGGTAACCACTCAAAATCAAAATGCCAACGTCAGGCGCCTTCGCGCGAATCATGGCCAACGCGTCTATACCGCTTTGACCGGGCATAGACAAGTCCATGACCAAAATATCCAGCTCAACATTGCGCACCAGATCAATAGCCTCACGGCCACTTGCGGCCTCACCGGCTACCCTTAGGTCAACATGCTCAGAGAAAAATTGCTTGAGCCCGGAACGCACAATAGCATGGTCGTCCACGATGCCGATTTTTATCATGTTTTTTTTCTCCGAAGAAACCAAGTAATAGATCGAGACAGGCAAACCCTCTATTCGAATCGGGTTTCCAGTGAGATTATCGACGCCATCGGCCGTAACGCCTGTAGGAGAGTTTCCCGTGAATATTGTTAGATTACCAAGAATGGCGATCAGCCTGCCGCTGGCGGTAATGGCTGTTGTCGGGCTAATTCTCATCAACGAGGCGAGTTATCGCAGTTCCAGCGATGCGGTTGCTGACATGCAAGAAGCCCAGCTGACACGTAGCGCATTAAATGATCTGAAGCAAACTATTCTTGATGCGGAGACAGGCCAACGCGGTTATCTGCTGACCGGCGATGAGCGGTATCTGGAGCCTTACAACAATGCTATCAACCAGGTTAACCAGCAGCTTGACACGCTGCGGGAGATATTTACGCCCTACAAAGACCAGCTGGCTGAATTCGGCACCATGTCGCGACATATTTCACGCAAGCTGGCAGAGCTGGATTTATCAGTTCGAATGCGCCGCGAAAACAAGGAGGAGGCCTGGCGATTTGTCTTGTCGACTGACGTGGGCAAAGAGCAGATGCAGGCGGTACGCGATCAGACAACCAAACTGGCGGCCACCAGTATTCGCGAAATGGAGCAAGGGCAAGCGCAGATCAGGCAAGCATTGTTGCTGTCGCGCATTGGTGTTTCCATATTGGCTTTTGTCGGTTTGGTGGCTTTTTACCTGTACCTGCTGCAAACCAAGGCTTTGCTCAATGCTGGCATTCGTGAGCAAGAGTCGCTTAAACGTGAGCGTGACCAACTCGATTTGCAGGTGCGTGAACGTACCGCTAATTTGGCCGAATTGGCCACCCACTTGCAAAATGTGAGGGAAGACGAGCGTGGTCACCTGGCGCGTGAGTTGCATGACGAGCTGGGCGCACTGTTGACGGCCGCAAAGCTAGATGTGGCACGGCTCAAGTCTCGTTTGGGTGCAACTCAGCCAGAGGCCATGGAACGCTTGACGCACTTGACAACCACACTGAACAGCGGCATTGCACTAAAGCGCCGGATAGTCGAGGATTTGCGGCCCTCATCGCTGTCTCATTTGGGTCTGGTGGCATCGCTGGAAATTTTGGCGCGCGAGTTTGAAGAGCGTGCTGACGTGCAGATCATGACGGATCTGGAAAACGTAGATCTTGGCGGCGCTGCACAGCTGACTGTTTATCGGCTAGTGCAGGAGTCATTGACCAACATAGGCAAATATGCAGAAGCCTCGCAAATCGTCATCAGCCTGCTAAACATGGACGGTTACATCACGGTTGAAGTGCGCGACAACGGCAAGGGTTTTGATTCCAATAATATTAATCCAAGCAGCCACGGCTTAAATGGCATGCGCCACCGCGTTGAGGCCGCAGGCGGAAGCTTGACCGTCGCGACCAGCCCGCAAGCTGGAACCAAAATTACTGCCGTTTTGCCTAAAGATCGCTAACCCCTGAGAGCGACGGATGACGCAAAAGCAGCGAGCCAATAGCTGTCAGCATCATCCTACTCGGGAAGGTTCATAGCGCTGACAAACGCGTGCGGTTACAGCCGATGATAAAAACTTCGAATCAGTCGTAGAGTATGAATATGCATTCAGAATATGCGTTGATTTGGACGCAGCCCAAATTCAATTGACTCCCATTTTTGTAACCAAAGAGCCGCTCATGTTGCACTATTCCGTGATTTTTCTATTGATTGCACTCGTTGCCGCAGTCTTTGGCTTTGGAGGAATAGCTGCTGGTGCAGTTGAAATTGCGAAGATTCTATTCTTCATTTTCGCAATCATTGCTATCGTTACTTTTGTCATCAGTCTTGTCAAAAAGAACTGAATTTTTGCTACCAATCCGCCTTTTGTTCCACATTTTTAACCCGAAGGAAACATGATGATCACACCTACGACAACCGAGCAAAATACCAACCAGGCTGTTAACAGCATGATGAGTTCAGCGGACAGAGCGATAGATTCCACTCGCAACTATGCCAACCATGCGCTGGACGTTGCGGATGAAAAGATCCATAGCCTGCGCAACGGTGTGCAGCCAGCGCTGGACAAGTTTTCCCGCAAAGCTGGAGAGTATGCACACCAAGGTATGGACATGGCTGTGAATGCCAAAGACAAAGCACGCGAATCGCTGTCACATTACAGCGCTGCCACAGGGCGTTATGTGTCCGACAAACCTATGCAGTCGGTGCTGATTGCCGCTGCCGTAGGAGCAGCTGTTGCTCTGCTGGTCTTGTCTTCCCGCAATCGCAACCGTTATTGATCAATCTTTGACACTGGCAAAACCTTTTGAATAACCCACTGACCGACACATGCTGCACCCGCTTTTTTCAACGCTGATACAGCGTCCCGATTTGCTGGTGAAGCATATCTCTGCTTATGGTGCGCTGTTTCACCAGGAGGCAACCCATTCAGGTGCCCAACTCGTCAAGCGTTACATGGCTTGGGCTGTGGCTGGCTTTTGCGGCTTGGCGTTTGTGATGTTTGCCGGCATTGCGGTGATGATGGGTATGCTGCATAACCAGTTTCACTGGGTGTTGCTGGCAGTGCCTGGCACTGCCTTGCTGTTGATGCTGTTTGCCATTGCCAAGGCGAAGGCTCCTTTGGTTGAAGTTGGTTTTGCTGAACTGAAAACGCAAATAAACAGTGACATTCAAGCTCTTAAATTAGCTTCGTGAAATACCAGTCCATGACACCCTCTGCGGATACTCCTCTAGCCCGTCTGGTAGCGTCACGCAAGGCGTTGGTGAGTCAAATGGCGCGTGCATCTGGCCGCCCTGACACTGATTTGTCAAACGGTACTGATGAATTGGACAAGGCAACGGTTGATACCCATTTAAACACCGAGCTCAGTGGCACTTGGCAAATATTGGTGCAGGCTGTTCGGGCATGGTGGCAGCATCATCCAGCGCACTTGGCAGTTGACATTGGCAGGCCATTTCTAAACAGGTATGCGCAGGACAAACCCATGCAGTTGCTAGGTATAGCGGCTGGCGTTGGTGCAGCTGTTGTGTTGATCAAGCCCTGGCGCCTTGTATCCATAACTGGTTTGGCAGTTGCCGCATTCAAATCCACCAACCTGTCCAGCACCCTGCTTTCAATGCTGCCGCGCGCAGTGCCGAGACGCAACGCCAGAGACGCACAACAACCACCGAAAGTCCAGTCGTGAAAAAGCCGCAGAAAAACTTGGACGAACAACTGACACTTGACGAAAACGGTTTAATCGCCGCACGGCAAAGCCTGGACGATGGTGCTGTGACACCTGCTTATGGCCCACACCGTGAAGCAATCATCAAATTGCTTAATGATTCGCTTGCTACAGAACTTGTATGCGTTCTTCGCTACAAGCGTCATCACTTTATGGCCACCGGCCTGGCATCACCCAAGATTGCTGAAGAATTTATGGTGCATGCCAAAGAAGAATCAGACCACGCAGATCGCATCGCCAAACGTATTGTGCAACTGGGTGGTGAGCCAGACTTTTCGCCAAGCACGCTGCTGGAGCGTAGTCATGCGGACTACGACGAATCAAATGATTTGAAAACCATGATTCGCGTTAATCTGATTGCCGAGCGCGTGGCGGTTGAAACCTATCGCCAGATGATTGCGCTGATTGGCGATCATGACAGCACTACCCGCCGTCTGCTGGAAGATGTTCTGGCTGAAGAAGAAGAGCATGCTGACGAACTTGCCGATTGGCTGGAAGGCTGAAGGCTGATTTAATCTTTACTCGCTTGCCGTCAGCGTGGTGCTACTGATGAACAGGCCTTTCAATTTTTGCACCGTTACCAATAAACCAACTCTAAAGGAATAAACCATGAACTCCAACCGGACCCTCCGTACCACCGCACTCGTATGCGCATTTGCCGCCCTGGCTGGCATGACTGTTTTGACCACCGGCTGCGCTGTCGTCCGTGGTCAGGAAACTGCTGGTGCTTATGTTGATGATGCCGCAATCACCACATCAGTTAAAGCCAGGATGGTTGAAGACAAAACTGTATCTGCTGCTGCCATCAACGTTGAAACGCTCAATGGAACCGTTCAGCTGTCAGGCTTTGCAAAGTCTGGCGCTGAAAAATCCCAAGCCGAAATGATTGCGCGGAACGTCAAGAATGTTCGCGCCGTGCGTAACGACATCGTTGTCCGTCCTTGATGCTGCACTTCATTCCGGTTTGACCGGACATGAAAAAAACCTCCCTTTGGAGGTTTTTTTATGAGCATTTAACGCTCAGTATTTACTTAGTTTTCAACTGGATTTAACCGTCAGGTTGTTGTTAACGGAGGCCACACCCTTGATGCTTTTTGCCAATTTGGTGGCCTTGTCGCGTGCCTCAGCTGTGGGCGCCGGGCCATTTAACGTGACATTACCGTTTTTGGTATCGACGTTAATTTTGAAGGCGCTTAAATCAGCGTCTTTGGCAAACTCGGCCGATATAGACGCTGTGATAGCCGCGTCGTCAGCTTTACCAGCCATCGACTGCACCGTTTTGGTACCTGATGCTTCAGCTTTTTGGGTGGCATCCTTCATTGCGTCGCCTGCTTTGGCCATAGATGCTTCAGCTTTCGCTTTGGCTTCCGCCGCCGCTTGTTGAGTGCTGGCCACAGCTGAATCCAGTTTTTGACCAGCTGTTTGGCCATCACTTTGCTTGCCGCAGGCAGACAGAGATACCAAGGCGATGATGGACAACGTTAACGTTACAGACTTGAGGTTGCGCGACAGGGTGAAGGGTTGATTGATGTTCATAAAAACTCCATGAAGATGACCATGCAAAAAGTTCGAAGCAGCCAACAAATTACAACTTGTCGATGACTTTTTTAGCCTTGTCTTTAACGTTTTCCTTGGCATCACCATAGCCTGCCTGCACTTTGCCTTTGACCTGATCAGCAGCGCCTTCGGTACGCAGGCGGTCATTGCCCACCAGTTTGCCAGCCGCCTCTTTGACTTTGCCTGTGGTTTGTTCAACGCGGCCTTTGACTTGGTCTTTATTCATGATGGTTCCTTAAGGGTTAAAGATCATTTAGCACTAATTCTGTTACTGATACTGCAAGCAGAAATAGCGCGGTCTTCAAATTTAGCGATACCCAATGAAGAAGCTGGTCAGACGCAACTGTTTTTCTTGTAGGACAAGCTCCCTTCAGTGTGGCTGGCAACTGCCATGGCGCTTTCTAAATAGCCGGGGGTCTTCAGAAGCGTTGTTGAACATACCGCGCCCCTCCGATTGAGCTTGCTGAAATTCATCAGCGTAGGGGCCTTTTTTGTTGCGATAGGTATACGCCCACGCATGGCCTTGGGCCACCATCCAGCGGCCAATGTCGTGGCCCTGCAGATGCACGATGCCAATGGTGCGGCCATAGTCGTCATGCGCCTTAGGGGTAACGGTGACGCTTTGCCCCAGCGCCTTGCGTTTAAGCGCCTCACGCGCCTGCAAACCGCCCAACTGGCAAATTTCAGGCGCATCAATGCCTTGTATACGCACTTTTACGGGTCGAGTATTAGCGCTGTTTTTAACCCACAGCGTATCGCCGTCGACCACCCGCGTCACCACACCCGTTTGCTCCTGAAATTTTGCCGCTAAAGCATCAGTGGCGATGTAAGCGAGAAATATTGTTGCTATTAATTTAGGAGCCGCTTGCGCCTGTTTGAATTGGTAAAAAGCCCTAAAACATAAGTGAAAATAGTATTTTTTAATCATTTTCGGAGGTTTAAAAGGCTGGAGAAGGTCAAGGCACGGGTGCAGGCTGGGAATTCACTATACTGTATTTATAAACAGTTAATTTACCCCAGCAAATCATGCTCAGCAGCCTTTTTGTCGCTTCCAGCTTTTACTTCGCCTTGGTAGAGCAGCAAATCAAGCCACTCCTGTGCGGCAAACACGTTGGTGTGTTGCCTTGTCATGGCGCATGGTACTTGCGCATTGCTGCCAGTCTTGAAGCCAAAGCCTTTGGTGTGAAGAAAGGCACGTCGGTTAAAGACGCCAAGCGTTTTGCGGCATCGCCCCACGACAAAGACACAGCGCCGATGCGGATTGCGTTTAACTGGATATCCGATTTGGAGACTGTGGTTTGAAGGCGGGGTCAAGCTGTGATGATCCAGCCTTCCAGTGGATCAACATTCAGCGGCAATCCAAAGCGCGGAGCGCCCTGCCCTTGAGCCCAAGCCGCCTGCACCAGGCACAGCACAGCATCCAGCGCATCGCCTTTGGCATCACCGACCAGCATGTCGCGCTGGGCGTGGGTCAGTTTTAAACGCAAGCCAAGCCGTGTCTGACCAAGTTCAAGCGCGGTGATCAAATCTTTGCGGGCAATCAGGCGCTCTGGTGTTTGCCTGGCCTTGTCGTCGCTTTTGTAGCTGCGGTTGCCCAGCACCTCACGCGCCAGCAGGCCTGGGTAGCCTTCCAGCGCCACACGAGTCTTGTCGCCGTCATGCAGCCCCGGCAAATGAACGCCAGCATCCAGCAAACGCGGCACGCCTGCATGCAGCATGTAGGCCACGGGTGGGTTGACCCATTTCATCGACGGGCTGGAACCCGCAGGCTTGTCGGCTGCACGGTGGGCGAATTTGCCTCCCACGGGCCGGGCGTTGCAAAAGGCGGCAAAAGTGGCGCGAATATCACTGCGGCTTAAAGCGGCGTAGTGCCTGATGAGTTCTGGCCACGTCACAGGCCAATGCAAATGCTCAACCAGCTCCCGTGGCAAACCAAATGGCAAATCAAATACCCCTAACCAGCTTTG
>ENA-OFDP01001004-OFDP01001004.1-metagenomes-genome-assembly--contig:-NODE-1004-length-11539-cov-2.564263_pt1 | contig 11539 bp, 10 predicted proteins | sample MGYA00153389_OFDP01 | MGnify analysis MGYA00153389 | reverse complement strand
CGGTCCATCGACCACGACGGTGCCACTCTCGCTGTACTTCAAGGTGGTCGCCGTCTCGACGGGCTGCAGTTGGGCTCCACCTTCGGCGATCTGCGCCGCATTATCCGCGTACCACTGGTAGGCGCGCCCGTAAAGGCCCTGCATCCGGTCCGCCGGCACCTGCGCGTCGAGCTCGGGGTCAAAGGTAAACATGATGACGTACTTCACGGTCGTGTCCTTTCGTCAATGGAACCGTTTCATTCTTACAGCGAACGGACAAGCCTGTTTTCGACAGCTCTCCAAAAGTTTCTTAGAAGAAAGACATCGGGTTGAATCGGAGCGGTGGGCCTGCGCCAGCGCGGCAGCGACCGCATACGTCGGCATGGCGGACGCGGTCGCTGCGCTGGGAGCGATCAGAACGGGCTCGTCGACGGCTCCACGATCGGGCGAACCTCGACGCCGCCGCTGGGGGCCGGGCACAGCTTGGCGATCTCGACGGCGTGATCGAGGTCGCGCGCCTCGACGACGTAGAAGCCGCCGAGGGCCTCCTTGGTCTCGAGGAACGGGCCGTCCGTCACCGTGCCATCCTTGATCGTGGTGGCCGCCGTCGTGGGCGCGAGCGCTGCTCCGCCCGTGAGGGTCCCACCGAGCTCGGGGACCTTGCCGGTGAACGTGTTGTGCGCGTCGACCACCGCGGCCCACCCCTCGGGCGGTGTGGTCTCGAAATAGGCCGGGTCTTGGTAGATAAAGATCGCGTACTGGGACATGGAACTGCCTCCTGCATTAGGTCGCGGGCCGGCCTGTCCGGCTCCGTCGTTAACAACAGCGAACAGCGTGCCGCCAAATCGACAGCTAGGCCGAAATTTTCTTCAAAGTTCCCCCGCCCACGCCTGCTGTACTCGGCCCCACTCGTTCGGCCCCCACTCCTTCGGCCCGCTCGTCCTCAGGCCCTCTAGTTTTCAGGCCCGCTTGTTCTCTGGGCGAGTTCTGGAGCGCTAGCTTGGGGGCATGAGTATTGACGAGCCGGCTCTGACGCGCGCAGCGCTCACAGAACCGATCCAGCTTCGTGCCGTCATTTTCGACCTCGACGACACGCTCGCGCCATCCAAATCGACGATGGATCCCGCGATGAGTGCTGCACTCGCGCGACTGCTGGAGCTCACCGAGGTCTGCATCATCTCGGGTGGGCGGTTTGAGCAGTTCGAGGCTCAGGCGCTGGACGGTTTCTCGGCGAGTGCCGAGGCGCTGAATCGTTTGCACCTCATGCCAACCTGCGGAACTCGGTACTACCGGTCCGTTGCAGGCGCGTGGCAATTGCAGTACGCCGAAGATCTGACCCGCGACGAGAAGTCAAGAACCATTGCCGTGCTTGAGGGCGGTGCGAAGGAGCTCGGACTGTGGCATCCGGGTCCCTGGGGCGACATCATTGAGGATCGGGGCAGCCAGATCACCTTCTCAGCACTGGGCCAGCAAGCGCCGGTCGATAAGAAGATGGCGTGGGACCCGGACGGCGCAAAGAAGCGCGCCCTCGCCTTGTATGCGAGCGAGCGACTGCCAGACCTCGAGGTGCGCGGGGGCGGGTCGACGTCGATCGACGTGACGCGCAAAGGTATCGACAAGGCCTACGGCGTTGAACGACTTTTGGAACGCCTCGGTGTCGAAATTGGGCAGGTGCTGTTCATCGGTGACCGGCTCGATGATGGGGGAAACGACTACCCGGTTTATGCGATGGGCGTGGCATCCATACCGGTTCACGACTGGCACGGCACCCTGGCCGCCGTCACGGTGCTCAACTCGTGGCTGGCCTCCGGCGATGGGCCGTTTCCGCTGCAAGTCATGGCTCCGGTCGGGTAGAACCGTTAGGCCAATTGCACAGCAACGGGATGACAGAATGACGCTATGACTCTTACGACCACTGCCCTCCAGTACAAGGTCGCCGACCTTGCCCTCGCCGAAGCCGGACGCCACCAGATTCGTCTGGCCGAAAACGAAATGCCGGGCCTGATGGCTCTGCGCGACGAGTTCGGGCCGTCCAAGCCTCTCACCGGCGCACGCATTGTCGGCTCGCTGCATATGACGACCCAGACTGCCGTGCTCATTGAGACGCTCGTGGAGCTCGGGGCGCAGGTTCGTTGGGCGAGTTGCAACATCTTCTCAACGCAGGATGACGCCGCCGCGGCCGTCGTTGTCGGCCCCAACGGCACCGCCGAGAATCCTGCCGGCGTTCCGGTGTTCGCCTGGAAGGGCGAGACCCTCGAAGAGTACTGGTGGTGCACGGAGCAGATCTTCGACTGGAGCGCAGAAGGAGCCATCGGCCCCAACATGATCCTCGACGACGGGGGTGACGCCACCATGCTCGTGCACAAGGGCCGCGAGTTCGAGCTAGCTAAGGCGGTTCCGGATGCCACGGCAGCCGATAGCCACGAATTCACTGTCGTTCTCGCGACCCTGCGCCGCTCTCTCGCGGCCAGCCCCGACCGGTGGACCCGCATCGCGGCGGAGATCAAGGGCGTTACCGAGGAGACCACGACGGGCGTTCACCGCCTGTACGAGTTTGCCAAGAACGGCCAGCTGCTGTTCCCAGCAATCAACGTCAACGACTCGGTCACAAAGTCGAAGTTCGACAACAAGTACGGCATTCGCCACTCGCTGCCGGACGGCCTGAACCGCGCCACCGACGTGCTCATCGGCGGCAAGGTTGTCTTCGTCGCCGGCTACGGCGATGTCGGCAAGGGGTGTGCCGAGGCCATGCGCGGCCAAGGCGCTCGCGTGATCGTCTCGGAGATCGACCCGATCTGTGCGCTTCAGGCTGCGATGGACGGCTACCAGGTCACCACGATTGAGAAGGTGCTCGGCGACGTCGACATTTTCGTCAGTGCCACCGGCAATGAGAACGTCATCACGCTCGCGCACCTCACCGGCATGAAGCACTTGGCGATTGTCGCGAACGTCGGTCACTTCGACAACGAGATCGACATGGCTGGGCTCGAGTCGCTGGCCGGGGCCGAGAAGATCGAGATCAAGCCACAAGTTGACGAGTGGCGCCTGCCGAACGGGCGCAGCGTTTTGGTGCTTTCCGAGGGCCGCCTCATGAATCTCGGCAACGCCACCGGGCATCCGTCGTTCGTCATGAGCACCTCGTTCGCCAATCAGGTGCTCGCTCAGATCGAGTTGTGGGTCGACGGTGACAAGTACACGACTGATGTGCACGTGCTCCCTAAGCACCTCGACGAGAAGGTGGCTCGTCTGCACCTCGATGCCCTCGGCGTCGTTCTCACGGAGCTCACCCAGAAGCAGGCCGACTACCTCGACTTGGATGTTGCTGGGCCGTACAAGGTCGACCACTACCGCTACTGATCGGCCGCTGAGTTGGGCGGGCCTAGCGCCCGCTCAACCGCGCCCGCTCAACCGCGCCCGCTCAACCGCGGTCGGGGAATCCGCTCGGCATCCCGTGCAGCACCGGTTCAAGCCGGTCGAGGCCCTCACGCTCGATCGCGAGCGCCGCGCTCTCGCGTTGCCGCCGTAGGGCAGCAGTTGCCGCAAGAAAAAGTTCTGGGTCAGCATGCGGAACCGGTGAGACGTAGACGGAAACCTCGTTCGCCAGTTCGGTAGCCAGACGCTTGCGCGATGCTGGCGAAAAGCCGCCGGCCTGAGCCAGAAACTGGGCGACGCGGCGTGCAAGTCGATCTGGCATTCGAGCAACATCGGCTGTTTGTGACCACTCAACGAGTTCGTTCGGCACGCCAAAGACGGGAGTCGGCAGGCGTGAGATTCGTTCGTACTGGCTGTAGGTGCCGGCCAGCAGATCGCCAAGGCGCTTGGCCCTGCCGTTGAGAAGCCCGACCGTCGCTGCCATCCCGCCCAGGGTCATGTAGATCTCGAACACCCCGGTCAGCGCGCGAATGAACGCGTGGCGAAAGCCGATCGCTCCGCCGTCGTCACGAACAATGCGAGCGCCAACCGCGAGTTTTCCGAGCGACTTGCCGTGGCTCATTGTTTCCACCGCGACCGGGATGACAACAATGCACAGCACCAGTGTTGACACGCCAATGGCGGTGGTCACGGCATCATCGAGGCCCAGGCGCACCGCGAGGTCGATGAGTACAAGCACCATGACGACGTAGACGCCGAAGTACAGCACGAAGTCGATGATCGCTCCCGCGGCTCGCAACACGAAACTCGCTGCGCGAAGGTCGAGTGCGACAGCCTCACCGGTGATGAGTTGATTGCTGCCATCGTCGTGAGCGACAGCACCGGTCACGGAGGAGGTCGACATGAATATCATTGTAGGGAGATGGACCTTGACGCATACTCCGCCGCGCATCGCGATGAATGGGACCGCCTTGCCGAGCTGGGCGCCAAACGCCAGTTCACCGGCGCCGAGTCCGACGAACTGATCGAGCGGTACCAATCCGGGGCCGGTCAACTGTCTGCGATGGCGACAACCGCTGGCGCATCACTGCCGGGTGATCGGCTGTCGCTGTGGCTCAGTCGGGCCAGGTTGCGCTTCACCGGGGCCTCAAGCAACGTGCTCAGTCAGCTCCCGCGTTTCTTTGTGGCTCAACTGCCGGCGGCACTGTTTCGGGTGCGATGGCTGAGCCTCGCGGTGGCGGCCGGAACGGTACTGGTCGCCGTGCTCTACGGCTGGTGGGCGAGCGCAAACCCCGCCGTACTCGCCAGCCTCGGCTCGACAGAAGACTTGCAGAGGTATGCCAGCGAAGACTTCGTGAACTACTACTCAGAAAACCCCGGCACCTCGTTCACCAGCTTTGTCTGGACCAACAACGCCTGGCTCGCTGCACAGTGCATCGCGTTTGGAATCGTTGGGTTTTATACGCCGTATCTGCTGTTCACCAACGCGCAACAACTAGGACTCACCGCCGCCATCATGCTGGAGTACGACCGTCTCGACGTGTTCTTTCTCTACATTGCTCCGCACGGCCAGCTTGAGCTCTACGCGATCTTCGTTGCCGGGGCGACCGGCATGCGCATCTTCTGGGCGTGGATTGCACCCGGAGCGAGAACCCGAGCCCAGTCGCTCGCGCAGGAGGGCCGGGCGCTGTTCACGATCGTGATCGGTCTCATCCTCGCTCTGCTCGTGTCAGGCCTCATCGAAGGGTTTGTGACGCGTCAGGACTGGCCGTGGCCGATCAAGATCGGTATCGGCACGATTGCGCTCGCGGGATTCCTCGCCTACCAGTGGGTGATCGGGCGGCGCGCAGCTCAGGCCGGCGAAACGGGTGACCTCGACGAGTTTGAGGCCGGCGCCCGCCAGCTTGTCGCCGGTTGACGCCGATCAGGCGGCTGAGGCGGCCGAGGCAGCCGAGGCGACCTGAGGCGACCCGAGGTGCCGAGGTCAGCTCTTCTTGCGGTCGAACAGCACTGCGTAGGCTGCGCCGGCAATCAACGCACCGACGATCGGGGCGACGATGAACACCCACAACTGGCCGATCGCGTCCGGTCCGCCATAAATGGCCGTGGCGATCGACCTCGCCGGGTTGAATGAGGCGTTGCTCACGGGAATAGCAACCAGGTGGATGACCGTCAGGGTGAGTCCGATCGCGAGCGGGGCGAACCCGGTTGCCGCGCGTCGGTCGGTGACCCCGAGGATCACGGTCAAGAACACCGCCGTCAGCACCACCTCGACGACGATGACGGCACCGAGACCGAACCCGCTCGGCGAGTGTTCGCCGAATCCGTTGGATGCGAAACCGGCCGCGACGGCATCATCGAGAAAACCGGCTGGACCATCGGCTGCGATGGCAAACAGCACACTACTTGCCAACGCGCCACCGAGAATCTGTGCCCCGATATAGGGAGCCACGTCTTTCCACGCAAAACGGCCAGCCGCCGCCGCGCCCAGGGTGACTGCCGGGTTGAAGTGACCACCAGAGATGTGGCCGACCGCGTATGCACCACCCACCACGGCGAGTCCGACCGCAAGGGCGACACCCAACGGCCCGGTGAAGGCGGAGGTGAACAGTGCGGTACCAATCACACCCCCAACCAGCAGGAACGTTCCGAAGGCTTCGGCAACGATGCGCTTGGTGAGCGTCGGGGATGCTTCGAGCTCAATGTCTGCGTTGGTTACGTTGTCGGCCATGGGTTGGTCTTCTCTCTGATCGCGCCGTGACGACGTCGCGGCTTGACGATGGTGGTGTTCACTCGCGTAGCGAGCCTAAAGCTTTCCGGCGGCCTTGAGGGCGATATAGCGGTCTGCGACCGCCGGTGGGAGCTCTTGTGGAGCCGCTGTGACAACATCCGCCCCCAGTTGGCGGATGGCGTCGGCGACTCGCGCCTGGTCGAGCATGGCGCGCTCGGCTGCGGCAGCGAGATAGACCTCGGTGCGATTTGCGCGGGACAGCGTTGCCTCGATCACCGTCGGGTCGGTGACGGATGCCACCAGCACCGTGTGCTTGCGGGTGAGCTGGGGCAGCACAGAGAGGAGGCCTCGCGAGGAACCCGGTGTGTCGATCGTGGTGGCGAGCACCACAAGCGAACGCTGTGAGGTGACCGCGCGAACGAGGGATGGCACTGCGGTCCAGTCCAGCTCGATCAGCTCCGGTTCGACCGGAGCCATGCTCGTGACCATCTTCGAGAGCAGTTCTGCACCCGTTGCTCCCTGCACGCGGGCACGAACCCGCCGGTCAAAGACGATGAGGTCGACCCGATCTCCGGCGCTCGACGCGAGCGCGCCGAGCAAGAGTGCTGACTCAAAGGCGGTGTCGATGCGTGGCTCGTTGTCGATGCGCGCGGCGGAGGTGCGGCCGCTGTCGATGACGATGACGACGCGGCGGTCGCGTTCGGGGCGCCACGTCCGCACGACGAGGTTCTGTCCGGCGCCGGTCGGCGGCGCACCATGACGCTCGTCGCGCCGTCCAGTTCGCGAAGCCTTGCCAGGCGTGACGGCAAGTGCTTTCGCGAGTTAAACGGCGGCAGCACCAGAACAGCACCGGGCACGGCGATCGTCGCTTGCCGCGCTGCGAGTCGCAGCGGTCCGAACGATCGGATAGTCACCGCGTCAGCCCGACGCTCGCCTCGACGGAACGGCGTGATCGTGCTGGTCACTCGCCGCCGCTCGCCGGCGGGAATCTTGATCGCCGTCGACCGCGGTGACGCCTGCGCCGATGGAGTCCACGCGTCGCGGACGCGACCGCGAAGCATCCGACCGCCTCGATTGCTGATGAGTACAGACACCTGCGCGCTCTCGCCAAGCCGGATGCGCGCTGGCAGTTCGCGCTGCACGACGACTGAGCGGGGTGACCCGGCGAGTGCGAGGTCGAAGGCGCCGAGCACAACGACGATGAGCAGCCATACAACGAGCGCTGCCGGACCGCCAGCAATCACGATCGGAACAATACCGAGCACAAGCAGCGCGACGAACCAACCGCCGAGAGCCACTAGGGCCTCGCTCGGCGGCGCGCTCGGCGCTGGGGTCGCGGAATCGCTGACGCGATTCTCTTAGCTCCACCGCGCGCTGTTGCGATTCTCGTAGCTCCACCGCGCATTAGATCGGCACCTGAACCTGCTGAATGATCGAACGCAGGATCGAGTCGGACGAGATGCCTTCAAGCTCGGCTTCTGGTCGTAGCTGGATTCGGTGCCGAAGTACCGGCAGCGCCATCGCCTGGATGTGATCTGGCGTGATCGAGTCGACCGCGTTCAGCCAGGCCCACGCCTTCGCCGCCGCGAGCAGCGCGGTTGATCCGCGCGGGCTCACGCCCAGTTTGACAGAAGGGCTCTGCCGAGTGGCCCTCGCCAGATCGACGGCGTAGCCGATCACGTCTTCGCTTGCACCCACTTTTAGAACCGACTGTTGGGCGGCAGCGATTTCGGCTGGCCCCAACACCGGTGTCACCCCGGCGGCGGCGAGGTCGCGCGGGTTGAAGCCCTCCGAGTGTCTGCGCAGCACCTCGATTTCCATGTCGCGCTCCGGCACGTCGAGCACGAGCTTGAGTAGAAACCGATCGAGCTGCGCTTCCGGCAGCGTGTACGTTCCCTCGTACTCGATCGGGTTCATCGTTGCCGCAACCATGAACGGCACCGGGAGGGGGCGAGTTTCACCGTCAACCGAGACCTGTCGTTCCTCCATCGCCTCAAGAAGTGCTGATTGAGTCTTCGGCGGGGTGCGGTTGATCTCGTCTGCGAGCAGGATGTTCGTGAACACCGGCCCTTCGCGAAACTCGAAGGCCCCGACCTTCGCGTCATAGACCAGCGAGCCCGTGATGTCTCCCGGCATGAGGTCGGGGGTGAACTGCACGCGCTTGGTGTCGAGGCTGAGGGCACGGCTGAGCGTTCGCACGAGCAGGGTCTTCGCGACACCCGGAACCCCTTCGAGCAACACGTGCCCGCCGGTCAAGAGCGCAATGGTGAGGCCGGTGACGGCGGCATCCTGACCGACGACGGCCTTGCCGACCTCGGTTCGTAGGCGCAGGAACGATTCGCGGAGTTCGGTATCAACCATGGGTCAATCGTGTCCTTCTGTATTGGTCGCTGCTGTCAGTGTTCAAGTTGGTTGTGGGTCTGGTCGCCGCCGGCCAGAGTCATCAAGCTGCATTATGGTCGCACGGCCTTCTCGACGTCGCGTTCCAGGCGAAGCAGCGCATCGGAGAGCCCGATAAGAGCACCGTCGCTGTCGGGCACAGTTTCGATGAGCAGACTGCGCAATCCGGTGACCTGAGTGTCGGTGACGGATGCCACGGCGAGCACAATCTCGTCGACGCTCGCGATTCTCGGCAGTCCGCACAGCACCCCAAGTCTGCGGATCGTACCGACGCGCAGCGCATCGAGCGCGAAATGATGGGCGGCCGGCTGGTGCTGCTGTACGCCGCGCCCGAGCGCATCACCACGCCGCGCTTTCTGGCGCAGCTCGACTCACTCCACGAGCGCGGCCTGCTGAGCCTGTTCGCGATCGACGAGGCGCACTGCGTCAGCCAGTGGGGCCACGATTTCCGCGAAGACTACCTGGCACTGAACGTGCTGCACGAGCGGTACAAAGGCGTGCCGCGCATTGCGCTGACCGCCACCGCCGACGACCTGACGCGGGCCGACATCATCGCGCGGCTGCAGCTGCAGGACGCGCGCATCTTCGTCAGCAGCTTCGACCGGCCAAACCTGCGCTATGCGATCGTCGAAAAAGACAACGCGCGCACCCAGTTGCTGCGCTTCATCCACGACGAGCACGAGGGCGAGGCCGGCATCGTCTATTGCCAGTCGCGCAAGAAGGTCGACGAGACCGCGGCCTGGCTCGAATCGGAAGGCATCACGTCGCTGCCGTACCACGCCGGGCTCGACGCCGCGGTGCGCCGGCGCCACCAGGACCGTTTCCTGCGCGAGGACGGGGTCGTGATGGTGGCCACCATCGCGTTCGGCATGGGCATCGACAAGCCCGACGTGCGCTTCGTCGCGCACCTCGATTTGCCGAAGAACATCGAGAGTTACTACCAGGAAACCGGCCGCGCCGGGCGCGACGGTCTGCCGGCCGACGCCTGGATGAGCTACGGCCTGGCCGACGTTGTGAACCAGCGCCGCATGATCGACGACAGCCCGGCGGCCGAGGAATTCAAGCGCGGTCAGCGCGGCAAGCTCGACGCGCTGCTGGCACTGGCGGAGTCGCACGACTGCCGGCGCGTGCGGCTGCTGGCCTATTTCGGCGAACAGACCGCGCCGTGCAACGCGGCTTACCAGAACGCCTGCGACAACTGCCTGAACCCGCCCGCCACCTGGGACGCCACCGAGGCGGCGCGCAAGGCGCTGTCGGGCATCTACCGCTTTCACCAGCAGCGCGGGCAGCAATTCGGCGCCGGGCACCTGATCGACGTGCTGCGCGGCAAGGTTTCCGAGAAGGTCACGCAGTTTCACCACGAGGCGTTGAGCACGTTCGGCATCGGCGCCGACTTGAGCGAGGTGCAGTGGCGCAGCGTGCTGCGCCAGCTGATCGCGCTCGGCCACGTGCGCACCGAGGGCGAATACAACACGCTCGAGCTGACGCCGAGCGCGCGCGAGGTGCTGCGCGGCGAGGTGCAGCTGCTGCTGCGCCAGGCCAGCGAGGCACCGCGGCGCGCGCGCGGCGCCGGCAACGTCGTCCGCAGCGGCAACGGCAAGGGCCGCGACAGGGCGCCGCCTGACCTGAACTCCGCCGGACAGCAGCGCTACGAGTCGCTGAAGGCGTGGCGAGCCGAGGTGGCGCGAGAGCACAACCTGCCCGCCTACATCGTGTTCCACGACGCCACGCTGGCCGAACTGGCGCGGCTGCAGCCGCGATCGATCGGCGACCTGGGCGGCATCAGCGGGCTGGGCGCCAAGAAGCTCGAGGCCTATGGGCAAGACCTGCTGCGCGTGTTGGCGCTGCACGGCTGAGGCAGCGCGTGGTGGGGCCGCGCGGCTGAGGCAGCCGTCGAAGCGCCGTGGTGCTGCCAGCAGCGCTTGCGACGCCGCGCCGCTGTAGCAGCGTCCCGCCGGGGCCGCAGGCCGTGAGGATCGGGGGCACCGCCAGGGCCGTGCATGCCGAGGGTGCATCAAAGAGGCGCACCGGTGAGCGACAGGGGCCGCCGTGCAACTGGCTGGGTATCATGTTTGGTTTGCCGCGACCACCGATGTCCCCTTCTCCTGCCGCTCCGCCGCCCGATCTGACGCCGATGATCCGCGTGCGCGGCGCCCGCACCCACAACCTCAAGAACATCGACCTCGACATCCCGCGCAACCGGCTGGTCGTGATCACCGGGTTGTCGGGCTCGGGCAAGAGCTCGCTGGCGTTCGACACGTTGTACGCTGAAGGCCACCGGCGTTATGTCGAGAGCCTGTCGGCTTACGCGCGGCAGTTCCTGCAGCTGCTCGACAAGCCCGACGTCGACGTCATCGAGGGCCTGTCGCCCGCCATCTCGATCGAGCAGAAGGCGACTTCGCACAACCCGCGCTCGACCGTTGGCACCGTCACCGAGATCCACGACTACCTGCGGCTGCTGTGGTCGCGGATCGGCAAGCCCCACTGCTTCAAGTGCGGCGCCCCGATCGCCGGGCAGTCAGCCGAGCAGATCATCGACCAGGTCATGGAGCTGCCGGAGGGCACGCGCTTCATGCTGCTGGCGCCGGTCGTCCGTGGGCGCAAGGGGGAGTTCCGCGACCTGCTCGAGCACGCGCGCTCGGAGGGCTTCGCCCGGGCGAAGGTCGACGGCGAGCTCAAGCTGCTCGAGGAGCCGATCGAGCTCGACAAGAAGTTCAAGCACGACATCGCGATCGTGGTCGACCGGCTGGTGATGCGCGGCGACGTGCGCAAGCGCCTCGCCGAGTCCGTCGAGGTTGCGGTCGCGCTCGCCGACGGGGTGCTCGAGGTCGAGGTCGTGCCGCCCGCGGGCTCGAGCGAGAAGCCGCGCATCCTGCAGTTCTCCGAGAAGTTCGCGTGCCTGAAGTGCGGGACGTCGATGCCGGAGCTCGAGCCGCGGATCTTCTCGTTCAACTCGCCGCACGGCGCGTGTGAGCGCTGCACGGGCCTCGGCTCGCAGATGGAGATCGATCCGGACCTGATCGTCCCCGACCCGCATCTCTCGCTGGGCGAGGGGGC
>ENA-OFDP01001003-OFDP01001003.1-metagenomes-genome-assembly--contig:-NODE-1003-length-11540-cov-2.704571_pt1 | contig 11540 bp, 10 predicted proteins | sample MGYA00153389_OFDP01 | MGnify analysis MGYA00153389 | reverse complement strand
CATCGAGACGGCGCCCGCGGCGAGTCCGGCGAGCCCGGCCGTGAGGATCGGTCCGATCGCCGTCGTCGCGCCGGCGACGCCGACGACGGGAAACACCCCTTGGGTCGACGCGCTCGCCGCGGCCGGCACGGACATCGACCGCCGCAAGATCACGATCGAGGACGTCCGCGAGACGGGCGACTACCCCGCGACCGTCCGCTTCGGGCCCGACGTCACGGCGACGATCACGGTCCACGTCGTCTCCGAGACGCCCGAGGCGTCGCCGTCCGCTGCCATCGAGGTGATGGATCGCTTCGGCACGTCGTGGGTGGCCATCGTCGAGGTCGAGACACTGCACGGTTGGCTGAGCCGCAAGGTTGTCGAGGGTGCCCTCGAGGGCGCCGGCGCGATCGGGTCCACGGTTGGCGAGCTGCCCCTGCGCCCGTTCGGTTCGCGTGTGTCGCCGACAACCCCGCTGCGCGAGGCGCTCGATGTGATCGTCAACGCGCGATCCCGGATGGCGGCGGTCATCGAACGCGACGGCGAGCGCGACCGGTACCTGGGGATGATCACGATCGACGAGGTGGCCGGAGGGCTCGAGTCGTGATCGCCGACGAACGCCGCTCGCTGATCTGGTGGACCTGGGTCGGCGATCACCTCGACGAGATCTGGCAGCGCACGGTCGAACACGTGCAGATCGCGCTCATTGCCATGGCGCTCGGATGCCTGCTCTCGTTCGTGCTGTCGGTGATCGCCGTGCGGTTCCGATGGACGTTCAAACCGATCACGCGGGTCGGCTCGATTCTCTACACCATCCCCAGCCTTGCGTTGTTCGGCCTCCTGATCCCGTTCACCGGATTGGGTCTGTTGACCGCTGAGATCGCCCTCGTCAGCTACACCATCTTCATCCTGGTGTCCAACACTGTGGCGGGACTCGACGCGGTCCCGGCGCCGGTGAAAGAAGCGGCCGATGCAATGGGGTACACCTGGTGGCGCCGGCTGATGACTGTCGAGTTTCCGCTCGCGCTGCCCACCGTGATCGCAGGGCTACGCATCGCGTCGGTGACCGTGATCGGTCTGGTCACGGTCGCAGCGCTCATCGGCAACGGTGGATACGGCGCCCTGATCAACGACGGCCTGCAGCGAAGTTTTCCGACGCCGATCGTGATCGGTTCGTTGCTCTCGGTCGTGTTCGCGCTCCTGGTCGATGGCCTGCTCGCATTCGCCCTCTGGGCGCTCACCCCGTGGCGGCGACGGACGTGAACACGATCAGTGGAGCCATCGACTTCCTGTTCACGCCGGAGAACTGGACGGGTCCGCGTGGGATCCTCGCTCGAACCTGGGCCCAGATCTGGATTTCCATCGTTGCGATGGCGATGTCTGCGGCACTTGCGATTCCCGGCGCGGTGTGGCTCGCTCACCGGCGCCGAGCGCCGAACCTCTCGGTGGCGATGGTCAACCTCGGTCGGGCGATCCCCTCGTTCGCCATCATCGTGCTCATCTTTCCGTTCAGCATCCGCTTCGGGTTCGGACTCGGCTTCTGGCCGACGTGCGTCGCCCTCGTCATCATCGGTGTGCCGCCGATGTTCACCAATGCATACGCCGGCATTGCGAGTACGCCGCGCGACATGGTCGAGGCCGCGTCCGGCATCGGGATGACCGACCGACAGGTGCTGCGCAAGGTGGAGTTCCCGGTTTCGCTTCCGCTGCTGATCACCGGGGTCAGGATCGCCGCGGTGACGACCGTTGCAACGGCGACACTCGGGGCGATCGTCGGTTACGACTGCTTGGGCACCTACATCGTGTCCGGGCTGCGCCGTGGCGAGAGCGGCAGACCGGAGGTGCTGGTGGGGGCTTTACTCGTGGCTCTGCTCGCGCTCGGCGTCGATCTGTTTCTCGACCGCCTCGAACGGGCAGTGTCACCGTGGAATACGTGACCACTGTCGCTGGTTCTCCATCGCGTCCTGCTTTCCCCCTGAATCGAGGCCTCATGACCATCCGACGGATTCCCCTTCTTGCCGCCGCAGCGCTCGCACTGGCGTTGCCGCTTGCGGCGTGTGGCAGCGACGGCGGCTCGAGCGATACGACCACCGTCGAGGCGACCGACGCACCCACCGTCGAGGCAACCGGCAACGTGCCGGATGGTCCGACGATCAACATCGGCGCTCAGGACTTCGGCGAGAGCACCATTCTCGCAGAGATCTACGGCCAGGCGCTCGAAGCTGCCGGGTATCCGGTGTCGCAAGAGGCGCTCGGCGGATTTCGCGACCTCGTGTTCTCGGCGTTCGATTCGGGCGACATCAACCTGACGCCCGAATACGCCGCTTCAGCGCTCGAGTTCCTCAACGACTTCGCCGGCGAGGCGACCAGCGACCCTGCCGCCACTGTTGCTCTCCTGCAGACGCAGCTCGAGTCGCGTGGTCTGGTGGCCTTCGAGCCATCACCTGCCATCGACTCCAACTCCTTCGTGGTCACGGCCGAAACCGCGGAGCGACTCGGCCTGGAGAACGTCAGCGACCTCACTGCCGACCTGCGACTCGGAGGTGCGGCGGACTGCCCCGACAACGCGTCGTGCCTGCCGGGACTGTCGTCGACCTACGACCTCGATCTGTCCGAGAACTTCACCCCTCTCGACGGTGGTGGCCCGCTGACCGTGGCTGCACTCGACGGCGGCGAGATCGATGTGGCGATCCTGTACTCCACCGACGGCACCATCGCCGACAAGGGGTGGGTGGTGTTGACCGACGACAAGGGCTTGATCAACGCCGACAACATCGTTCCGATCGGCTCACAGGAGCTGGCCGACACCTACGGCGAGGCGTTCACCACCCTCGTCAACAAGATCAGCGCCAGCCTCGACACAGCAGAGCTCACCGAGCTGAACCGCCGCGTCGGTATCGAACTCGAGGATGCTGACGCAGTGGCGCTCTCGTGGCTGCAGGCAGAAGGTCTGGTCAGCTGATCGCCGAGATTCCGAGGAGGAAGGATCGCACGTTGTCGCCGATGGCGGCCACGTCGTAGCCGCCCTCCTGCAGCACCACCGTTGGCAGGGCGAGCTGCGCCACCAGCTCTCCCTGCGCTCGGAACCCCCCGGTGGTGATTGCAAGATCCGAGATCGGGTCATTGTGGAATGTGTCGACGCCGAGCGACACGATCACGATGCTCGGCCCGAACGCAACGATCGCCTCGCATGCCGCGCCGAGTGCGGCCAGATAGGCATCGTCGTCGGTCCCAGCCGCAAGTGGCACGTTGAGGTTCGCCCCCGCTCCCCTGGCGGCTCCGATTTCATCGGCGAATCCCGACACGTACGGATACGCCCGAGCCGGATCGCCGTGCAGCGACACGTACTGCACGTCGTCACGGCGGTAGAAGATCTGTTGTGTGCCGTTGCCGTGGTGGTAATCGACGTCGAGCACGGTCACCTTCGAACCGGTCGTGGACGCGACGTGATGCGCGGCGACGGCGGCGTTGTTGAAGAAGCAGTACCCGCCGTACAGGGCGGTGGGCGCGTGATGACCCGGCGGGCGACACAGCCCGTACACGCTGGATTCGCCGTCCAGCACCGCCTTCGTCGCCGTCAGGGCAATGTCAACCGCTGATCGTGCGGCTTCGAACGTGCCTTCGGTGAGCGGCGTGGTCGTCTCGAAGCACCAGCGACCGAGTTCATGGTCGACGAGCGATCGTTCAGGGAACGGTCCGACGCCGTCGAGCAATCCCGCCATCGCGAAGACGTCGGGCACCACGTCGTGGGTGCCAGGGTGGCGGACCTGGTAGTCGGCCCACGCACGTGCCAGGAAGTCGACGAGTCCACGATCGTGGACCGCAACGATCGGAGCGGTACCCCAGTCGTCGGGTTCGGCGAGTCGGAAGCGGTCGTCGTCGCCGAGCGTGTCGCGAATCGCGTCGGCCCGACCCGGGTGCTCGAACGGCGGCTGCAGCCCCGACGACTCGATCTCGGCCAGCGGCGAGTGGCCGTGGTGACGATCGGACGCGACGACCTGCATCGATCAGAGTATGCCAGCGCGGCGCAACGCCTCGGCTCGCATCGGTTCAGCGAGCACAGACGCCAGCGCCACCTCGAGGGCGGTCTGTGAACTCGCCCGGAACAGGTCCCAGTCGATGGTTCCCTGGGCCCAGCGCTCGAGGCCGCGCATCCACGACACGAAGATGTGCCACGCCAGACGATCGACATTGCAGTGGTCGACGAGGAGGCCGGCGGCCTTCGCCTTGGCCAGGTCGACTTCGATCGCCGCGACGATGCGCTCGCCGACCGCACCCATTCGTGGAGAGTCGGGCACGGACCGCAACGTCGCGAGCACGGGCCTCCAGACGTGACTGCGGTCGTCGATCGTCTCGTGGAGTGCGGCGAACAACACGCGGGTGGCGTTGATCGGATCGGCCGGCGGCTGCTCGTCGAGCTCGAACTCCAACTGGTCGAGCCCACTACTCACGAACGCCACCAGCACGCCATCGGTGAACTGGTTGTACAGCGTCGCCACGGCCACACCCGCACGATCGGCCAACTTGCGCATGGTCAGGCCGTCGAGTCCGTCGACCGCAATGATCTCACCGACGGCATGCAGGATCTCGGCACGCGTGCGCTGCTGCCTCGACTCCCACCCTTGGCTCATGGTGCTGCGAGCCTACGACGTCCGCCGGGCGCCCTCGTGCTCGACCGCAGTTTGACTCCTTCCGCCAGGCGTGGTCTGATCGCCACATGACGCGTCTCGGCTACCAGATCCCCAACTTCACGTACCCCGGTGTCGGCCCTGCCGATCTGTTCGACGCCGTTGCGTACCAGGCGAAGGAAGCCGACACGTCCGGCTTCGACACCGTGCTGGTGATGGACCACTTCTACCAACTCCCGATGCTCGGCGATCCGGATGCGTTCATGCTCGAGTGCTACACGCTGCTGTCGGCGCTGGCCCGCGAAACCAAGACCGTTCGCCTGAGTGCGCTCGTGACCGGCAACACGTACCGCAACCCGGCAGTGCTGGCGAAGACGGTCACCACCCTCGACATCGTGTCGGAGGGTCGAGCCCAGCTCGGCATCGGCGCCGGATGGTTCGAACTCGAACACGAGGCGTTCGGCATCGAGTTCGGCACGTTCACCGATCGCTTCGAGAAGTTGGAGGAGGCGCTGCAGATCATCATCCCGATGCTTCGAGGCGAGCGACCGACGCTCGACGGCGAGCGCTACACGGCCAAGGAGGCGATGAACGAACCGCCGGCCGTGAACCGCATTCCGGTGATGATCGGTGGTGGTGGCGAGAAGAAGACCCTGCGCATGGTCGCCCAGTACGCCGACGAATCGAACCTCATCTGCGCCCCCGCCGACCTGCAACGCAAGCTCGATGCACTGGACCGGCACTGTGAGCAGCTCGGTCGGGACCGCTCGGAGATCACCGTGTCGTGGCAGAAGACCGCCTGCATCGCCCCCACCCACGAGGATGCGATGGCCGAACTCGCCGCCTACTTCGAGCGCCGAGGCATCGATCTGGTGTCGATGGAGGACGACGAGCGCGACGTGTGGCTCGGCAACTTCATCTGGGGCAATCCCGACAGTGTCGGCGAACAGTTCGCCGCCCAGCTGCAGCCCGGCGTCGACGGCTTCACGATCAACATGCCCGCCAACGGCCACGTGGAGGGCCGCGTCGAGCTCCTCGGCCACACATTGTCGCCGCTGATCAAGTAGGGGCCGCTCGTCGTGGCCGCCAGTCGGACGAGCGCCGGCATCGTGCTGTACCGAGGGTGCGCCGACGGAACCGTCGAGGTGCTGCTCGGGCACATGGGCGGCCCGTATTGGGCGCGCAAGGAGGCTGGCGCCTGGACGATCCCCAAAGGCGAGGTCGAGCCCGGCGAGGATCTGCTCGCTGTTGCTCGGCGCGAGTTCCGAGAAGAACTCGGAGTGTCGGTGCCCACGGGAGCCATCACCGATCTGGGCGAGATTCGCCAATCATCGGGCAAGACCGTGCGAGCGTGGGCGGTCAAGGGTGATCTCGATGCGACTGCGATCGTCAGCAACACCTTCGATCTCGAGTGGCCGCCGAAGTCGGGCCGTATCCAGACGTTTCCCGAGATCGACCGCGCCGCCTGGTTCGACCTCGAGTCCGCTCACTCGGTGATCGTGCAGGGCCAACGGCCGCTGCTCGACCGGCTGTCGATCGACCCCTGACAACCGGCACCTGACAACCGGCACCTGACAACTCGGGGACACCCCGCTGTCAGACTCATCGACGAGGTCGCGCCTGGCGCTTCCGACTCGTCGTCTCGCTACGACCCGATGAAACCCACTGACCTTCGGAGGTCGTTTCATGGACCGTCGCACCGACACCACCACACCCGTCACCACACCCGTCACCACTCTCGGCACCGCACCCGTCACCGCACCCGTCCCGATCGCGGAGCGGACGCCACTCGTGTCGCAGTGGGCGCTCGACCAGATCGAGATCTACGTCATGGATCTCGTGGCCGACCTGCTCGATCAGGGCTGGGAGCCCGAAGCCCTCGTCGACGAGGTCGACGACCTCGCCACGCGAGGCCCGCATGCCGGCCAGATCGTCACGTTGGCACTCGTGTCGCATGCCGGCTACTGGATGAACGATCCAGCGATGTTCGACCTGCTCGACGAGGTCGACGAACTTTCAGCCGGATTTCACCACCTCGTCGGCCTCACCGTCCCCGGATGGCTGAGCCGGTATGCGCACGACGACGTGGCGTTCACCGCCGCGCTCGCCGGCGTCGCAGACGTCTTCGAGATCCTGCCGGAGCTGTTGTTGCAGTGGTCTGACTCCATACGGACAAACGAGGAAGGTCCCGTGTGGCGAGCCTGGTGTCGACACCGCCCATGACGCGCCGAGCACGTCCCGATCTGGGCCCCTGCGGTCCCGTGAACCGGGACGCTGCGGGCGCAGATTGCGCATCGGGACGCACGGGGCACAGATCGTTGTGGGGGACCGGCGATCAGGCGAGTACGGAGTCGGGCACGCTCACCACCCGAGCGCGCAGCCACTCGCCCAGCGCCTTCGCCTGCGCGTCTTGACGAGTCGATGCTGCCACACCCTCCTGCAGCAAGCCTCGCACGACGAAGTTGAGCGAGCGCAGGTTGGGGAACCGGTAGCGCTCGACAACCAGTGCTGCTGTCTCGGGCAGCAACTCCTGCAATCGTTCGACCGTCAGTTCGACGTCGAGCCAGGCCCAGCCGGCATCGGTGCGCGCATACACCCCGAGGTTCGCATCACCGCCCTTGTCGCCCGAGCGCGTTCCGACGAACGCCCCCAACGGAACCTCGACCGTCGATACCCCGAGTTGGGGTGTCACGGCACCAAGCACCTCCTGCGGTTCCCGAACACCAGGCCTCGCGGAACCGACTGGGGAAACCGAGTCGACCTGGGTCGTGGTTCCGTTGACATGGACGTACTGCACCACGAGGTCGCTCGGGATGCTCGCCGGGCGGTACACACCGAACGGCGAACCGGGCCCCGGGCCGCCTGCGAGGCCGTACATGCCCGGGATCCCGGCAAGCGCAGTGTGCACCATCGCGTCGGCGAACGCTCGGCCGACCTTGCGCTCGTCGGGGTCCTTCACGGTGAGCTTCCAGATCGCCGTGGCCTCTTCCTGCGTTGCGGGGTCCGGCTTGTTCGTGGGCACGACCCGACTCTCGATCGACGCGAAGTCGTCGGGGCCATAGGGACACGCGTCCCAGAACGCCGCCTCGGCGAACGCCGCCTTGGCGTCGATGTCGAGACCCGTGAGCGCAACGGTGAACGAGTTGCGGAAACCGCCGAGTTCGTTCATGGCCACCTTCAGCGTCGAAGGCGGTGCCTCGCCCTTCGTGGCGAACACGCGGACCCGATCATGTTCGAGCTGCTCGACCTGGATCGTGTCGAATCGGGCGGTGACGTCCGGGCCCAGGTACTCCGGGCCGCCGATCTCGTACAACAACTGCGATGTCACGGTCTCGACGTTGACCACGCCGCCGGTGCCGTCGTGCTTGCCGATCACGCATGAGCCGTCGGCGGCCACCTCGGCCCACGGGAACCCGAATCGAGCACCGGCGCCGACGTCGTTTCGGCCCCCGATCTCGTGGAAGAACGAGTAGTTCCCGCCCGTCGCCTGGGCACTGCATTCGATGATGTGGCCAGCCACGACACCACCCGCGAGCTGGTCGAAGTCGGTGCGCGACCAGCCGTGGTGCCACGCCGCCGGCCCACACGTGACGGCGGCGTCGGTGACCCGACCGGTGATCACGATGTCGGCACCCTTGGTGAGTGCGTCGACGATGCCGAAGCATCCGAGGTAGGCATTCGCAGTGACGAACCGGACCGGGTCGCCCAGATCGATCGCAGCACCGAACGGCTGCAGCGAGCCCGACTCGGCGAGTTCGACGATCCGTGGCATCAGATCGTCACCGTCGATGTACGCAATCGTCGGCGACAGACCGAGGCGGTGGGCCACCTCGTGCACGGCATCGGCGCAACCATCCGGGTCGAGCCCGCCGGCATTCGACACAACCTTGATCCCCTTGTCGAGGCAGGTACCCATCACCTGCTCCATCTGGGACACGAACGTGCGGGCGAAACCACCCTTGGCGTGCTTGGCCCTGATCCGGCTCAGGATCAGCATCGTGAGCTCTGCCAGCCAATCGCCGGTGAGCACGTCGATCGGGCCTCCGTCCACCATCTCGGTGGCCGCCGAAAGACGGTCACCGAAGAATCCCGAGCAGTTGGCGATTCGAACTGGTTCGGTCATGCTCACTCTCCGTGATCGAGGGCCACGAGAAGGTCGCCCTGATCGACCCGATCACCCACGGCGAAGCGCACCTCGCTGACCACAGCGTTCCCAGGAGCCACGATCTTGTGCTCCATTTTCATTGCCTCGACCACCATCAGCACCTGGCCGTCGGTGACGGTGTCACCTGCTACGACGTGGACGGCGATCACCGTGCCCGGCAGCGGACTGATCGGACCACCGCCATCGGCCTGGGCCTCGTGGAGCACGAACCGTGGAGCGCGCGTGAGGGTGAGCGAACCAGCCGTGCTGCGAACGTGGACGCTGACAGCACCGACCCCGTCATCGTCGAGACCCAGCGCATGGTGAACGATGTCGGTGTGCACGGTGCAACGTCGGCCATCGATCTCGATCGCGACACCATCAGCTCGTCGATCGAGTAGCCGGATCACGCGTTCGATGCGATCGTCTCGCGTCAGCGCACCGGTCTCGTCGGGCTCGGGCCAGGGTCCGAGCCAGATCGACGCCGTCCAGCGTGTCGCTGCGCCGGACAGCCACTCGGACCGCATGATGTATTCGACGTGGAGGTGCTCGCCGGTCGGCTCGAGCCAGACCTGGCGTTGCCCCTGAGTTCGCAGGTTTCGCCAACCAGACGGAGCAAACGGCGTCGCCCGATCGGCGCTACGACGCTCGGCTTCGAGCGCGAAGACCGCTCCCAACAGCAGCGCAACACGGTCGTCGCCGTGCGGGCCGATCGGTGTGAGCACGTCGGGGTGCTCGTCGAGATACGCCGTCGGCGTCTCAGCAGCGAGGTAGTCCGCCTCGCCGAGGATCGCCACCAGCGAGTCGACATTGGTGCGGATACCCGTGATCTGCGAACCACGCAACGCCCGGGCGAGCTGGCGGGCGGCCTCGCTGCGGGTCGGTGCGTGCGCGATGACCTTCGCGACGAGTGAGTCGTAGTCGGAGGAGATCTCGGCGCCGTCGCGCACGCCCGTGTCGACCCGAACGGGACAATGGACGTCCGACCCGTGTTGCCCGGCGCCGATCGAGAACCGGCCGATCCGGCCGGTCGAGGGCATCCAGCCGGCAGCCGGATCCTCGGCGACGATACGAACCTCGATCGCGTGACCGGTCACCGTGACATCGTCCTGGGTGATCGGGAGTGGCTCGCCTGCGGCAACGCGCAACTGCAGTTCGACCAGGTCGAGCCCGGTCACCGCCTCGGTGACCGGGTGCTCGACCTGCAGACGGGTGTTCACCTCGAGGAACGTGATGGTCGCTGCACCGTCAACGTCGGTACCCACCATGAACTCGACGGTGCCCGCTCCCTCGTAGCCCACATGTCTGGCGAGCGCGACCGCACCTGCGCACAGCGTCTCGCGAACCTCGGCGGAGATACCGGCCGACGGCGACTCCTCGACGATCTTCTGGTTTCGTCGCTGGATCGAGCACTCGCGCTCACCGAGGTGAACGATGTTGCCGTAGTGGTCGCCCATGATCTGCACCTCGACGTGGCGACCACGTTCGAGGTACGGCTCGATGAAGACCGCACCGTCACCGAAGGCCGACAGCGCCTCGCGTGACGCTGCTGAGATCGCCTCGGTGAGTTCGTCGGCGCGTCGTACGACTCGCATCCCGCGACCACCCCCACCTGCCGCAGCCTTGACCAGCGCCGGGTAGGTCACGCTCGCGCCGTCGGCGACTCGACCATCGACGACCTCGATCATCGAGGTCGTCGGGACACCGGCCGCCAGCGCCGCTCGCTTGGCGGCCACCTTGTCGCCGAGCAGCGTGATCTGTTCGGGCGTCGGGCCGACCCACACCAGCCCAGCATCGATCACCGCCTGCGCGAACGATGCGTTCTCTGCGAGGAAGCCGTAGCCGGGATGGATCGCGTCGGCGTCCGTGGCGAGCGCGGCGGCGATGATGGCGTCGCCGCGGAGGTACGACTCCGCCGGAGTTGCTCCGCCGAGCGCGATCGCAACATCGACCGAGTCGACGTGCAGCGCGTTCGCGTCGGGCTCGGAATAGATCCCGACGGTCGACATCCCGAGGCGGTGCGCTGTACGGGCGATACGGACGGCGATCTCGCCACGGTTGGCGATGAGGAGACGGGTGATGGCGTTTCGCCCAGAAGTCATCAGTGCCTCCACACGCCGTACTCGGTGGCGCCTTGCACCACGTTGCTGTGCACCGCCGACAGCGCCATCGCCATCACCGTGCGGCTGTCAGCAGGATGAATGATCCCGTCGTCCCACAATCTGCCGGTCGAGTACAACGCCGTCGATTCGTACTCGATCTGTGCTTCGAGCCCTGACGTCTGAGCGGCGAGCGCGTCCTCGTCGACCTCGATCCCGCGCCCTGCCGCTGCGTTGCGCGCCACGATCTCCATGACCCCGGCGAGCTGCTTCGGGCCCATCACCGCCACCCGGTGGTTGGGCCAACTGAAGATGAACCGGGGGTCGTACGCCTTGCCCGCCATGCCGTAGTTGCCGGCTCCGTAGCTGGCGCCGACCATCAGATTGAAGTGGGGCACGGTCGAGTTCGACACCGCGTTGATCAGCTTGGCGCCGTTGCGGATGATGCCGCCCTGCTCGGCCTTCGAGCCGACCATGAACCCGGTGATGTTGTGCAGGAATGCGAGTGGGATGTCTCGCTTGTTGCACAGCTGGATGAACTGGGCACCCTTCGAAGCCTCCTCGGAGAACAGGATCCCGTTGTTGCCGAGGATGCCGACCGGGAAGCCATGGATCGAACCCCAACCGCACACCAGCTTGTCGCCGTAGAGCGGCTTGAACTCCTCGAACCGGCTGCCGTCGAGCAGGCGT
>ENA-OFDP01001002-OFDP01001002.1-metagenomes-genome-assembly--contig:-NODE-1002-length-11547-cov-6.269753_pt1 | contig 11547 bp, 10 predicted proteins | sample MGYA00153389_OFDP01 | MGnify analysis MGYA00153389 | reverse complement strand
AAGGTCGAACTGAAAAATTCACGCTCGATGCAATGGTGGATGTGGCGGCAGGTGTGGAGATTTTGCAGCAGCGAAAGTTCACTGATAAATTAGCTGATTTGCAGTGGATATCTCGGCGGGTTGAAGGTCATGTTGTTTTGTTCACTCTATTGGCGTCTTTTGCCAAGGGAAAACCTGGATATTTGCGGAAGCATCCTGAATTGGTAACGAAGAATGTGGAACGGATATTGGAAGAACACATGGTAAGGCAAAGTGCAGCGGGAAGAGATTTAGTTTCGCGGATGTGTGTGTTGCGAGTGCCTATAGATGTGAGGGGTTTAACTTTTTTGCGGCTGTATACGGATGATTGGGAAGAAGAACAGCGTTTACTGATAGCAATGCAGTCAAACAAGCCAGTTGAGTTTACTGAGGAAGAAATCAGTCAGACAGAAAAGATTGTGAAACAATTAGTTGATGGCAATTTGGTAGTAAGTGTCTATGACGGCGACAAATATGAAGATATCTATTCGATACATCGGTTGACAGCAGATTTTTTGCGAAAGGAATACCAATCACTGCCAAAGTTGTTCAAAAGGGTGGATTCGTTTGATTTTTCTAGCGTAAAATTTGAAAATTTCAAAGAAATGAGCGATTTACAGGTATTCAGTGAACCGCTAATGTTTGCATTAAACATAGGTGATGAAAGAGAAAAGTTAAAATTGGGAAAGGTATTTTTAAATTATGCTTTGCGCTTGGGACAGGGAACTGCTATAGAAAATGCAATGATGCAGCATCCATCGATTATTGAAGATAACAACCAAGCAAGTGCTTTATTAAGTATTGGTAGTTTTCATCGAGATTTGGGTAATTGGAATGAAGCGGAAAGGTGTTTTCAGCAGGCTTTGGCGATCGCACGAAAAGAAGATAACAAGAGCGATATTGCTACTTCATTAGGGATGTTGGGAGATATCGAGCGAAATCGCGGCAATTGGGATGAAGCTGAGCGACTTTACCGGCAATGTTTGGCATTGAGGACAGAATTGGGCGATCGCGCGGGGATGGCAACTTCTTGGGGATTGTTGGGAGATATCGAGCGATTGCGCGGCAATTGGGATGAAGCTGAGCGACTTTACCGGCAATCTTTGGCATTGAGGACAGAATTGGGCGATCGCGCGGGGATGGCATCTTCTTGGGGTGTCTTGGGAGGTATCGAGCGAATTGGGCGAGCGCGAAGGGATAGCAATGTTGATCGGCGATTTGGGAGAAAATGAACTCGGTAAAGGCAATCTAGATACAGCAGAACAACTGTTAACAGAAGCTTTAGGACAAATGCAAACACTGGGGATGACTTGGCATATTGCCGAAGCTAACTACGATTTAGCACGACTCCACCGCAAGCGCGGCAACACAGAAGTTGCTCAACAACATTACGATACAGCACATCAAATATTTCAACAATTGGGAGCGGCTAAGGATGTGGAAAAAATCGAGAAAGAATGGCACAGCATTGATTAGAAAAGGAGAAACCCGGTTTCACCAGGCCTCACGCGCGGAGTCCAAGAAACCGGGTTTCTGCGACAATTTATGCCTCCTCACGAGATTGTCTGAAGAAACCCGGTTTCTGACTCCCCGAAATTCAAGAAACCGGGTTTCTGCGATCATTTACCAGAAAGAATTGGTTGAAAGCCTCTCCCTTTGAGGGAGAAATTAAAATCAGACTATTCATTACTCCAATCCTCTTCCTTCTAGGTAGAGGTAGCTCTCAAACTGTCAACTGTCAACTGTCAACTGTCAACTGTTGAAGCATCCTCACCCGGTTTTTGGCTCTCCACAAATCGCCCAAATTCAACTAAACCAAGCAAGCCACAAGGGAAGCATCAACAGCAAACCGACGGAAGTTATGGCAATACTACAAGCCAACAAATCGCGATCGAGCTCATAGACTTCTGCCAAAATCAACACTGAGAGCGCTGTGGGAATTCCCGACATCAATACTAGCACCAGTCTCGGATCGCCACTCAATCCGAAATAACTAGCGCCCAATCCTATGAGCACAGGGACAATTACAACTTTTAGTAATGACGGGATCAAGGCTAGTTGAAAACTTCCCCATTGTTTAATAGACCTCAGACGAATACCAACCAACAGCAAAGCACTGGCAATTACTACCCAAACTGCTGCTTGTAATCCCGATTCTACTGTTTCTGGTAAGGGAATATTTCTGGTAAAAAAACCAATGAGAAATGCCCACAATGCGGGGACTGTTACCACATCCTTTAGCTGAGTCCACCAGTGATTCTTCTGCCCAGAATGCCCGAAATAGCTAGCAATAAATACACCGAATCCGTAGGTTCCGATCACGTTATTGGTGACGCTATACAAGACTGCCCAGTTGTTGTTATCGGTGCTGATGATGGCGGGGGTGATTGCTAATCCCACAAAGCCTGTATTTCCTAACATTGCAGCTAAAATGAAACTGCCTTTGCTCGATCGCGTCAACGAGCTAAAATTTAACAATAGTGAATTGAGCAGAGAGTTTTTGCCCTGAAAATACGGCTTGGCGATGTGGCGGGCACTTAGCTGCTGCAATAACTCCCAAGTCAACCAAGCCAAAGTGGTACTCAGACATAATACAAATATGGCGATCGCAGGCGTGAATCCCACAGCACCAGAAAATTCGCTGTGACGGGCTAAAACTAGAATTTGCAGCGGTATCCCAACCCAATAAAGAAAGTAGCTTAGCAGCTTGGGAAAATTTACTGGGATGAACTGAAATAATAGTAATCCTAAGCCTGTCCAGATTACTAGAGGCGTGTAGGCGTGAAATAAGGTTTCAATCATAAAAATTAAGTTGACAATTAGAAATGCCTTTAAGTAAGTAGGCGCTAATAAAACAAAGTATGTTAAGTAATTTGACAATTACTGAGATTCGTTCGTAGTGAGGGCTTGAGCCCTCTTTTACAGGGCTTAAGCCCTTACTACAAACCTTGAATTATTTACGCCGACTTACTTACTTATTAATAGTAAAGCGAAAACTCCTTCTAGAATTTACTTTTTATTTGCCAATTTGTGTTCAAGTAGTCTTGTTTTTTTTCAGCCAATGTGCCCGGCGATCGCATCCAACCGCAATATGTTTGATAGTCTACGGTTTTTTCTAAATGATTTAACTAAGAGAGAACACAGAGAAAGATCAGAGAGAGATGAATGATTCCGATGTCAACGGATTTGATATTAATTCAATTTCAAAGCATTGACAGGTACATCATCCCAAGCACTAACAGTCCGCAATGTAGCAACCCAGCCCTGTTCTTTTTGTTCTGCGCTCAAATTCTGCTCGAAAGATTCGTGGCATTCGTTGGCTTGAATCTCATCGACACAAGCAATACAAGCATAAAGAATACCTGACGGATCGATTTGCTCGTTTACCCAAATAATCATCATTTCTGCTCCCAATCAAACTCAACTATCATCTAAATTTTCCTATATTTTTGGCAGTTATCTACAATTACTTCGATGCCAAATTCGCCAGAGATTCGCCTGCTAGCCGACAAATCCGCCAGTCGGGCATCACATCAGCACCGATTCCTTTGTAAAATCCGATCGCCAATTCGTTCCAATCAAGCACACTCCATTCCAAACGCCCGCAGCCCCGTTCAACTGTCAACTGCGCCAAATAAACTATCAAAGACTTGCCAATTCCCCGCCCTCGAAACTCAGGGAGGACAAACAAATCTTCCAGATAAATTCCCGGCTGAGTCAAAAAAGTAGAATAGTTATGAAAAAACAGCGCCCAGCCCATAACTCGACCCTCGGACTCTGCTAAAATCGCTTCCGCAAAAGGTCGATCGCCAAACAGATGATTTTCCAAATCTACCGCATTCCCAGTCACAGCATCAGATAACTTTTCGTACTCAGCCAAAGCTTTAATCAAACCAAACAGCACAGGCACGTCGAGCCGCGTAGCTGGACGCAAAATCACCTCAGAAGACATAAACACAGCAGTAAATGACAATCAAACATTAAAATACCATTCCGGTTGCACCGGAATAACAGAGGAGACGGCAATGCCGTGTCCCTACAAAATTATTTTGGAGTAGGAACACGGCATTGCCATCTCCGATCGGGCTTATTTCAACCAGCCCTTCAATCGCTCCGTCACTTGAGGCCGCCGCAGTTTCCGCATTGCCTTATTTTGAATTTGACGGACTCGTTCGCGGGACAAATTGAACAAACCACTCACCTCTTCTAAAGTGTAAGGTTCCCCCGTCACCAAACCGTAACGCATCGCCACAATCTCTTTTTCCCGCTCAGTCAAAATATTATCCAACACCTCCAAAATATCTTGGCGCATCATCATCTCATTCATCTGAGATTCTGGAGATTGCGTTGCATGATCTTCCAAAACATCCAAAAGTTCCGAACTTTCTTCCGAACCGATGCGGTGGTTGAGAGACAAAGATTGTCGGCGTACTTGCTGGAGGTAACGAAGTTGTTCGGAAGTAACTTCCATGTCTTTAGCAAGTTCAGCTTCGGTGGGATTGCGTTGGAGCGATCGCCTCAAATCCCGATAAACTCTTTTTAGCTTATTTAACTGTTCGACAATGTGAACCGGCAAACGAATCGTCCGCCCTTGATTGGCAATTGTCCGCGTAATTCCTTGGCGAATCCACCAATAAGCATAGGTAGAAAACTTGTAACCCTTCTCAGGATCGAACTTTTCGGCGGCTCGATTCAAACCCAAAGCTCCTTCCTGAATTAAATCGAGAAAAGGTACGCCCCGATTGAGATAGCGTTTGGCGATGGAAACCACCAAGCGCAAATTAGAGCTAATCATTTTCCGTTTCGCCGACTGACACTGATACCGGAAGCTTTTCAGTTGAGTTTCGCTCAAACCCATAGCCGCGGCTAGTTCAGCTTTTGTGGGAACTCTTGCCAATTCCTGCTTCAAACCCTTTTCAAGTTCCTCAAGGGCTACCAATTCTTGAACGCGGCGCGCTAACTCTACTTCTTCGCTAGCGCTCAGCAGAGGATAGCGAGCCATTTCCTTGAACAAAGCTCCCACGGGATCGTCGGCAGACCAATTGTTGTATGCTGACGATCGACTTGAAATGGGACGATCGATCTCGATGTCCTCATCTTCGGCGATCGCAAGTGAGGCTTCCGGTGCCACCGCAAAACTGCCTAGGTCAGATTCTGCCATATAATGCTTGGTGTCCCTGGGATGATTTGAAAACTATCCCTTCACTTTAACCAATTTAATCCGAAATTTCCCAAATCCCAAATCCTAAATCAATTAGTTCGAGCCAACAAAGGAGCTGCTTGCAATAATTGCTGAGTATAAGGGTGCTGTGGATTACTAAAAATATCCTTAGTCTTGCCAATTTCCACAATTTTTCCAGCATTCATTACCGCAATCCGATCGCAAAAAAACCTCGCCACCCACAAATCGTGCGTAATAAACAAATAAGTCAAATTAAATTCCTGCTTCAACTCCAACATCAGTTCTAATACTTGAGTCTGCACGCTGGCATCCAGCATACTCACCGGTTCGTCGCAAATAATCAGTTGTGGGCGAGTAATCAAAGCCCGGGCGATCGAAACCCGCTGCTGTTGTCCTCCCGACAATTCCCCCGGATAGCGGCCAAAGAAATCCTCCCCAGGAGTCAAACCCACCCGCTCTAACATTGCCATTACTTGTTTTTTAGCTTCACGCGCATCAGCTAATTTGTGAATCAATAAAGGGTCAGCAATACTTTCTCCCACAGTCATCATCGGATTCAAGCAAGCGTGGGGGTCTTGAAATACCATTTGCATTTGGCGACGGTATTTCCTCACAGCATTGCTACTAAGGGCTGTCAAATCTATGCCTTCAAATTCCACTTTGCCACCCGTAGCAGGAATTAGCTGCAAAATCGTCCGTGACAATGTACTTTTGCCGCATCCAGACTCCCCCACCAGCCCTAGGATTTCTCCCCGTTCTAGCTCTAAACTAACGCCGTCTACTGCTTTAATTACCTGACGATTCCTCGATAATAACTGATCTAGTAAATTGCTTTCTAAACTGTAGTGCTGCTGCAAATTCGTCACAGTCAACAGAGGTGAATTTGTTAAGTTTGTAGTAAGGACTTCAGTCCTGATTTTCTCCAATGCTAACCCTTTACCCGAATCAGCTTGAATGTGCAAAGCTGCTTTTAAGAGCGATCGAGTATATTCGTGTTCTGGCTGTTGAAAAACCCGATCGACTGGCCCAGTTTCTACGACTTTACCGCCGTACATCACCGCAATGCGATCGCAATACTCAGCCACCATCGCCAAATCGTGAGAAATCAACAAAATAGCCGTTCCCCGTTCAGCGCAAAGTCGCGTTAATTCCTGCATAATTTGGGCAGCGACAGTTACATCCAAACTCGTAGTCGGTTCATCAGCCACAATTAATTTAGGATCGAGCAAAAGAGCCAAAGCAATTGCCACTCTTTGGCGCATTCCGCCACTAAATTCATGAGGAAATTGCGACCAGCGAGACGCCGGAATTTTCACAGCTTCTAGAATTGCGATCGCCCGTTTCTTAGCTTCAGCCTTAGACAAATTCGGTCTGTGAGCTTGCAAAGTTTCAACACAATGTTGACCAACAGTCATCAAAGGATCGAGACGAGTCATCGGGTCTTGAAAAATCAAAGCCACAGCTTCGCCCCGAAACCGTCTGAGTCGCGACGCATTCATCTCAAACACCGACTCTCCAGCAAAACCAACTCGCCCCTCAATCAACGTCGAATCCGGCAACAAACGCATCGCCGCCCGTCCCAAAGTTGACTTGCCGCATCCAGATTCCCCAACTAATCCCAGCTTTTCCCCCGGTTGCAGCGTCAGGGAAACCCCATCAACGGCCCAGCCGGATTGGCCCCGCCGCTGAGGATAAGCTACTCGCAGATTTTCAACGGAAAATAGAGAATTGGTCATTGGGAATGGGTAATGGGTAATCGGTAATCGGTAATCGGTAATTGTTAATCAGTAATGGGTAATCGGTAATTGGTAATCGGTAATCGGTAATAGACATCTCCAATAATTCTTCTTGTGAAACAGGCAGGAAAGCCTATTCAAAATTTGCTTTTCTGAAGATGTCTAATGGGTAATCAGTAATCGGTAATCAGTAATCGGTAATCGGTAATCGGTAATCGTTGCGATCGACAAGCAGCTAAACATTAGTTTTTAGTAAAATTGAAATTAGCAATTAGCAATGCCCAATTCCCAATTCCCAATTCCCAATTAGCAATTCCCAATTAGCAATTAGCAATGCCCAATTCCCAATGCCCAATTCCCAATTCCCAATCATGACTAAATTTCCCTTCGCTTCAATTCAGCTCTGCGCAATATGTAAGTAGCCGCACAATCTGCGTGGGGATGATCCGCTAAAACTTCCGCGAGTTCCAGCACATATCCGGCGATGTCCGGCCCCAGTTTCTCGGTGAGCACTTGACGCTCCCGAGAGGCGAGTTCTTGCACGCGGGCCTTCGCTTGCCAGTTGGGAGAAAACATCTTGTCAATCTCGGTGTGGAATCCCAGACTTTCGAGAATGTCCCACTCGCCGTTATCGCACCAAATACCCCCGCACAGCATACAGCGCTCTATGTAAAAGGGGATTCTACTGAAGGGAACTTTCGCCCGCGACAGATAGTGACCGTCTTCGGGACACAGGGCTGCTTTGCTGTCGTAGGGAGACGGCGTAAATTCTATGCCGAGAGTGCCTGTCGCCTGTGGCTTATCGGATTTGTTGTACCACTGGCTCTGCTCTTTCTGCCAAGCTTCGTATTCTCTGCCTGGAATCCAGATACTATAACAGTTGGGACACCACTGCACCGACATACTGCCGGCTAAGGTGCCGCCTTCTAAGTTGGGATGTTTACATTTTGGACATTCCACCGCTTTATTTCTCCTTGCCTTCTCAATTCGCGATTAATTCAGTTGTTAATTCTGTATCTGGGCGGGCCCTGAAGAACCAGAATTTTTTTGCAGCAGCGCGCCACAGTAGCCAATTAGGGTGTTAAGCCGCGAAATCGCCGCAGTTTGCCTCGCCTCTGCTGTCGCTGGCTGGCGCGACGCTTGCAAAAACGTGATGTCTGTCCCCAATATCCGTAGTTGCTTGTGTATTTCCGTCAGATAGGACTGCTCTGGGGGTGTTTCTGAGGCGTCTAACTCACCGCTGTCGGCTCTCATAATTTGATTTCCGAAAAATTGTTGCACTTTTCTGTATTCGATCGCCAGCGCGGCCCGATCCAGATTATCCTGTGCAGCGGTTCTTTGTAGCTGTTCGAGTGCTTGCTGTAATTCTTGGTAGCACTGGCGGCGTTCTTCGGACAATACCATGATTTTGTAAACAAATTTTTATTTATAATTAAAGTAGACATTAGCTTAAAATTTGCTCATATTAAAAGAAGTCCTGGATTTTTGCAGCAATTGCCTGTTTATTGAGAAATTTTCTCGATCGAGAAAGCTCAAAGCCCGATCGCGATCGGGCTTTGAGCAATCGCGTTGGCTGTTTTAATGTCGATGGCTTCTTTCAAGTACAACTGCCCAAACATTCTGATCTTACTGGATCTGCGCCCCGCAGTCGTGACAATAGTGTCACTATTTTTTCTTTCCTACGAAGGGGGACGATTCGGAATTAGATAGGTATAGTTGACAAAAAAATAGACTATTTTTTTCAATTGCAAATTGTGACGATTTATTAGTTTAGTATATCTAAACACATAATTTCGGCAATTCAACCAAAAACGGGCTTTCAACCATTTGTATTTCTAAGTTTTAAAGGTGTACCCCATGAACGCGAACACTCTAACTCCCTCTCCCTCGATCGATCCTGCTGTAGTTCCCGATTGGCTGCAAGAATGCCTAAATTGTCGATCGCCGCAGCCCGCCGATCCAGTCCCTAACCCGAATTGCCTGACTGACAACAGCTTAATTTGTCGTGCCTTTGAATTTGCCCGCGACTTGCACGAAGGACAATACCGCAAATCTGGAGAACCTTACATTTGCCATCCGGTGGCTGTCGCTGGAATACTCCGGTATATGGGCGGAAACAGCGTCATGATTGCCGCCGGTTTTCTCCACGACATTGTGGAAGATACAGATATTACTCTCGAAGAAATAGAACAGCGATTCGGCGCGGAAGTGCGACAGTTGGTTGAAGGTGTCACTAAGCTTTCTAAGTTTAATTTTTCTAGCAAAACAGAGCGTCTTGCTGAAAATTTCCGCCGAATGTTCCTCGCAATGGCTAAAGATATTCGCGTCATTGTCGTCAAACTGGCAGACAGGCTGCACAACATGAGGACTTTGGAGTATTTGTCCGAAGAAAAGCAGCGCACCATCGCCCTGGAAACCCGAGATATTTTTGCTCCTCTGGCGAACCGTTTGGGTATCGGGCGCTTTAAGTGGGAATTGGAAGATTTAGCGTTTAAATACCTGGAACCGGAAGCTTACCGCGAAATTCAGGAATTGGTAGCCGAGAAGCGAGGCGATCGAGAAACTCAACTCGCAGAAGTCACAGATAGTTTGCGAGAAAGACTTGACAATTTAGGCATTAAATGCTATGAAGTCAGCGGTCGTCCCAAACATTTGTACGGGATTTATGGGAAGATGCACCGGCGGCAAAAAGGGTTTAACCAAGTGTACGATATGGCTGCGGTGCGGATCATCGTAGAAACCAATGATGACTGTTATCGGGCTTTGGCGATCGTCCACGATTCTTTCCGCCCAATTCCCGGCCGATTTAAAGATTATATCGGTTTACCAAAAGCCAACCGCTATCAATCTTTGCACACCGGAGTAATCGGAACCAGCGGCCGCCCCATCGAAGTACAAATTCGCACAGTAGCAATGCACCACATTGCCGAATACGGCATTGCAGCGCACTGGAAATACAAAGAAACAGGCGGCTCCAACACAACAGTTACTGGCGATGACGAAAAATTTACGTGGCTGCGACAACTCCTAGAATGGCAAACCGATCTCAAAGACGATCGCGAATATTTACAAAGCATTAAAGACAACTTATTCGACGAAGATATCTACGTTTTCACTCCAAACGGAGACGTAATTGCTCTCAATAGCGGGTCAACTTCCGTAGATTTTGCTTACCGCATTCACACAGAAATTGGCAATCACTGCACCGGTGCCAGAGTCAACGGGCGAATAGTGACACTAGACAAGGTTTTAAAGAACGGCGATATTGTAGAAATATTGAATCAAAAAAACGGCCATCCGAGTTCCGACTGGCTAAACTTTGTCAAGACAAACGGAGCAAAAAACCGAATTCGCCAGTGGTTAAAGCGATCGCACCGAGATGAAAATCTGGCTCGCGGGCGGGAATTGCTAGAAAAAGAATTAGGTAAAAACGGCTTAGAATCCTTGCTGAAATCCGAACCCATGCAGTCGGTAGCTCAGCGCTGCAACTACCACAGCGTCGAAGATTTAATCGCAGGTTTGGGCTACGGCGAAGTCACTCTAAATCTCGTAGTAAATCGACTGCGAGATTTAGTAAAAGTGAAGCAGAAAATAGAAGCTGCTCCTGCGGTGGGAACTCAGGAATTGCCCGTGCAAATACCTGCATCGACGACACCGAAACCCGTACCGAGTTCGTCTCCGAGCAAATCGCCGATCGCAGGTGTAGAAGGATTGCTCTACCATTTATCCGGCTGTTGCTGTCCGATTCCCGGCGAGGCAATTATTGGAGTTGTGACTCGCACTCGCGGCATTTCGATTCACCGCCAAGGTTGTTCAAATGTTGAAAGCGTACCTGGAGATAGGTTAGTTCCTGTGAGTTGGAATTCGGGCGATCGTAATGGTAGCCGCCCGAATACTTATGCTGTTAACATTCAAATTGAAGCTCTCGATCGAGTCGGAGTTCTTAACGATGTATTGTCGCATTTAAAGGACAACAAAGTCAACGTTCGCAGCGCTCAAGTCAAAACCTATCCCGGTTTACCCGCATTAATTGACTTGTGCATGGATATCGAGGATAAGGAACAGTTCGAGCGGACTTGTATGCAAATTAAAAAGATGAGTGATATCTTGAATTTGCGGAGGCTGAGTGAAGGAACTTAAGTAACTCTGGACACGGCAATGCCGTTTCCCTACCCTCAAATAATCGTAGCACGGGCTGCAAGCTTGGGTGCCCGGAGAGGACACGGCAGTGCCGTTTCCCTACTCCTATTAATTGTAGGGAAACGGCACTGCCGTGTCCAGAGTTTGTATTATTCCGATGAAGAGAAGATTTGATATTAAACCCCATGAAATTTCAACTATTTTCACAGGTAGCATTGCGAGAAGACATCCCTAAGTATGGTCTAAAAAAAGGTGCTACAGCAACTATTGTTGAACATTACCAGATGCCTGAAGGTGAAGAAGATAGCTATAGCTTAGAGGGTTTCAATCTCGAAGCAATTACGGTTGAAGTGGCAGAGTCGCAGATACAGTCAAGTGTAGGGACACGGCAGTGGCGTGTCCCTACGGGGAAGCTTTGAAATCTGCTGTAGAAGCAATAACAACTACTGTTTTGCAACGAAAGAAAATATT
>ENA-OFDP01001001-OFDP01001001.1-metagenomes-genome-assembly--contig:-NODE-1001-length-11553-cov-3.114542_pt1 | contig 11553 bp, 12 predicted proteins | sample MGYA00153389_OFDP01 | MGnify analysis MGYA00153389 | reverse complement strand
AAGCTCGCCGAACACGCAAAGGTGGGCGTTCGTGAGGCGGGCGGCTTTCCGATGGAGTTCGGCACGATCACGGTCAGCGACGGCATCTCGATGGGCCACGAGGGGATGCGGGCCTCACTCGTGTCCCGTGAGGTCATCGTCGACTCGGTCGAAACCGTCATGCACGCCGAACGTTTCGACGGGTTCGTCGGATTGGCCGGGTGCGACAAGTCGATCCCCGGCATGCTGCTCGCCGCCGCCCGCCTCGACCTGGCGAGCGTGTTCGTCTACAACGGCTCGACCATGCCCGGCGAGCACAACGGTGTGGCGACCGACATCACCACCGTGTTCGAAGCGGTCGGCGCCTGCGCAGCCGGCTTGATGACCGAAGCCGAACTGCGCGAGATCGAAGCAACGGCGTGCCCCGGCGAGGGTGCCTGCGGTGGCATGTTCACCGCCAACACGATGAGCTCCATCGCCGAAGCGATCGGCATGAGCCTGCCCGGCACCGCATCGCCGCCGGCGATCGACGGCCGCCGCGAGGGCGACGCCGAGCGCGCCGGCGCAGCGGTCGTGAACCTGCTGCGTCTCGGCATCACGCCGCGCCAGATCATGACCAAGAAGGCGTTCGAGAACGCGATCGCCGTCACCTCGGCGCTCGGCGGCTCGACCAACGCCGTGTTGCACTTGTTGGCGCTCGCCAACGAAGCCCGTGTCGACCTCGAACTCGAGGACTTCAACCGCATCGCCGACCGGGTCCCGCACCTAGCCGACATGAAGCCGGGCGGCAAGTTCCACATGAGCGACCTCGACCGCGTCGGTGGGGTGCCCGTGGTGCTCAAGGTGCTGCTCGATGCCGGCTTGTTGCACGGCGACGTGATGACCGTGACCGGTAAGACGATGGCCGAGAACCTCGCCGAGATCGATCCGCCCGCCGCCGACGGCGTGGTCGTGCACCCGCTCGACGCGCCGATCCACACGGCGGGTGGCATCAATATCCTCACCGGCTCGCTGGCCCCGAAGGGTGCTGTCGTCAAGGTCGCAGGTCTGTCGGAGAACCAGATGCAATTCGAGGGTCCGGCGCGTGTGTTCGACGACGAGTCGTTCGCGATGGAGGCAATCCTTGCCGGTTCGATTCAGCCGGGCACCGTGATCGTCATCCGCTACGAGGGCCCGAAGGGCGGTCCTGGCATGCGTGAGATGCTCGCCATCACCGGTGCGCTGAAGGGCGCGGGTCGAGGATCCGACTGTGCGTTGATCACCGACGGTCGGTTCAGCGGCGGCACCTGGGGATTCTGCATCGGCCATGTCGCACCGGAGGCCACCGAGGGCGGCCCGATCGCGTTCGTCCGCGACGGTGACATCATTCGAGTCGACGTGCCGACCAAGTCACTCGACCTCCTCGTCGACGACGCCGAACTCGCGAAGCGACGCGACGGCTGGGCGCCCAACCCGCCCCGCTACACCAGCGGCGTCCTCGGCAAGTACGCCAAGCTCGTCCAAGGCGCCGAAACCGGAGCGATCACCAACACCATCTGATCGGATTCACGCGGCCCCTCGTTCGCTGAACGCCTCGCCGCCGAACGTGACGTCGAACGCGGTCGTCAGATCCGTGGAGTGATCGCCGAACCTGGCGACGTACTGGGAGTGATCGACGACGAAGTCGTGCTCGAACTCGTAGGTCATCTCGACCATCTCGCGCATGGGCGTGACGAATGTCCCGAGGGCGCGGATCTGCCACTTTGCAACTCGTCGAACCTTCGGTGAGGTGCCAGCGGCGTGGGCGGCGAGCTCGACGAGTTCGCACTGGCTGACCGCCGGAGCGTTCGGCACGTGCCACGCCCGCCCCCATGATTCGGGCTCGTTCGCGAGCCGGATCATCGCGGTGGCCAGGTCCGGCACGAAGGTGACCGAGTGCAGCGTGTGCGGATCGCCGAGGAGGTCGACCTTCTTGCCGGCTCGGACCTGCGAGACGAAGCGTTCGCCGAATGCCGACCCGTCGACATGTGGACCGAAGAAGTCCGAGGCTCGGGCGGCGACCATCCGAATCCGACCGGCCTGATGTGCCTCCATGAGATCGAGTGACATCCGGGCCCGCACGGCGCCCTTCTTCGTGGCCGCTGACAGCGCGAGGTTCTCGGTCAGCTGTCCCCTGACGTCGCCGTAGCCGTACAGGTTCTCGACGACTGCGAGCAGGGCGCCGCACGCTGCGACTGCGTCGACGATGCCGGTCTGGAGAGCGGGGAACTCCTCGGCCCAGCGGTGGTACTCGGGTTGCGCACACTGGTACACGATCTCGGCGCCCTCCAGTGCGTGGCGCAGTGCCGCGGGATCGGTGGCGTCCGCCCGCCGGGCATCCGCCCCCAGCAGTTGGGTGCCGGATCGTGTGATCACGGTGGGCCGATGGCCGTTCGCCACGAGTTCAGCGACGATGGCCCGTCCGACGGGGCCGGCGCCGAGCACGACGTGTCGAGCGCCGCGGTGAGCGGCGCCGGGCTCGGTCGTTGACGAGGTGGGGTCGTTGGTGGTCATGGTGATCTCCTCGGTAGTGGTCCGACTCGGCGGCGAGCCGGCCGGCCTCCTGAATGTACGACGTTCGTATCTCGAACACCGTTCAAGTTACGGCGCTGGTCATGCCATCGTCAATGGGACAGTGGTCACAGTGTTCGCCCATCGAACGTCGCTCGACAACCGGACGAAGCTCGCTAAGGTGTGGCGATGGCAACGGCGACGATGACGCGGCGTCAGCAACAGCAGGCCACACTGCGCCGAGACGTGCTGGATGCCGCGTTGACGCAGCTCGACGAAGGCGGATCCGCCGCCGTCAACTGGCGGGGACTGGCGCGATCGGTCGGGGTCAGCCCCTCGACGCTCTACACCTACTTCGAGAGCATCGACGCGTTGTACACGGCGCTCATCCTCGACGTGTACTCGCAGATGGAGACAGAAGTCGCTCGCGGCGTCGAGGTGAACGCTGCTCCTGTCGACCGGGTCGTTGCTGCTTCCCACGGCTACCGCCGTTTCGCGACCACGCATCCCGCTCGGTTCACGCTGGTGTTCACCGACGTACTTCCGGGGTATGCGGCCCCGCCCGGCGGACCGACCGTCGACGCCCAAGTCGCCGTGATGGCGCCATTGATCAGCGGAGTGAACGCACTGCTCGGCGAGGACGAGAGTGAGTTCGAGTCGATGTCACTGTCGAGGCGGAGACTGCTGATCGGCGCATGGGCTCGCCTTCACGGATTCGTCAGCCTCGAGGTCAACCATCACCTCGACTGGGTCGGCGACCTCGACGAGATGTTCTCATCGATGTTGGGCACGATGATCGCCGAACTCACCGCCGCCCCGATCAACTGATCGCTGTCGCCTCGCCGCATCGACGTCGTCAGTCGATGAGGGCTTGTTGGACGAGCTGGTTGAGCTGTGAACGAATCGGATAGGTGCTCGAGGGGAGCATCTGGGTGAGGAACAGTGCGACGATCTCGTTGACCGGGTCGACCCAGAAGATCGTGCTCGCTGCTCCACCCCACGAGTACTCGCCTTCTGAGCGCATCACCTTGTTCTCGGCGGCGTCGAGTACGACCGAGAACCCGAGTCCGAATCCCATCCCGTCGAAGCTCGTCTCGGCGAACAATGGCCGTGCGAACTGTTCGAGGTCGGCGCCACCCGGCAGGTGATTGCGGGTCATGTAGTCGACCGTGCGGCTCCCGAGCAGACGCACGCCGTCGAGTTCGCCCTTGTTCAACAGCATGTGTGCGAACCGCAGATAGTCACCTGCCGTGCCGACGAGCCCACCGCCGCCACCGAGCACGGTGGGCTTCGACGTGCTGATCCGTCCGAGCGCGTCGGGCGCCGGCACCGCCTCACCGGTGGCCGGGTTGCGCACATACAACGTGGCGAAGCGATCGATGGCGTCGTCGTGCACATGGAAGTCGGTGTCCGACATCCCCAACGGTTCGAAGATGCGGGTGCGGAAGAACTCGTCGAGCGTCATCCCCGAAACGACCTCGACCAACCGGCCGAGCACATCGGTCGACACGCCGTAGTTCCACTCGGTGCCCGGCTGGAACGCGAGCGGCATGTCCGCCCACAGCGCGCAGCACTCGGCGAGATCTACGCCGGGAGGGTTGCCCCACTCGAACCCGCGTCGCCGGTAGATCGCATCGGTCACGTGCGTGTTGTGGAAGCCGTAGGTGAGACCGGAGGTGTGCGTGAGGAGATGCCACACCCTGATCGGCTCGACGAGCGGATCCGTCACGGGGGCGAGGTGCGAACCGGACCGGTACACCCGAGTGTTGGCGAACTCGGGCAGCCACTTGGAAATCGGTGACTTCAGCTCGAGGAGGCCCTCTTCGTACAGCATCATCGCAGCGACCGACGTGATCGGCTTGGTCATCGAGAACATGCGCACCAACGTGTCGTCGGTGAACGGCAGGTCGGCGGCGATATCGCGGTGGCCCGTGGTGGAGGAATGAACGAGTTGCCCCCGACGACTGAGCGCGATGTGCCACCCGGCCAACTTCTTCTGCTCGACGTAGCCCTCGAAGTGGCGGTCGATGCGGGCGAGCCGCTCGGGGGAGAATCCTGCCTCGGCGGGGTCGATCTCGATCTTCAGTGCTGACATCCGTCGAGCTTGCCCGAACGACAGCATCGCCGACGAGCCGACCGTCTGCGATCTATTTTGTCCACATGACTGACATGCCTCCACCGCCGCAGAGCCCACCACCCGGGATGCCTGCCACATCTCCGCCGTCGACCCCGCCGAACGGAGTGTCCGGGCCGTTGGGCCAGCCGCGCTCGATCGCTGTGGTCCTGCTGCTCACGATCGTCACGCTCGGAATCTGGCAGCTCGTATGGGCGTTCCAGAACGGCGACGAACTCAAACGCCACACCAACAAGGGCTTCGGTGGCGTCGTTTATCTGATCTTCACGTTCTTCATCTATCCGGTGACGATGTTCCTGATGGCCTCCGAGGTCGAGGAGCTGTATCGACGTGAGGGCAAGCAGCCGCCGATCACGGCGATCTGGGGTCTCTGGTTCCTGCTGCCGTTGATCGGCAACCTGATCTGGTACGTGCGTATCCAGCGGTCGATCAACGACTACTGGACCTCGCACGGCGCCACGGCCTGACGTCGTCGTTCAGACACTGCCCGAAGGAATCCTCGCGGAGCGTCGCTCGAACAGCCTGTACGCGAACCGCCAGCCGATGAGGAACAGAGCGAGGAACACGGTGGCGACGATGACGAACGCCGTTGCCGTGCCGTCGTTGAACACGAGGTTGCGCAGCAGCATGCCGACGACGACGGTGATTGCCCAGACACCGACACCGGTGCGCCAGTTCGTCGGGTGTTGCCATGCCCGCAACACCAGCCACGCAACGGCGAGGGCGATGACGAACGGTGCAGCGGTGCTGATCAGGCCGGCGATCGCCGAGTCGCGTTCGTGTTCGCGTCGTCCGACGGCGACGAACAGCACCACGAAGAACGTGTCGAGTCCGAGGGCGAGCTGCAAGCGACGATCCATCACGTCAGTCTCGTGGCTGACGGTCGCATCCGCACGTCGCGCATCAGCCTTCGGCGGCGAATCCACCGATCGTGCCGCGGTAGAACACGAGCGGCTGGGGAGGTAGCCCGTTGTGATCGGCGTCGGCGTCGAGCGCCGTCACCCGCCCGAGCACGAAGTAGTGGTCGCCCATCTCGTAGACCTCTTCGACAGCACAGTCGATCCAGGCCACCGCACGTTCGAGCACCGGTGCACCCGAGGGAGCGGCATGCCACTCGACGCCATCGAAGCGGGCCGCCTCGGTGCCGCTCTTCGCGAACTTCCAACACAGATCGCTCTGTTGGTCGCTCAGCACGTTGACGCAGAAGCTGCCGGCGTCGGCCATGAGCGCCCAGGTCTCGGAATCGGTCTGCGGGAGGAATCCCACCAGTGGCGGATCGAGCGACACCGACGTGAACGAACCGATCGTGAAGCCGTGGGGTCGGTCGCCGTCGGTCATCCCGGTGATCACGGTGACCCCGGTGGGGAAGTGGCCGAGCACCGTTCGGAAGTGCTTCGAATCGAACGGAACGGCGTTGGCGGGGAGTTGCGTCGGGTCGCTCATCGACGCCAACTGTACGCTCCCGGTCGATGACCGACCGAACGGCGTCCCCGTCGACCGCCGATGCCAAGGTGGCACTTCGAGTCTCGATGCGCACGCTGCGCCGCTCACTGCCCGATCGCGCCGAACGCTCCGAGGAGCTGTGGAGACACCTGATCGCGCTCCCACCGGTGGCTGTGGCAGAAACGGTGCTGGTCTTCACGCCGGTGCTCGGTGAGCCCGAGACCCGATCGCTGTTGGTGTGGTGCGCCGCCACGGGCCGGCTCGCCGCAGTGCCCGAGGCGGACGTCGATCCGACCTGGCCGGATGTGGTGGTGGTGCCCGGGTTGGCCTTCACGGCGGCTGGCGAGCGGCTGGGTCAGGGCGGCGGATGGTATGACCGTTACCTTGCGCAGGTTCGTGACGACTGCACCATGATCGGGGTCTGCTTCGCCGAACAGATCCTCGACACGCTGCCCGTCGAGGCGCACGACGTCACGATGGACCACATCGTCACCGAGCGAGGAATCGTTCGATGAGGTTCGATCGAGACGAACTCGACGCCGCGACGGAGGTCGTGCGTCGCCACGTTCCGCCGACCCCGCAGTACTCGTGGCCGATGCTCGACGAGGTTGCGGGTTCAGAGGTGATCGTCAAGCACGAGAACCACACGCCAGTCGGTGCGTTCAAGGTGCGCGGCGGACTGGTGTACATGGACCGACTGGTGCGGGAACGCCCTGAGGTCGCCGGTGTGATCAGCGCCACGCGCGGCAACCACGGTCAGAGTCTTGCCTTCGCTGGACGTGAGTACGGGCGCTCGGTCACGATCTTCGTCCCGCACGCAAACAGCGTCGAGAAGAACGCGGCGATGCGATCACTCGGTGCCGAGGTGGTCGAGTTCGGCGCCGATTTCCAGGAGGCACGGGAGCGCTCGATCGAGGTTGCCGCCGAACGCGGACTCGAGCCGGTTCCGCCGTTTCATCGTGATCTCGTGGTCGGTGTGGCGACGTACGCGCTGGAGTTGTTCGAAGCGGCCGGCCCGATCGACACCGTGTACGTCCCGGTCGGGATGGGATCGGGGATCAACGCGCTGATCGCGGTTCGCGACATGCTCGGGCTCGACACGCAGATCGTGGGTGTGGTGTCCGACGGCGCTCCATCGACGCTGTTGTCGTTCGAACGAGGCGCAGTGGTCACCACCGAATCGGCGAGCACCTTCGTCGATGGTGTTGCGACGCGATCGCCGGACCCGGAGTCGATTGCCGGAGTCATCGCCGGCGCCGCTCGGATCATCGCCGTGTCCGACGATTCGACCGCCGAAGCGATGCGGATCATCTACCGCACGACGCACAACGTTGCGGAGTCCGCCGGAGCGATCGCGCTGGCTGGGCTGTTGAGCGAGCCGATCGATCAGCGCGGTCGGCGCAGCGCCTTCGTGCTGTGCGGCGGCAACGTCGACACCGTCCAGTTCCACGCGGTGCTCGGCGGCGCGACACCCACGTTCTGAGTGCCGACCTGACACGCTCGACCTCGCACTGCGCGGTGCCGAACGCGACGTTTCGACGTGCGGTGTCGCTCCGTGGGATTCGATACGGTCTCGGATGGGCCCGCCGTCGAGCGCCCGGCAATGTCCGACAACGCAGTCCCCGCGGATCTCGACGGGACGCTGCCGTGGGTCTGGACGGAGTAGCGACTCACCGGAAACCGGAACTACCGGGTGGTCACGGCCTCCGCCGCAGGCCGGCCGCACGCCCGTTCGGTGTGGGGTGTGTGGCTCGCCGAGCGCTTCTGGTTCTCGTGTTCGCCGAACGCCCGGAAGCGACGCAACCTCGCCGAGAATCCGCAGTGTGTGGTCACGACCGACGACACGGTCGAATGCGTGACGGTCGAGGGACACGCCCATGTGGCCGACCCCAGCACCGACGGCGCTGCCATCGACTCGGCGGTTGCCGCATACGTCGCCAAGTACTGGGACGATTCGGCGGTGCACGCAGACATGACAGCGTTCGTTCGCAGCCAGGCGATCGTCGAGTTCGTCCCCGAGCGGGCGTTCGGGATCATCGAGCGCGAAGAAGAGTTTGCTCGGCGGGCAACGCGTTGGAGTTGGCCGCGGCCGGCCTGACCGCTGGAAGCGTGCTGCGCTCGAACCGAGGCGCGCACCTCACATGGCGGTGAGTACTGCAGCGAGTTCATCGGCGGATGGATCGCGGACGGAGCCGGAGCGGGTTGCGAGCACGAGCCGCCGTGTCGTCAGCTTTCGTCGGCGGTCCAACGGTCGGTCCCCATGCTCGGCCTGCAATGTCGGCAGCGCCGTCCATCCGACACCGAGCTGCACCATCTCACGCAACACCTCGGGCTGATGGCTCTCGGCCACGACGTCGATCGGTGAGCCCAGCCTCCTCAATTCTTCGACGACGAGCGAGCGGGTGTGGGAACCCGTCGGAAAGAGCACCCACGGCCCCCACTCGAGCGGTGATCGGGCGGGGGCGACTCCCGGTGGTGCGTACACGGCGAGGTCCTCGACGAGGAGGTCGATGGCATCGATTCCATGACGAGGTGCCGGCGGTGCGACGCAGACGACGAGATCGAGTTCGCCGGCGATCAGCAGATCGAGGAGCTCGGCCGAAGGCGCAACGCGGAGGCGAAGATCGACGTCGGGGTGTCCGGTGCGGTATCCACGTAGCTGGTCGGGGAAGTGGACGACGGCGGCGGCATCGATCATGCCGAGGCGGACGGCGCCGCTGCGTCCGCTGCGGGTTCTGTCGGCCCACTCTGCGATGTCGTTGGTGAGCCCGAGCACCTGGCGGGCATGGGCGACGACCGCCGATGCAACGGGCCGTATGACCCGGCGCCGCCCGTCGCGCTCGAACAACCTCACGCCGACGCGACGTTCGAGTTCTGCGAGTCCCTGCGACAGCGCTGATGCGCTCACCCCGACGCGTTCGGCCGCCGCTGCCCACGTGGGCTCTTCGGCCACTGCGACGAGATACTCCAATTGGCGGATCGAGAGGTCGGGGAGAGGTCGCACCCTTGCAGAATACTTCAGACCTGCTTCACAAAGTCTGTTTCCAATGAATCATCACTTATCATCCACGAGATGACCGCACGACAGATCGCACCCGCCACCGGCAAGCTCGGCGTCCTCACGCCCGGCATGGGCGCCGTCGCGACGACCTTCATCGCCGGTGTCATCTCGGCTCGCAAGGGACTCCACGCGCCGATCGGCTCGATCAGCCAGATGGCGCACATTCGCCTCGGCACCAAGGACGAGAACCGCAACCCGATGATCAAGGAGTTCGTGCCGCTGGCCGGCCTCGACGACATCGTGTTCGGCGGCTGGGATCCGATCTCGCCGAATGCGCTCGAAGCGGCGCGCACCGCCGGCGTGTTGAGCGACGCTGATCTCAATGCGATTTCGAGCGAACTCGAAGCGATCGTGCCGATGGAGGCCGTGTTCGATCAGCGCTGGGTGTCGCGTCTCGAAGGCGTGCGCGTCAAGAAGATCGACAACAAATGGGATCAGGCAATGGCCCTGATGGAAGACATCGCCAACTTCAAGGCGGCCAACGAATGTGACCGTCTCGTGATGGTGTGGTGCGGTTCGACCGAGGCGTACCAGGAGCCCTCTGCCGTCCATGAGACCATCGCCACATTCGAGCAGGGGCTGCGCGACAACGACTCGAACATCTCGCCGAGCCAGATCTACGTGTACGCAGCGCTGCAGTCCGACGTGCCGTTCGCAAACGGTGCGCCGAACCTGTCGGTCGATCTGGCGTGCATGATCGAACTGTCGAAGACCCGAGGTGTGCCGATCGCCGGCAAGGATTTCAAGACCGGCCAGACCTGGATGAAAACCATCCTCGCCCCGGGTCTGAAGGCCCGCATGCTCGGCCTACGCGGCTGGTACTCCACGAACATCCTCGGCAACCGCGACGGCGAGGTGCTCGACGATCCGGAGAACTTCAAGAGCAAGGAAGTCTCCAAGCTCGGTGTGCTCGACGGCATCCTCCAGCCCGAGGTGTACCCCGACCTGTACGGCAACATCGACCACGTCGTGCGCATCAACTACTACCCGCCCCGCGGCGACAACAAGGAGGGCTGGGACAACCTCGACATCTTCGGTTGGCTCGGCTACCCGATGCAGATCAAGGTCGACTTCTTGTGTCGCGACTCGATCCTCGCCGCGCCGATCGTGCTCGATCTCGCGCTCTTCATGGACCTCGCGATGCGTGCCGGTGAGTCCGGCGTGCAGGAATGGCTGAGCTTCTACCTCAAGGCGCCGCAGGCCGCAGGCGAGTCGCCTGCCGAGAGTGACCTGTTCATCCAGCAGACCAAGATGAAGAACACCCTGCGCGAGTGGATGGGCGAGCAGCCTGTCACCCACTCCGAAGCCGGCTGACAACTCGCGGCAGCCAGCCATGGTCGACCGCTAACGTCGCCGACATGACGGCGACGATGATGGACGGCAACGCAGTGCGCGACGAGATCGTTGCCGACCTCCGGCGACGCATCGAAGCCGCTGGTTCGCCGTCGATCTGTCTGGCGACGGTGCTCGTCGGCGACGACGGACCGAGCCAGCGCTACGTGAAGATGAAGCATGCCAAGGCCGGCGAAGCCGGATTGACGTCCAAGCACGTCGACCTTCCCGTCACGGCGTCGCAGGCCGAGGTCGAGGCAGTGGTGCGCGGCCTCGCCATCGACGATGCCGTCCACGGCATCCTGGTGCAGCTGCCCCTGCCGGACAACCTCGACGCCGAGTCGGTGATCGATCTCATCCCGCCGGAGAAGGACGTCGACGGTTTGACCGAAGGGTCGATGGGACGCCTGCTGCGCGGGAGACCCGGACTGGTCGGCTGCACCCCGATGGGGGTGATGCGGTTGCTCGAACGCTACGACATCCCGACGGTCGGGCAGCGAGTGATCGTGGTCGGGCGTTCCACCCTGGTTGGTTTGCCGCTGTCGCTGCTCTTGGCCCGCAAGGGTGTCGATGCCACCGTGACCATGGCGCATTCGCGCACGAACGACCTGGCGGCAGTCGTTCGCGAGGCCGACATCGTGGTCGCCGCAGCCGGCCAGGCCCGGATGATCACCGCCGACATGGTGAAGCCCGGCGCCACCGTCATCGACGTCGGAGTGTCACGCACCGAGGCCGGGATCGTCGGCGACGTCGACCAGGAGGGAGTGGCCGCTGTTGCTGGTCACCTCACTCCGATGCCGGGCGGTACGGGTCCGATGACGATTGCATGCCTGCTCGAGAACACGCTCACCGCAGCGACGCTCCAGGGCGTATTCAACAGCTGACGCTGGTCGCGGTTCGAACGGCATCGGCCGCCATGCCCGAAGTGAGATCGATCGCCGGGAACGGGAGACCGGACCGGGGAGCGGACTCGCCGTGGGTGTTGTCACTGGCGACCGGTGCGACGAATCTCGACCAGGGCTTCGGCTGCGTCGGCACCGCCAGCGTCGGCGACACCATCTGGGTCGACCTCGAC
>ENA-OFDP01001000-OFDP01001000.1-metagenomes-genome-assembly--contig:-NODE-1000-length-11553-cov-4.155853_pt1 | contig 11553 bp, 11 predicted proteins | sample MGYA00153389_OFDP01 | MGnify analysis MGYA00153389 | reverse complement strand
CCGTGACCGGCTGACCATCAATCAGGATTTTGCCAATCGACGGCATTTTCAAACCAGTGGCCAGCTTCATGAAAGTGGACTTGCCACAACCCGATGGCCCAACAATTGCAATGAACTCGCCCTGCTTGACTTTCAGGTCAATCGCCTCAACCGCAAACTGCTTTCTGGCCAAAAACTCTTCGTTGTAAGCCAGCCAGACGTTGGAAAAGTCTACAAAATCGTTTTTAACGTCAGTTTGAAGCATTTTTAAGCATATTTAACAATGAAATGATGCTGTAGCCCAATAAAATCGGGCGCAAGCAGCTATGAAAATAGTAGTGACTGGGTTAAGCTTATTTCTTGGGCAGGATGTTCAGCTCAGCCACTGTCGGCAAGAAAGAGCCGTTCCACACCGCGTCGGGGTTCACGCGCGACTTGGTGGCAAACGCGTCTGACACTTGTGAAGCCATCAGCGACAGGCGCGGCCCTTTGATCTGGCCAAAGCCTTCGGCGCGTGCATCCGGGCTGTTGATGACGGTGTCAATCGCCAGCTTCAAGCGGCGGGTTTCCAGCTCAACGTTGATGATGCCGTCGCGTGCTTTCACATCATTGATGGCCGCTGCCGGGTTGGCGATAACATCTTTTGCGCCCTTGGTAAAGGCTTGCAAGAAGGCTTTGACAGCGGCCGGGTTTTCCTTGATCAGCTTGGGTGTGGCAATGATGACGTTGCCGTACAGCTTGACGCCGTTGTCAGCATACGGGATGACCACCACGTCTTCAACTTTAACGCCGCGCGCTTCCAGGTTCAGCAACGATGTGAAGGTAAAACCGGTAATCGCATCGACATCGCCGCGCGCCAGCATGGTTTCGCGCAGTGGTGGGTCCATGGCTGTCCACTGAACGTTGGACACGTTGTTGGCTTTGGCAAAAATCGGAAAGGCTCGGCGGCCAGCGTCAAACACTGGTGCGCCGAATTTTTTGCCACTCAGGTCAGCAATGGTTTTGATGCCCGATTTTTTAAGCGCCATGACAGATGCTGGCGTGTTGTTATAGACCACCATCACGGCCACAGGCTTGTTGGGCGCATCCGGGTTGTTAGCGTGGAATTCCATCAGCGCGGCCAAGTCGGCAAAACCCATGTCATAGGTGCCTGAAGCCACGCGCGTCACCGCGCCTCCTGAGCCGTTGCCTGAATCAACCGTCACGTCGAGCTTGGCATCCTTGAAATAGCCTTTGGCCACGGGCGTTAAAAACAGGGCGGCGGGGCCTTCAAAACGCCAGTCGAGCTGGAACTTGATCGGTGTGTTTTGCGCCTGTGCAGTGCCAAAAGCAGCTGCAAGTGCCAAGGCGGCGGTGGTTTTGATGAAAGCGCGTTTGATCATGAAAAAGCTCCAAGGAGATGGTGAAAATTGAAATCGGAAAGAACAAAAACTATTAGGTTCAGGCGCAGACCGAAGATACAAGAAAATATATAAGCAAAATCAATGCCTGTAGATCGTTGCCTGTTGCTGACATGCACCAATCAGGTCTCTATTTTCAGGTCATATTGGTGCATGTGAATGTCGCCTGCGCACAAAACAGCCCCGTGAATACCCGCGTGCCGCCCAGGTTGGTGCGGTTGAGACGTTATTTCAGGTCAACAAATCGCTCAGCGCCCGGGCGACCACCTTGGTGGCCCGGCGCAAATCCTCAAGCGCCAAGCGCTCATCGGCGCGTTTGGCGTGCGACTCCAGCACGGTGCGCGGGCCAGCGCCGTAAATCACGCCGGGGATACCTGCCTCGCTAAACAGCCGTACATCCGTGTACAGCGGCGTGCCCAGCGCGGGAATCGGCTCGCCAAACACAGCTTGACCATGCTTTTGCAGGCTTTCAACCAACGGTTGGTTGCCGGGTAGGGGCTGCATGGCGCGGGCCAGCAAGATGCGTTTGATGTCAACCGTCACGCCTGGGATTTGCGTAGCGGTGTCGCTGATGATTTGGCGCAGGGCGGCTTCAACCTGCGTCGGGTTTTCTTCCGGGATCATGCGGCGGTCGAGTTTGAAGGTCACGCGTCCTGGCACCACGTTGGTGTTGGTGCCGCCTTCAATCTGGCCGATGTTCAGGTACGGGTGGTTGATGCCTTCAACTTTGGACGTGATCTGTTGGTACAGCGTGTTTTGCGCATACAAGGCCGTCAAAATCTTGTTGGCAGCTTGCAGCGCGTCCACGCCCGACTGTGGAATGGCGGCGTGCGCCATCTTGCCGTGAACCGTCACTTCCATTTGCAGGCAGCCGTTGTGCGCTGTGATCACCTGGTAGCTGAAGCCTGCGGCAATCATCAAATCAGGTTTGATGATCTGATGCTTGAGCAGCCATGCCGGGCCGACCTCGCCGCCAAACTCTTCGTCATAGGTGAACAGCAACTCCACGCTGCCTTTGCTGGGTTTGGCAACGGCCTCAAGCGCCCGCACGGCAAAAGCGTAGGTTGAAAAATCACATTTGCTGACGGCTGACGCGCGGCCATAAATGTTGCCGTTGTCTATCTCGCCGCCGTACGGGTCTTTGGTCCAGCCTTCGCCGGGCGGGACGACGTCGCCGTGGGCATTTAGCAGCACTGTTTTACCTGGTCCATACTTTCGGCGAACGATCAGGTTGGTTATGGACTCCAGACCTGCCGCCCGTACCTCATCCTGGGGCACAGCGTGCTTTTCAGTATCCAAGCCCATGGCCTGCAGCAGCTCGGAGGTGCGTTCAGCATGTGGGGCGTTGTTACCAGGCGGTGTATCTGTGGGCACGCGAATCAGCGCTTGTAAAAACGCCACCTGCTCGTCAAAGTGCGCGTCAATCCAGTTGTCAATTTTTTCGTAGTCGGTCATGCGTTTGTCAATGTTGTTCTTTTGCCAATTGATGGAGCAGATGGGTGAAAGCATCAATGCCCAGCTGAATGTCGTCGCTGGTGGTGCTCTCCAGCGGGTTATGGCTGATGCCTGAATTTTGGCCGCGCACAAACAGCATGGCTTGCGGCATGATTTTGTGCAGTTTCATCGCGTCATGGCCAGCGCCGCTGGGCATGGCGTGCAGCGGCACGCCAAGTGCCCGCACCGCACTTTCCCAGCGCTGCTGCCACGCGGCATCGCTAGGAGCTGCGGCTGCGCGTTCTGTCAACTCAACAGAAACCATCACGCCGCGTCGCTCGCAAATGGCGTTGACTTCAGCCAGCACATCATTGACCAGCGCATCACGTTGCGCATCCAGCGGGGCACGTAAATCAAGCGAAAAAAGGCAGCGACCAGGCACGACGTTGATGGAGCCATTGGGCACATTGAGCATGCCCACCGTGCCGACGCAATCATCTTGCGCAGCCCGTTTTTCAACATACAGCGCTACCTCGGCAGCCGCAGTGGCTGCATCACGGCGCGTGGTCATCGGGGTGGTGCCTGCATGGCTGGCCAATCCAGTGACTTCACATAAATAACGCACGTTGCCGTTGATCGATGTCACGATGCCCAGCGGAATGTCCAACGCGTTCAGCACCGGGCCTTGCTCAATGTGGACTTCAACAAAGCCCAAGTACTTTGATGCGTCACGCTTGATGAGCGGGATATCAGCTGTGTTCAAACCAGCATCAGCCATGGCTTGGCGCATGGTGATCCCATCGGCATCTTGTTGGTCTAACCATTCGGGTTTGAAGTCACCCAGCAGCGAACCCGAACCTAAAAAAGTCGCCTTGTAACGCTGGCCTTCTTCTTCGGCAAAGCCCACCACTTCAATGTTGAAGGGCAGGCGTTTGCCTTGGGCGTGTAACTCTCGCACGCACATCATGGGCGTCAAAATTCCCAGGCGGCCATCGTACTTGCCGCCATTGCGGACGGTGTCGTAGTGACTGCCCGTCAACAGTGTTTTTGCGTTGGGCTTTGATGCCTTGTAAATACCCACCACGTTGCCTACCGCGTCAATGCTGATGTCATCAAACCCGCAGTCACGCATCTTGGTTTTGATGAAAGCTGCGCAAGCCCGGTGTGCGTCGGTCAAGTAAGTAACAGTGAGCTGGCCTTTTTCCTTGTAGCCATCATCACTGAACTGCGCCATGGCTTCGTGCCAGTCCCATTGGGTATTGCCCAGCTCGGGCTCAATGCCAAACTTATCGTTCAGCCGCAGTTCCACCACGCGGTGAATGTTGCGCAGGCATTCGGGCAACTCAAAATCGGGGTGATTGTTCAGGCGGCGTGCAAAGGTGCTGATGATTTGCTGTTTGCTCAGGCCATTGCCACGTGTACCGCGCACCGCCAATATGAACGGGAAACCAAACTTGGCGTTGTAGTCAGTGTTGAGTTTTTGAATAGTTGCAAACTCTTCAGCGGTGCATTGCGTCAGGCCAGCGGTGTGTTGCTCGTTGGTTGATTCTGCTGTCAGGCTCTGGCTGACCATGGCCTTGCCAGCCAGCTCTGGGTGAGCGCGAATCAAATCCAATTGCGCTTGTTTGCCAGATTTTTGCAGAACATTAGCCATCACGTGCTTTAAATGTGCCAGCGATTGAAAGGGCCTTGCGGCCAATGCTTTGTCAGCTATCCATGGTGAATGCTCGTACAGGCCGTCCAGCATTTGCAGTGCTTCTGCGTTCGGTGCCGTATTGATGTGGTCGAGAGTCAGAGTCATGGTTTGTTAACTTGATAAGGATGCACGGCCTGCCAATGCCGCGCAATGTCAATGCGCTGGCAGACCCACACATGGTCGTGCTTGGCGAGGTGGTCTAAAAAGCGCTGCAGTGCGACGATGCGGCCAGCGCGGCCCAGCAGCCGGCAGTGCATGCCAATGCTGAGCATCTTGGGGGCGTTGTCGCCGTTCGGGTCGCCCTCTTTGTACAGCGCGTCAAAACTGTCGCGCAGGTACACAAAAAAGTCTTCAGCTTGCGCAAAACCCTGCGGCAGGCAAAACCGCATGTCGTTGGTGTCCATCGCGTATGGCACAACCAGTCGCGGCACCACGCTGCCATCGGTACGCGCTACGTTCGTCCAAAAAGGCAAGTCATCGCCGTAATAGTCACTGTCGTATTCAGTACGGCCATCATCTGCCACCAATCTGCGGGTGTTGGGGCTGTCGCGGCCTGTGTACCAGCCCAGTGGATGCGCGCCAGTCAGTTTTTGAATCGCGTCCATGCCCAGGCGCATGTGCGCACGCTCGGTAGCTTCGTCGATTTGCTGGTAGTTGATCCAGCGCCAGCCGTGGCAGGCGATTTCGTGGCCGAGTTCAACAAACGCAGCGGTGATATCGGGCGCACGCTCCAGTGCCATGCCCACACCGAAGACTGTTAAGGGTAGTTGACGTTTTTCAAACTCACGCAAGATGCGCCACACGCCTGCGCGAGAACCGTATTCATAAATACTTTCCATGCTCAGGTGCCGGTCAGCATAGCTGGGCGGGTTGAACATTTCAGACAAAAATTGTTCTGATCCTGCGTCCCCGTGCAGCACCGAGTTTTCGCCGCCTTCTTCGTAGTTCAAAACAAACTGCACCGCAATGCGTGCCTTGTCCGGCCACTGGGCGTGCGGCGGGTTGCGGCCGTAGCCAGTCAAATCGCGCGGGCAAGCAGGGTTTTTAAGGTCGACGTGCATGGGTCATCGGGCTAGAGCGTTAGATGTTTTACATAACGGATTATCATGGTTTAAACCATCACCCGCGCAGGTGGGGCTGTTCAAATTTTGGTACGACTGACATAAAGGAATGCATCCATGGGCTTGAGCACACACGTACTGGACACCATGCATGGTGCACCCGCCAGCGGCATGGCGGTTTCGTTTTACGCCACCAGCGGCGGCAATGCCACGCTGGTCAAGCAGTTCACGCTGAACAGTGATGGCCGCAACCCCGACGGCCTGCTGTATGACAGTGCGACTTTAAAAGTCGGCACTTACCGCTTGGTGTTTGATGTGGCGGCTTATTTCAAGGCGCGCGGTGCGGTGCTGCCGGAGCCGAATTTTTTAAACGCGGTCACCATTGACTTTGGGGTGGCCGACGCGGCAGGCCACTATCATGTGCCGCTGCTGGTCAGCCCCTGGAGCTATTCGACTTATCGAGGCAGCTAAATCTAGTTTTGCCCTTCAGTCAGTGTGTCCAGCTGAAACTTTCCGCTTTTGTGCCACAGCCAAGTGTCGGTGTACACCACCTTGCCCATGCGCGTTGGTGCAGGAAAAGGCGCTGCGCTGCGCACCGTGCGTTCAATTTCAGCAACAACTTCAGGGGCATGGTTGGGTGCACGCATCCAGTCCAGGCGGGTAACGCGGCCAACGCGGTCGATCTCGACATTCAGCACGCCAATGGCATACAGCAGTGGCGGCATTCTGCCTTTGAAGATGCGGCCAGCATTCAGGCCATACAGGTGCGTGGCGCCGTCCGAGCGATAGGCTCTCGGCGTGGTGGCGGCTGAGCTTCGGGCTGAACCTTCATTGCTGGGGATAGGGCCGATGATGGGGGACGAAGGCTCGATGGGCACAGGCGCGGCAACTTTTGGCGGCTCAGGCGGTGCGGTTTTGCAGGCGGCTACCAATGCAGCGGCTGCGCTAGATACCAACGCCACCAGCCAAAAGCGACGGGGTGCAACTGTCAAAGGGTCTTGTCTCATGGTAGATGTGTGGTGAGTTTGTTTTAATACAAAAGATTCGTTACTGGCTATTTTGCCAATTTTTTTCATTTTGTCTCATTCCAGTTTATGTCACAAGTGGTTTCCACCAACCCGCGTTACGGCTTAGAGCATTTTCTTGAGCGACTGGCGCATCAGCCCGCTGTGCTGGTGCAGGTGGATGCGGTTGAAGGCTCAGTGCCGCGCGAGGTGGGCGCGTGGATGGGAGTTTTTCACGACACGCTGGTTGGCACCGTGGGTGGCGGGCATCTTGAATTTGACGCCATAGCCCAAGCGCGGGTGCTGATGGCATCGGGCGCTACAAAAACCGCCCGCTTTGCGCTTGGCCCCGCCTTGGGTCAGTGCTGTGGCGGCGTGGTGCATTTGCGGTTTGAGTGTGTTGACTCGCGTGACATTGCCGCTTTAAGGCCAAGGCTGCAGCCCGCCTTGCAACCCGTGGCGCTGTTTGGCGGTGGTCACGTTGGCCATGCGCTGGTGCAGTTGCTGGCTACGCTGCCATTTGTCGTGACGTGGATTGACAGCCGCGACGGCGTTTTTCCTCACAGCTTACCGCCCAGCGTGGCCAGTGAGCATTCAGAGCCAGTTCAATCTGCGGTGCGCGGCTTGGAAACACAGTCGCGCGTACTCATCATGAGCTTTAGCCATGCTGAAGACCTGGACGTGCTGGCGGCCTGTTTGCAGCGCCAGCGTGAGCATGCTGATTTGCCCTACATCGGCCTGATAGGCAGCAAAACCAAATGGGCAACTTTTCGCAGTCGATTGCAGGCACGCGGCTTTACGCCAGAAGAATTGGCGCATGTCACAAGCCCCATTGGTGTGCCCGGCATTGCGGGCAAAGAGCCTGAAGTGATTGCGATTGCGGTGGCGGCACAGTTGTTGCAGGTTGCCTCAGGTCTGTAAAATACAAATTAGTCGCAGCGGAGCCAGGGAAATACAAGTTTCCAGTGTTCGCGACCTTATTGCTGTTCAGAGCGCCCGCAGTGGTGAACAGTTCTGCACAACGCCTGGGTGTTGTGATAGCGAGGCGCGTTATGGAAAGTTATCTTCTCGACTGGGCCAATCTGCTGCTGCGCTGGGCGCATGTCATCACAGCCATTGCCTGGATTGGCTCGTCGTTCTACTTTGTCTTTTTAGACTCCAGCCTGACACCGCCCGTTGATGAGGATCTGAAAAAGCAAGGTGTCAGCGGTGAGCTGTGGGCGGTACACGGCGGCGGGTTTTATCACCCGGTTAAATTTGCCAGCAAGCCGCCCTATATGCCAGTCAATCTGCACTGGTTTTACTGGGAAAGCTACAGCACCTGGATCACCGGTTTTGCGCTACTGACCGTGTCTTACCTGTGGAACGCCAGCGCCTACCTGATCGACAAGTCACGTATGGACTGGTCACCTGGCGCGGCTATTGGCGTGGCGCTGTCGTTTTTTGTGATTTTCTGGATGCTGTACGACGCGATTTGCCGCATTTTTGGCAAAGGCAAACACGGCGATGCCATCGTGGGCGCAGGCGTGGCGGTGCTGGTTTGCGTGGCGTCTTATCTGGCTTGCCAATGGTTTGCAGGGCGTGCAGCGTTTTTGCTGGTCGGCGCGATGATGGCCACCGCCATGAGCGCGAATGTATTCTTCTGGATCATCCCCGGCCAGCGCACCGTGGTGGCCGACATCAAGGCTGGCCGGCCCGTTAACCCGGTGCATGGCCAGCGCGGCAAACAGCGCAGCGTCCACAACACCTACTTCACGCTGCCCGTGTTGTTCACCATGCTCAGCAACCACTACAGCTTTACCTGGAGCCATCCGCAAAACTGGCTGGTGCTGATTGTCATGATGTTTGCCGGTGCGGCGATTCGCCAGTTTTTTGTGCTGCGGCATGGCTACAAGCTGGGCCGCAACCGCCACCCCATTGGCTATGCGCTGGTGGGCATCGCCGTCATCGTTGGGGCGATTGTGTGGATGAAACCTGCGCCTGTTGCATCCAATTTAAACGCTATAAATTCAGGAGCTGATCGCGCCCATATACAGGGCGCTACAGGCCAAAATGATTACTTAAAAGTGGCTAAAATCATCGAAAACCGCTGCCTCGCATGCCACGGCGCGCAATTGCAAATGAAAAACGTCAGGCTTGATTCGCCTGCACTCATGAAGCAACACGCCCAGTCGATTTACCACCAGGTGGTGGTGACCAAACTCATGCCGATGAACAACTCAACGGGTGTGACGGACGAGGAGCGGGCGCAGATCAAGCAATGGTTTGAGGCCGGGGCGAAGACTGAATAGTTACAGTTTGAGTTCCCAGGTTTCACCCACCAGGTCATGCCCAAAGCCTTTATAAGACTCACTTCGTGAAGACGATGGTCGATGGATTGCCGAAGTCCCAGAAATTCTGGGAGTTCTTGCCTATGGCGCTTCCGCACAAGAGGCTATGGGGAAGGCAGAGGCACTTGCATTACGTGCTTTGGCCGAATAGTCTTATGACGTTTATGTGCAGCCGCCTTTTTTTCGCATTTTGCCCTTGGGTGATCGCGGTTGGATGTGCGCCGCATGACGTGACATCGTTGGCAATTGCAAGTCAATTCGAAGACAGTAAGCGTATTTCTGTGAACCTGGCCACCGCCGTTTCGGGGAGCTGGGAAAAGGTTTGTGTCTTGGGTCCTTATTCGACCAATAAAACCGCTAGGAAAGCTCTTGGCTTTGAGTGGAACGCAGAGATCAAGACATCCATAACGTCTAACGATGGTATTTCTGTGCTTATTTTTGTGCAGGAAAACAAGGTGAATTCGTATGTTGAGCATCCGCGCAATCGCGGGGATTTCAGCAACTTGACAGCTCAGTGTTTTCCCAAAGCGAAAGCTCAGTTCGTTCAAAACAATAAACCCCTAGCGGGATGGCCTGGCCTGTTCCAAAAAGATGCTGCATAACGGGTTGCCAATATCGGACATGCTGCAGGAATTCACTTTGCGGCACTTTTCGCATGCCGAATATCGCGGTCGCTGCCGCGCGCCATCAATGCCCAGCAGACTTAGACAGCAAATTCAACACCCCCACCCCCGCCACAATCAGCGCCATGCCCAGCATACCCATCGCGTCAATCTTTTGACCATGAAAAAAGTAAGCGGCGATCGTAATGAGCACAATGCCCAAGCCTGACCAGATGGCATAGGCTACGCCTGTGGGAATGGTCTCCATCGTCACCGTAAGAAAGTACAGCGCCACGCCGTAGCCGATGACGGTGATGATGGACGGCACCAGTTTGGTAAAGCTGTCGCTTGACTTGAGGGCGGTGGTTCCGATCACTTCACCTGTGATGGCGATGGCCAGGGCGACGTAGGCGTTCATGCAATGTCCTTTTTAAAATTCTGAATTCTAAGGATTGAAATCGCAAAACGGTGAATTACCCCTTCAAGGCGCGGCACAATTGACGCTGGAGACACAGATGACACCAACCGCTATCAGCCCTGCTACACATCCCAAAGAATTTTTGCGCCACCTGTTTGACGTGGCCGTTAAACGCGCTTTGCCCCTTGAAAACACAGCTGCGTTTTTGCCCAAGCCGCCCAAAGCTGGCCGCACCATCGTCGTTGGTGCTGGCAAGGCTGGCGGCGCGATGGCGCAAGCGGTTGAGGCGCTTTGGCCTCAAGATGCGCCACTGCAAGGCCTGGTGGTCACGCGCTATCACCACATTCCGCCCCAGCCCGATTCGCTGAAGGGTTTGAAGCAGCGCATTGAAATTGTGGAGGCCGCGCACCCCGTGCCGGATGCGGCAGGTTTGCAAGCCTCAGAGCGCATGCTGACGATGGTGCAGGGCTTGACTGAAAACGACCTGGTGCTGTGCCTGATATCTGGCGGCGGCTCGGCGCTGCTCACGCTGCCTGCCGATGGGTTGACGTTGGCAGACAAGCAGCGCATCAACCAGTTGCTGCTTAACAGCGGTGCCAATATCTCGGAAATGAATTGCCTGCGCAAACACCTGTCACGCATCAAGGGTGGGCGCCTGGCTGTAGCCTGCGCGCCTGCGCGGGTGGTCACGCTGACCATCAGCGATGTGCCGGGCGACAACCCATCAATCATTGCCAGCGGCCCGACTGTGCCTGACGCGACGACTTGCGCCGATGCGCTGGCGATATTGAAACGCTACGAAATCGATGTGCCTGCTGCGGTGGTGGCGCAACTTGAGAGCGGTGCGCTGGAAACACCTAAACCAGGTGATGCGGCTTTTAACGGCCATGAAGTCCACCTGATTGCCATCCCACAGCAAAGTCTGGAAGCCGCAGCGGCAGCGGCACGCGCAGCCGGGCTGAATGCTTACATCCTGAGTGACGAGATGGAGGGCGAGTCACGCGAAGTGGGCAAGGTACACGCAGCGCTGGCGCGGGCTGCAGCGCGTGGCACAGGCGCTTTTGAGAAGCCTTGTGTGATTTTGAGCGGAGGCGAAACAACTGTCACCATCAAACCTTTGCGCCTGGGTGCTGCCAAAGGTCGCGGAGGCCGGGCCGGAGAATTCTGTATGGGTTTAGCGCGAGGCCTGCAAGGCCAAAGCGGGGTGTTCGCACTGGCTGCTGACACAGACGGAATTGATGGGATTGAAGACAACGCAGGCGCTTTTGTTGCGCCTGACACGCTAAAACGCGCTGCCAATAAAGGTATGAAACTGGACGACCACCTGGATCGCAACGACGCCTACAGCTACTTTCACGCACTGGGCGATTTGGTTGTGACAGGCCCGACCCATACCAATGTCAATGACTTCCGCGCGCTATTGATTTTATAGCTGTTTACGCCCGTATTTATTGGGCTAAAGGGCTAAATGATGCCTGAAAATGACCGCACAGCGCTCTTTTTAAGCCTTTGACATCAGGGCATTCAACACATTCTCCGCCGTACAAGGTGCAGTCAGCCTGACGGATTTTCCATCGGCCCGCCCAGCTGCCACTGCCGCCTTCAGAGCCTCGTAGACACTGATCGCCA
>ENA-OFDP01000998-OFDP01000998.1-metagenomes-genome-assembly--contig:-NODE-998-length-11558-cov-2.808137_pt1 | contig 11558 bp, 8 predicted proteins | sample MGYA00153389_OFDP01 | MGnify analysis MGYA00153389 | reverse complement strand
TCGCTACTTCACCATCTCGTCGGCTCCGACGGCCGATCGCCCGATCACCTTCGCCATCTCCCTGCCGACGAGGTCATCGAGCTTCAAGCGCGCGCTGTTGGTTCTTGAACCCGGTGCGACCGTCGTCGGAACGAGCGTCGGCGGGGACTTCATCCTCCCGAAAGATGTCTCGGAGCCGCTACTGCTCATTGCCGGCGGCATCGGCATCACGCCCTTTGCCAGCCAACTCGCCCACGCTACCGAACGCGGCGAGAAACGCGATGTCACGGTCGTCTACGCAACGAGTGCCCCCGGGGAGGTACCGTACGCACGCATGCTCGAGCTCAGCGGGGTGCGCGTTGTGCTGTACTCACCGGATGCGCCGTCGCCGCTGCCGCTGAACTGGATCTACGGCGGGGCCGGGCGCGTGTCAGGCGAACGACTCGCCGAGACGGTGCCGGATGTCGCGGGCCGGCGCACATTCATCTCCGGTCCGCCCGCGCTCGTCTCTGACCTCCGACGGGCGGCACGGGCGCAGGGTGGTCGCCGCATTCACACCGACTATTTCTCGGGGTACTGACCCTCCCTTGGTCGGCGGCGGCCCCTAGCATCGAGGCATGGTTTCGTTCGCGCAAAAACCGCTCATCGAGGTGAACTCGACCGAGGAGTGGGAGCGCTGGATCATCGACGTCGGGCACGTCGACGGCGTGCGCCTCAAGGTGCGCAAGAAACGGTCGACCGCTGCGGGCATCACCTATGACGAGGCACTCGAGGTGGCCCTTTGCCACGGCTGGATCGACGGCCAAATCGGCAAGTTCGATGACGACCACACGCTTCAGGCTTTCACCCCGCGTCGGCGGGCGAGTCCATGGTCGCAGCGAAACATCGGTATCGTGGCCGATCTGATCGCCGCCGGGCGCATGCGGGCCGCCGGACAGGCCGAGATCGACCGCGCCAAAGCTGATGGGCGGTGGGATGCCGCCTACCGCCAGTCCAATGCTCCGGTTCCCGGCGACCTCCGCGCCGCTCTCGACGCGACGCCGGCCGCAGCCGAGTTCTTCGCGAGCCTCGATGGGCAGAATCGTTGGGGGATCCTGTTCCGCCTCGGCCAGCTCAAGCGCGCCGACAGCCGGGAGCGCAACATTGCTAAGTACGTCAACATGCTCGCGCGGGGCGAGAAACTCTTTTGACCTTCGCCGTCGATATCGACCGCGGCGTGCTCACGATGACGCTGCCGGTAGCCGACAGCGCGAGGCCGCGCAAGGTCGCGATCTCGACCCCCGCCTGGTCAGCTGAGGCAAAGCGAGCGGCCCGTCCTGAAACTCCAGGACGGGCCTTCGTCCTACGATCCAGCGCCGAGCCGCGCCGCAAGGTTCTTGTCGAGGGTGTCGAGAAACTCCTCCGTGGTCTCCCACGGCTGGTCGGGCCCTACGAGTAGTGCAAGATCTTTGGTCATGTGCCCGGCTTCGACACTCTTGATGACGACATCCTCAAGGATGTCTGCAAAGCTCGCCAGCGCCGCGTTGTCGTCGAGCTTGGCGCGGTGCGCGAGCCCACGGGTCCACGCGTAAATCGACGCAATCGGATTGGTTGATGTTGGCTTGCCAGCCTGATGCTGACGATAGTGGCGAGTTACAGTGCCGTGGGCAGCCTCAGCCTCGACCGTCAGGCCGTCTGGGGTGAAGAGCACGCTCGTCATCAGGCCGAGTGAGCCGAAGCCCTGAGCGACCGTATCTGACTGCACATCCCCGTCGTAATTCTTGCAAGCCCAGACATAGCCGCCCTCCCACTTCATCGACGAGGCGACCATGTCGTCAATGAGACGGTGCCCATAGGTGAGGCCCTTGGTGTCGAACTGCGACTTGAACTCGGCCTCAAAAACCTCCTCGAAGATGTCTTTGAAGCGGCCGTCGTAGGCCTTGAGGATCGTGTTCTTCGTCGAGAGGTAAACGGGGTAGCCGCGCGCAAGACCATAGCTGAACGAGGCGCGGGCGAAGTCACGAATCGACTCGTCGAGGTTGTACTGCACTTGGGCAACTCCATCACCTGGCGAGTGGAACACCTCGAACTTGAGCGGCTCCGAGCCGTCATCCGGCGTGAAGCTGACCTCAAGTTTGCCTTTGCCGGCGAATCGAAAGTCGGTGGCCTTGTACTGGTCGCCGAAGGCGTGACGGCCGATGATAATGGGCTTGCTCCAGCCGGGCACCAGTCGCGGGATGTTGGAGATGACAATCGGCTCGCGGAAAATCACTCCGCCGAGAATGTTGCGGATCGTGCCGTTCGGGCTCTTCCACATCTCCTTGAGCCCGAACTCTTCGACTCTCGCCTCGTCTGGTGTGATCGTCGCGCACTTGATCCCGACGCCGTGTTTCTGGATGGCGTTGGCGGCGTCGATCGTGACCTGGTCGTGGGTCGCATCCCGATTCTCTATGCCGAGGTCGTAGTACTCGAGGTTGATGTCGAGGTAGGGGTGGATGAGCGTGTCCCTGATCTTGTGCCAGATGATGCGGGTCATCTCGTCGCCGTCAAGCTCGACAACGGTTCCCTCGACGGTGATCTTCGACACGGGATGCTCCTTCAATTTTTTTCGACCGTGCAACTTTACATCCCTGGCGGGCAATTGTCTCGATATCAAGATATCTTCGCGAAGCTCGACTGTGGCCGTTAGCCTGAGGACATGGCCGAGTTGAGACTGGAAGAGCTGTCAGCGAAGACGATCGTTGCGGCGAATCAGCTGACCCTGCGCCGCGGACAGGAGCAGTTCGTGACTCCCCCGACCTATGCCATCGCCGACAGCTTCGTGAACCCGGTCACGTCTTGGCCGCGCGTAGTACTCGACGGAGATTCGGTGGTCGGTTTCATCCGAGGCAACTTCGACTCGGATGCCGTGCAAGACGAGTTTCGCAGTTGCGTATGGCGTGTCACTGTAGCCGCTGATCGGCAGGGAACCGGTATCGGCAAATTTGCGGTGCTCGCCCTCGCCGCAGAGGCGAAGATGCGCGGCCTCCATCGCCTCACCGCAATCTGGGAACCGGGCGAGGAAGGGCCAGAGAAATTCTTCCTCTCGGTCGGATTCACCGTCGTTGGTCAAACCCAATACGGCGAGAACCTCGGCGCCCTCGAGCTGTAGCGCCGCACCGCGCTCACCTTCCTCATCCCGCGTCGTCCCGCTCGCCCAATCGCGCGCCCGTCTACTCTTGGCGGGAGTAGTTCACGTGCGGCGGGAGTCACATCTCCCGCCACCTGCGCGTTTCTCCCGCCGTGCGCGGCGTGCGTCACGCCAGCGAGTCGCGCCACGCGGCGTGCATAGCGGAGAAACGGCCAGTGCCTGCGATCAGGTCAGCGGGGGTTCCGTCTTCGATGATCCGGCCGTGCTCCATGACCAGCACGCGGTCAGCGATGGCGACGGTCGATAGTCGGTGCGCAATGATCACCGCGGTGCGGTCGGCCAGCAGGGTGGTGAGACCGTCCTGCACGAGTCGCTCGCTCGGGATGTCCAGTGACGCGGTCGCCTCATCGAGAATCAGCACCACCGGGTCGGCGATGAAGGCCCGCGCAAAGGAGAGCAACTGACGTTGCCCGGCCGAAACACGCCCGCCGCGCTTGTTGACGTCGGTGTCATAGCCGTACGGCAGCGACTCAATGAACTCGTGTGCGCCGACAGACTTAGCAGCCCGCACAATCTCGTCGCGCGTGGCATCCGGTTTACCCAGTGCGATGTTGTCAGCGACGGTGCCAGAGAACAGGTACGCCTCTTGAGTGACCATCACGATCGCTCGTCGGAGGTCCTTGGGATGCAGCGCCCGCAGGTCGACACCGTCGAGGCTCACCGTTCCGTTCGTTGGGTCGTAGAACCGTGCGATCAGTTTGGCGAGCGTCGACTTGCCGGCACCGGTGGTGCCGACCAAGGCGATGGTCTGGGCCGCGGGGATCTCGAGGCTGAAACTCGGCAGCACGACTTTGCCGTCGTTGTACGAGAACGTCACCTCGTCGAACTGCACCCGACCGAATGCGCGCCGAAGGTCGATGGGCTTGGTCGGGTCTGGCACACTCAGTTCTTCTTCGAGCACGCCCGAGATCTTCTCTAGCGCCGCCGCGGCCGATTGGTATGAGTTGTAAAACATCGCGAGCTCTTCGGCGGGAGCGTAGAACTGGCGGGTATACAGGAGCGCTGCGAGCAACAGTCCAATCTCGAGACTGCCATCGGCAACGCGAAGCCCGCCGGCGAGCAGCACAACGGCAAGCGCGACGTTGCCAATGAGCACAAGCCCCGGATCGAACACCCCGAACAGCTGGATGACACGAGCGTTGCGGTCACGATAGCGCTCGACGAGCACCCCGTACTCCTCCTCGTTGCGCTTTTCGGTGCGGAACGCTTTGACCGCACGGATACCGGTCATCGTCTCCACAAATTGCACGATGAGTCGGGCCGACGCCGTCCGGGTGTCGCGGAACAGTCGCTGTGATCGCACCTGGAACCAGCGCGTGAGTGCAAACAGCGGCACAAGAGACCCGAGGAGTACCAGCCCGCTCACGGGATCGATCGCAACGAGCGCGATGGCGACGAACAGCATGTAAAGCCCGCCCTGAACGAGCTGGCTGATGCCGGAATCGAGAAGCTCGCGAATCGCATCCAGATCACTGGTCTGTCTGGCGATGATGCGGCCAGAGGTGTAGCTCTCGTGAAACTCGAGCGAGAGGCGTTGCGTGTGCAAGAAGACGCGCTTGCGCAGGTCGAGCAGAATCGCTTGGCTCACGCGCGCCGTAAGCACGGTGTACCAAGCCATCAAGCCCGCGCCGATCACACCGCTGATGAGGTAGCCGGCGACCGCAAGAATGAGCGGCACCCCGTTGCCGCCGAGCAGCGCAGGCAGACCGTTATCGATACCGAAGGCGATGAGGGCAGGCCCAGCAACTTGCGCGGCCGTGCTCACAACGACGACGACGATCGTCAGGATGACCCCGGCTCGCTCCGGGCGCACGAGCGAACCCAGCAATCGGATCGAGCGCCGCCGAATCTGCTTGCTCTCGACCTTCGTGTAGTCGTTACGCTCCTCACCCTCAACGCCGATCATCGTCGACCTCCAGACTCGAGATCACGAAGCGGTAGTGCTCACTCGACTCGAGCAGCTCGGCGTGGGTGCCGACCGCGGTGATGCGACCGTGCTCCAGCAGCGCGACCCGGTCGGCGAGCATGACCGTTGACGGCCGGTGGGCAACGATGAGCCCAGTAGTCGTTACGAGGATGCGCCGCAGCGCCTCCTCGACGAGCGCCTCGGTGTCGACGTCGAGCGCCGACAAGGGATCGTCGAGCACCAGCACGGCCGGCTTCGCCGCAATGGCGCGGGCAAGGGCGAGACGCTGGCGCTGTCCACCAGACAGACTCAGCCCCTCTTCGCCGACCTCGGTGGAGAGTCCGTTCGGCAGCTCGTGCACGAATGCAGCCTGGGCGATCTCGATGGCCTCTGCGAGCTCTTCTTCCGTGGCATCCGGTCGACCCAGCAGAACGTTTTCGCGCACGCTGAGGGAGAACAGCGTTGCATCCTCAAAGGCCATCGCAAGGTGGGTACGGAGTTCAAGAAGACTGAGCTCGCGCACGTCGACGCCGTCGATCGAGATCGAGCCGCCGGTCACGTCGTAAAGCCGGGTTGTCAGCGCGGTGAGCGTTGATTTGCCTGAACCGGTGAGCCCAACGAGTGCCATCGTCTCGCCCGGCTCGATCACGAGGTCGATCCCGTTCAGTAGGTCGGGGGCGTGAGACGGGGCATCCGGATACCGAAAATGCACGTCGTCGAAGACGAGGCGACCACGCGGTTTCGTGACCGTGGCCGGGGAGGCCGGATCGCTGATCGTGGTGTCAGAATCGAGCACCTCGAAGTAGCGGTCGGTTGCGGTGCGGGTGTCGAAGGTCATCGACAGCAAGAAGCCGATCGACTCGACGGGGAACCGCAGCACGACGGCCGTGGCAAAGAATCCGACAAGATCGCCTTGGCTGATCTGCTCCGTCACGGTCAGCCACACGCCGGCGAGCAGGCTCAGCGCGAAGGTGACGTCTGGCACGAGCAGCAACCACAACCAGATGCCAGCGATGGCGCGAGCCTTTTTGATCTCGGTGCCCCGCAACTCGTCGGCCTGGCTCGCGAAGTTGGCCAGCGCGTGCTTGCCGCGTCCAAAAGCCTTGAGCACACGGATGCCGTGCACCGACTCCTCGACGGTCGTCGCGAGGTCGCCAGACTGGTCTTGGCTCAGCCTCGCAACGACCGAGTATTTCTTCTCGAACACGAACCCGTAGATCCACAGCGGAATCGAACAGACCATGAAGAGCACGCCGAGCACCCACGAGATGCTCAGCAGAAACCCGAAACCGATGATGATCGTCAGCACGTTGACGACGAGCAGCACGAGGCCGAACGAGATCCAGCGTCGGATCATGTTGAGGTCGCTCATCGCGCGCGACAGCAGTTGGCCGCTGGGCCAGCGGTCGTGAAAACTCACCGGGAGAGCCTGCAGTTTGATGTAGAGCGCGTTGCGCATTCGCGCCTCGATGTGGGTGCCAGGAGTGAGCACGAACCACCGTCGCAATGCGATGAGTATCGCTTCCAGGATGCCAAGCCCGAGAACAATCGCAAAGGCCGGCCAGATCTGCGCCGTGTCACCGGATCGCAACGGGCCGTCGACAAGTTCGCGCAGGATCTGCGGGATGACGAGCGCAACAACGCCGGCAACGAGCGCCGCGACCATCGCGAGAATGATGCGTGGAACCGCAGGTTTCGCGTACGGGTAAAGCCGCCGGATTGCCGCGAAGGTGCTCACGTTTGCAAGTTCTTTGTCGCCGCGCTTGCGAGCTGGCGGCTGACCGCTGTCGGTCGATGGGGCGAGCATGTTGTTTCCTGAACGGCGCTTTAACGGCGCATCGGCGAGATGTGAGGTGTGCGTGAGAGGCGTGCGTGATGGTGTGGCCCCAGTCCGCGCAGCCCTCTAGCCTAGGCGGGCGTGAGCGCTTCGGCAAGCTTCAGCGTGAGGCCGACGCTATGGGCGCGATCCCTCGTCCCCGCGCAGCTGCCTGCGTGGGCAGCATGGAGCGAACTCATCGCCAAGACGCCAAAGGCCAACCTGGCGAAGTGGCGGCTCACCCTTAAGGGACAGCACATCTGCCACGCGACGGGTGGAATCAATGAGCCTGTTTGGGAGCTTGAATCTACGCGACCAATGGTGTGGGCCTACACAATGGTGACTCCAGTGTGCAACCCATGAATCGGATGTCGTCTCAGAATCGACTCGAATCCGTCGTAGTTGGTGCGTCGTTAACATCGGTCGGAATGATTCTCGTGGTCGGAGGGTTCCTTGCCTTGTCGGCACTCGTTGCCTTCGGTGCGCCGGGAAGCTCAAACGGACAGGGCACGATACCCGTCGTCCTATTCCTGACCGGGGCCGTCGCCGCGGTTACTGGTGCACCCCTGCTTCTTCTGACGCTAAGCCGCCCAAAGCGAGAGTAAACGCGCACACGTTAACACCCTAACCTCAGTGGAAGAAGTGCCGCTCGCCGGTGAAGTACATGGTCACGCCCACCTTGTTCGCCGCGGCGATGACTTCCTCGTCGCGAACTGAGCCGCCGGGCTGCACGATCGCGCGCACTCCGGCTTCGAGCAGAGTCTCGAGCCCGTCAGCGAACGGGAAAAAGGCGTCGGATGCCGCGACCGAGCCAGCTGCCCGGTCACCGGCCCGCGAAACCGCGAGTTGGCAAGAGTCGACGCGGTTGACCTGGCCCATTCCGACTCCGACGGATGCGCCGTTGCGCACGAGCACTATCGCATTCGACTTGACCGCGCGAACGGCGCGCCACGCGAACTCCAGGTCGGCGATCGTCGCAGAGTCGGCAGCCGAGCCGGCAGCAAGCGTCCAGGTTGCGGCGGGAGCGAACTGGATGTCCGGCTCCTGCGCGAGCAGCCCACCAGAAACGTGCCGCACCTCGACGCGGCCGCGCATCGTCCGATCGGCGGCGTAGCCTTCCGGCAACTGCAGAATACGCAGGTTCTTCTTTGCCTGCAGCAGCTCGAGGGCCGCAGGCTCGAAGCCCGGCGCGACGACAACCTCGGTAAAGATGGGAGCGATCGACCCGGCCGCGTCCCGCGTTATGACACGATTTGCGGCAATCACCCCGCCGAAGGCAGACACCGGGTCGCAGGCGTGCGCAAGGGCGTGGGCATCGGCGATGTTGGCTGCCGTCGCGATGCCACACGGGTTGACATGCTTGATGATCGCGACGGTCGGAGTCTCGTGGTCGAACGCTGCGCGCACGGCCGCGTCGGCATCGACATAGTTGTTGTACGACATCTCTTTTCCGCCGAGTTGGGTTGCCTGCGCGATGCCGAAACCGCCGTGCACCTTGTAGATGGCAGCCGCTTGATGCGCGTTCTCTCCGTAACGCAGGGCGGTCGCGAGGATGGCTTGAACCTCGAGCACGGGCGCAAACGTCGATGTTTGCCCACTTGACGGGGCTGTTTGAGGCGTGATGTTCAGCTCGGTGTTCCAGTTCGGACCCGTGTCGGAGAACCACGCTGCGACCGCCGTGTCGTACGCGGCCGTGTGCGCAAAGGCCTCAGCCGCAAGCCGGCGGCGCTGCACGAGTCTTGTACCGCCCAGCTTGAGCGCCTTGAGCACCTGGTCGTAACTGCCGGGCGAGGTGACGACGGCGACGTTCGCGTGGTTCTTCGCCGCAGCCCGCACGAGCGCAGGGCCCCCGATGTCGATCTGCTCGATCACCTGGTCGTCGGTAGCGTCGGATGCGACGGCTTCAACAAACGGGTACAGGTTCGAGACCACCAGCTCGAAGCGTCCGATACCGAGCGCCGCCAGTTCCTTCTCGTGTGACTCCAGCCGCAAGTCGGCGAGGAGCCCGGCGTGAATGGCCGGGTGCAGGGTACGCACGCGGCCGTCGAGCGACTCTGGAAACCCGGTGACGGTGGCGACCTCGGTGACGGGAAGTCCAGCATCCGCAATCGTCTTCGCGGTCGAGCCGGTGGAGACGATCTCGACCCCGGCCGCGGCGAGCGCCGTCGCAAGTTCGACGAGGCCGGTCTTGTCGCTCACCGAGACGAGCGCTCGAGTGATCGGGATGACGTCGCGCTCGCGGTAGTCGGCCGGGTCGTTGCATGGCCCGGCCACTACAGCGCCTTCAAGTCGATACGAGAGTTCGCGATGTCCAGCACTGCTTGTAGAAGCAGGCGACGCTCGACGGCCTTGATGCGTTCGTGCAGGCTCGATTCCGTGTCGCCAGCGTGCACGGGCACGCGCTCCTGCGCAATGATCGGCCCCGTGTCGACGCCGTCATCGACGACGATGACGCTCGCGCCGGTCTCGGTGACGCCGGCGGCGATGGCATCCAGAACGGCGTGCTCACCGGGAAACTCTGGCAAGTATGCCGGGTGAGTGTTGATGAGGTTCGGCGCGAGCGCGCGCACGAAGCGCGGCGGCAAAAGTTTCATGAAGCCGCTCAGAATCACCAAGTCTGGCTGCCACGATTGCAGCTGCATCAACAGCTCATCGCCCCATGCTGCACGGTCGTCGAAATTAGACAGCGCGACAGAAAAGGTTGGGATGCCGAAGGCTTCGGCGTGCCCAAACCCATCGGCGTCACGGTCCGCCCCGATCGCGACCACCCTCGCGGGAAACTCTGCGTCTTGCGACGCCTTGAGCAAGTCCAGCAGATTCGAGCCACCACCAGAGATGAGAACCACAAGTGACAGCACGTACTCAGCCTAACTCCGCGCCCGAAGGCGCAGCGCTGAGAACAGACCGATGGATGCCGCGATGCCGATCTCGAGCGCGGCTACCGCGCCGACCGCCAGCGGGTAGGGTCCCACCACGGCGAGGCGCCCCGGCCCGGCCGCGCCGCTTGAGGCCCACGCGAGTAGCCCCATGATCATCCCGCCGACCACGCCAGTCGCGAGTCCGGCCGCAAGCAAGTACCAACCGCGCAACACGCCGTGCACCCGCGGCGCGAGGGTTGTCCCCGCCAAAAAGCCGGCCACGACGGGCACGAGCAGTCCGATAAACCCGAACGCAAGTTCTCCAGATGGCAGCGCACCGAAGAGCGGTACGGTCGGGATCGGGCCGAGCGACGAGCCGAGCGGACCGACCGTCGAGCCCGAGCCGATCGCGAACCCCGGCCCGATCAGCCAGCTCGCCGTCCAGATCACGACGTTCGGCACGAACGCCAACTGGCCGAGCGTCACGACGACGCCGCCAATGACTTGGGTTTGCAGCGCTTCGTACAGGGCGATGACGCGTCCGTAGCTGATCAATAGCGCGGCCGCGGACACCACAGAAGCGGCGGTCATAATGAGCGCAGCCGCTCCGACTCCCGCGCGCAGACTGGCGAAGATGGTGGCGGTGACCTCTGGTGGGAGGGAGCTTGCGGCTCGCGGCATCCGCCCCCACGGTGTGTTCGAATTCTGCCTGCTCTCCGCGAGCAGGCCGATGCCGAGTCCGAGCGCAAAGACGAGCGTCGGCAGCACCGTACCTTGCACCAACGACGGTCGCGCGAACGGGTGCAGCGCCGAGACCGTGACGAGGGCGGATGCCGCGGCGAACGTCGCGAGCGAAACCACCGGTCCTAGCACCAAATACCCGGTCTCGGAGACTCGGCGCCCGGCCCGAACTCCGAGCAGCACCGTGAGCATTGCGAACCCGAGCGCCGCGATGGTGATGGTGAACGGAGCCTCTGCGCCGGCCACACCGAGCGAGGCAGCGGTGACCGGATCGAGGCTGATCGCTACATCGACGCCGTGACCGATCAGCCAACTGTCAACGGATGCCCGCCAGAAGATCGCCCAGTCGACCGCGAACCCGTATTGCACGCCCCACAGCAGCGTGAGCGGTGCGAGGGGGATTGCGATCCCAATCGCGACCACAAGCAATGCTTCGGCCCCGGCGAAGATCGCCGTCAGTTGACGGTTCATACGGTGGCTGCGCTTGCCGGCGACGCACGCGCAGGGTCGGACGCTAAACGTGGCTGAGATAGCAAGGGTGACTCAGTGAACCAGGATGTTGAGCAGAATAACGAAGAACCCGAACAAGGCGGCGCCCAATCCGCCGAGGATTCGCACGATAATCGGGCGCCCGCGTTCAGCGAAAGCGCTGTAGCCGATGATGCCCAGAATGACCATGGCGATCAGCAGAGACCAACTCACTGCATCATCGGTGCTGATCACCCCAAAGACACCAACGATGAGCGGTACCGACGGGATGATCGAGGCGAAGAGCATCCCGGATGAGTGCCCGATCGCTTCCCTCGTCGCTTGCCCGAGCGGTCGCTCCGCGCCGTGGCCGGTGATCGAACCAGCGAAGACATGTGCGCCCCAAAACACGACAAGTGTGAGCCCGGCTCCGACAAGCACGTTGAGTGCGTTCGCGTCGTTGTCAGAGATCGCCGCAACCAAGGCCGAGTAGAGAATGAGCCCGTACACCGCATCAGCGTTGATCATGCGGGCTTGTACCCAACCGCGAAATCCCATGCGATCACCGTACAGGCTGCATCCACCTAGCCCGTCCCCGCCGTCGCCCACCGCCCGCCGCCC
>ENA-OFDP01000997-OFDP01000997.1-metagenomes-genome-assembly--contig:-NODE-997-length-11570-cov-4.842553_pt1 | contig 11570 bp, 11 predicted proteins | sample MGYA00153389_OFDP01 | MGnify analysis MGYA00153389 | reverse complement strand
AGGTGGTCTCAGGCCCAAGTACGTGCCTGAATCTGTTGAGTCGGTGGTTTTGCCAGAAGCAGGCCGCAGATGATCGGCATCGACACCAACATCTTGCTGCGAATTTTGCTCAATGACGATCCGGCGCAGGCCCAGAGCATTGAACAATTGCTGGCCGAACACGCACAGGCTGCAGAATCGGTTCATATCTCGGACATCGTGCTGGTCGAAGCAGTCTGGACGCTCGGCACGTCCTATCGGCTCAAGCCTGCTGCGGTATTAGGGGTGTTGCGCGCGTTGCTGGCCGAGCCTGCTTACGATTTCAATGACCGCGCCACCCTGCACAAAGCCGTTCTCGCCTTCGCCACCAGCAAAGCCGGTTTCACCGATTGCCTGATTGCCCACCGAAACCAGGCAGCGGGCTGCACAGCGACTGCCACGTTTGACCGCAAGATGCGGGGCCTGGGTGACGACGTTACGGTGATTTGAAAGGTCAGTTGATGGCAATTTGCGCCACTAGCCCATACAAAATCTGCTCAAACAGCTATTAATTCAGTAGCGTACCGCAACACTAAATCCGATCTTCCTGCACCGCGTGACAGGCAATCTTCACGCCGCGCAATTCCAGCAGTGCAGGGCGCTCAGCCTTGCAGCGTTCGTTCACATGCGGGCAGCGCGGGTGGAAGGTGCAGCCGGTCGGCGGGTTCAGCGGGTTGGGCACCTCGCCTTGCACCGGTGTGCGGGCGCGACCGGTGTCGTGCATTTTGGGAATTGCATCCAGCAGCATCTTGGTGTAGGGGTGCTGTGGTGTGGCAAACAGGTCTTGCTTGTTGGCCAGCTCCACCAGGCGACCCAGGTACATCACGCCCACCTGGTCGCTCACGTGGCGCACCACGGCCAGGTTGTGCGAGATGAACAGGTAAGTCAACCCGCGTTCGCGTTGCAGGTCTTTCATGATGTTCAGCACTTGAGCCTGCACGCTTACATCCAGCGCGCTGGTGGGCTCATCACAAACCAGAAACTCCGGTTGTGTTGCCAAAGCGCGGGCAATCGAGATGCGCTGGCGCTGGCCACCCGAGAACTGGTGCGGGTACTTGGGGCCGTCCAGCGGGCTCAAGCCGACGGATTTGAGCAAGTCGCCGACCTTTGCCTTTAACTCAGCCGGGTCGGTGATGATGCCGTGCTCTTTCAGCGGCTCGCCGATGATGTCTTCCACAATCCAGCGCGGGTTGAGCGACGCATACGGGTCTTGAAAAATCATTTGAATACGCTCGCGCAGCTTCAAACCCGTTGGGCCTTTGTAGGTAGCGTGCGCGTCCATGCCGTCAAACGTCATGTTGCCGCGCGTGGGCTGGTAGAGGCCCACCATAAGCTTGGCCACCGTGCTCTTGCCACAACCGGATTCACCAACCAGTGCCAGCGTTTTGCCTTTTTCAATCTCAAAACTCACGCCATCTACTGCGTGCAGAAAAAGCTTGGGTTTGCGCTCCAGCACGCGGGTGAGCAAGCCGGGCGAGACGTCAAATGTCATCGCAATATCGTTGACCGCAACCAGCGTGCTCATGCTTTGGCTCCCGAATCTTCAATTAACCAGCAGGCCGCGCGGGTGGCGCCTGCGTTCGCCAGTACAGGCCGCTCAGTTTTGCAGCGGTCAAACACTTTGGGGCAGCGCGGGTTAAACGCGCAACCGACAGGAATCGCGTTCAAACGCGGCATGGCACCGTCAATCTGGTTTAAATATTCGCGGTCTTGCGTGATGTCGGGGATCGACGCCATCAAGCCTGCGGTGTACGGGTGTGCCGGGCGATTGATGACCTCATGCACCGGGCCAATCTCCACAATGCGGCCGGCGTACATCACGGCCACGCGGTCACAGGTTTCAGCAATCACGCCCATGTCGTGGGTGATCAGCATCACGGCAGCACCCCGATTTTTGCAGATGTTTTTTAACAGGCCAATGATCTGCGCCTGAATCGACACGTCAAGTGCAGTCGTTGGCTCATCGGCCACGATCAGTTTGGGTTCGGCGGCCAGCGCCAACGCAATCACCACGCGCTGGCGCATACCGCCTGAAAACTGGTGCGGGTAGTGGTCAATGCGTTGCTCGGCAGCCGGAATGCCGGTGTCTTTCAGCAAATCAATCGCGCGTTTGCGTGCCTCGGCATTGCTGACGGGCAAGTGGGCCTGAATCGTTTCCGTCAGTTGCTTGCCGACGCTGTAAAGCGGGTTGAGTGACGTGAGCGGATCCTGAAAAATAGCGCCGATTTTGCGGCCGCGAATGTGGCGTAACTGGTCATTGCTCAGGTTGTCAATGCGACTTCCTTCAAGCAACACCTCGCCGCTGGCAATGCGGCCTGGCGGCTCCAGCAGGCCGATGATGGACGCGCCTGTGAGTGACTTGCCCGCACCGGATTCACCCACCACACCCAAGATTTCACCCGGTGCGATGTCGAAAGAAATGCCGTCGATGGCGCGCAGCGTGCCTCGGCGGTTGGGGAATTCGACAACGAGATTTTTAACTTGAAGAAGGGTCATTTCAAAGCAATACCTTCCTGTACCAATTGCACCCGAACTCTCGCCATAGCGTTTGCAATTTCTGCGCCTATACGCTGCCCGGCTTCCATCGCAGGCCTCATCAATTCTGGCAACTCATTCAAGGTAAATTGCTGTGCTTTGCGGCCAACATCGCTGGCTTGATACTGATAGATGGAGCCAAGCTCAACCAAGCTGAACTTTTCCGCATACGCTTGCGCCAAATTTTTGGACATGACTGGTATCACCTCAGAAGCGTATTGACCAGAGGCTCTGTCGAGAGCTTCATTGTGCAGATCAATCGCACGTTTAAGTTGAGACGCATCAAGCTGCGGATTCTTCAGCGCTATTTGGTTAGTCAAAGCCTGACGTGCAGGGGCCATCATGTTTCTCATAAATTGAGCCGTACCGCCAGTCGGGCTTGTTATCGACACAATTTGCTCTGCAACTTTGAGCCTTTCCTGGTGATCAGGCGTGCTCAGACTGGTTTGCGACCATGCGCTGCAATTAAAGGTTGCTGCTACCAATGCAGCCGATATAGCCAAGGTAATTTTTTTCATGAATTTCTCATTAACGCAAGCGTGGATTCAGCGCATCACGCAACCAGTCGCCCAGCAAATTCACAGACAGCGCAATGATGATGAGCATCAGTGCGGGGAACACGGTAATCCACCATTCGCCGGAAAATAAATAGTCGTTACCGACGCGAATCAATGTCCCCAATGACGGCGACGTAGGCGGTACGCCCACACCCAAAAACGACAGTGTTGCTTCAGTAATGATGGCCGTTGCAACCTGAATGGTGGCCAGTACCAGCACCGGGCCCAACACATTGGGCAGCACATGTCGCGTCATGATGCGTAGCGGCGCTACACCTGTGACGCGGGCGGCTTGCACGTATTCCTTGTTGCGCTCCACCAGTGTGGAGCCGCGCACGGTGCGGGCGTATTGCACCCAGCCTGTCAGCGAGATCGACACAATCAGCACACCAAAAGCCAGCGATTCATGCGCATTGGGAAACATCGCGCGGCCCACGCCAGCAATCAGCAGTGCCACCAAAATTGACGGGAAGCTGAGCATCACATCGCACAGGCGCATTAAAAAACTGTCCAGCCAGCCGCCCATAAAGCCCGCCAGCAAACCCATCACCACGCCAAACGCAACAGAGATGATGACCGACGCAAAACCCACGGCCAGCGAGATGCGCGCGCCATACATCAGTGTTGACAAAATGTCGCGCCCTTGGTCATCAGTGCCCAGCAAAAAGGCGCGTCTGCCTTCTGCCTCCCACGCGGGCGGCAGGCGGGCATTTGACAGCTCCAGTGTCGTCAGGTCGAACGGGTTGTGTGGGGCAATGAAGCCCGCAAAAACAGCGCAGACCAGACAAATAAAAGCCACCACCCCGGCAGCAATCGCCATGGGTGACGTTTTAAAGCTGTAGCCGACATCTGTGTCAAGCCAGCGGGTGATCGGATTAGCCACGGTTTATTTGACGCTCATCCATTTAAACGGCATGAAGTTATCAGCCAATTGCACGAGGTCAACCTTCTTGCTCACACCCCAAGCCAGTGCTTGCTGGTGCAGCGGCAGGTGGCCGATGTCGTCGGTGTGCAGTTTAAAGGCTTCCGCAATGAATGCTGCACGTTTGGCCTTGTCGGTCTCGGACTGGATTTTGGCAATCAGCTCGTCAACTTTCGGGTTGCAATACGCGCCCAGGTTGAACTGGCCTGAGCCTTTATCGTCCACACAGCGCATCAGGCCGTTAAAAGCGTTGTGCGCATCGTAGGTGCCCGGAGTCCAGCCGAGCATGTAAAAGCTGGTGTCACGACGCAAGATTTTCGGGAAGTAGGTGCCTTTGGTTTCGGCCTGCAAATTGATTTTGACGTTGATGCGTGACAGGTTGGCGGCCACAGCCTGGCAGATCTCGCCGTCGTTCACATAACGGTCGTTCGGGCAATTCATGGTGACTTCAAAGCCAGCGCCATAACCTGCATCAGCCATCAGTTTTTTGGCGGCTTCCACATCAAACGGCAAACGCTTGTTGGCGTTGGCGTCAAAACCATTGATGCCCGGGCCGATCATCAAGGCGGTTGGGTTGGCAGCGCCGCGCATCACTGTGCGCTTGATGCCTTCAATGTCAATGGCCTGATAAAACGCCTGGCGTACGCGTTTGTCCTTGAACGGGTTTTTGCCTTTCACGCTCGAATACAGCAGTTCGTCACGCTTTTGATCCATGCCCAAAAAGATGGTACGCAGCTCAGGGCCGGTCATGGCTTTGGCATTGGCGCTTGAATTGACCCGGGCAATGTCCTGCACGGGAACGGGCTCCATCACGTCTATCTCGCCAGATATCAAAGCGGCTACACGCGTTGCGTCGTTGGTGATCGGTGTGTAGATGACCTCAGTCACGTTGCCGTCAATCTTGCCCCAATAGTTGCCGCTGCGGGCAAACGTGGTTTTGATGCTGGGCTGGCGCTCGCGCAATCGGAAAGGGCCTGTGCCGTTGGCGCGAAACGATGCGGCGTTTTCAACACCCTTGCGGCGGTCGACTGGCCGCGTGGCCTGATTGGTTTCAGACCAGGTCTTGCTCATGATGTAAACCAGCGAGATCACGTCTGGCAGGATGGGAAACGGCGCTTTGGTTTCGATTTCAATCACAAAGTCACCGACCTTGCGGACTTCCTTGATGTCGTTGGTGTAGCTTTTCATGTCTGAGCCATCAGCGCCAGCGCGGGTAAAGCTGAACAGCACGTCGTCAGCGGTAAAAGGCGTGCCATCATGGAATTTAACGCCTTTGCGCAGCTCGAAACGCCAGACTGTGGGCGATGGCTGGCTCCACTTGGTCGCCAGCATCGGCGCCAGGCTCAGGTCTTTGTTGCGGCCCACCATGGGTTCGTACACATTGCCTGTGACGCTGAGCTGCAAGGACTCATTGAGCGAATGCGGGTCCAGTGACAGGGCGTCGCCCTGGTTGCCGATGCGGATGGTTTTGGCATTTGCCACACCCATGGCAAGCATTGATCCTGCTACTAAAATAATAGCTGCTTGCGCCCGTATTGATTGAGTCAAAGCTGATTTTTGCATGTAATTTGACATGTTTTCCTTTAAATTGACGTAAAAATTGAAGATGACTTACACAGCCAACGGCATGGATTGCTCAACCAGCCCTGCAAACAAAGCCGCTCCCAGCGGCAACACCTCGTCATTGAAGTCATACCGGCTGTTGTGCAAAAAGCAGCCGGGTTGACCCAAACCATCGCCTTGACCCAGTCTTAAATAAGCCCCGGGCTTGGCTTGCAACATGAATGAAAAGTCTTCAGCGCCCATGCTGGGCACAAGATCGCGCACCACATTGTCCTCACCCACCAGCATGGCCGCAATGTCGGCTGCAAACATCGCCTCGACGGGCGTATTGATGGTGGCGGGGTAAATGCGCTCGTAGTTCACACTCGCACTTGCGCCGAAAGCCTCAGCAACCGAGGCTACCAGCGTGTGCAAACGCTTTTCAATCATGTCCTGTACGTCAGGGCTGAAGGTGCGGACTGTGCCCACGAGGGTGGCTGTTCCGGGGATGACGCTCATCGCACCCAGGTCGCCTGCACTCATGGCGCAAATGCTGATAACGGCACTGTCTTGCGGCTTGACGTTGCGGCTGACGATACTTTGCGCAGCTGTGATGATGTGCGCCGCCACCAGCACCGGGTCAACTGCCATGTACGGGTGCGCGCCATGGCCACCTTTGCCGGTGATGGTGATGGTGATGCGGTCAGCGGCTGCCATCATCGGCCCGCGGTTGACGCCTACTGTGCCAGCGGGCATGGACGGCCAGTTGTGCATGGCGTAAGCAGCCTGCACCGGAAAACGCTCAAACAGGCCGTCTTCAATCATGGCCTTGGCGCCAGCGTAGCCTTCTTCGCCGGGCTGAAATATCAGTACTGCCGTGCCGTCAAAATTGCGGGTTTCAGCCAAATACCGTGCGGCACCGACCAGCATGGTGGTGTGGCCGTCATGGCCGCAGGCGTGCATTTTGCCGGGTTGCGCGGACTTCCAGCCAAAGGCGTTGTGCTCGGTTAACGGCAGCGCGTCCATGTCAGCCCTGAGGCCAATCATGTTGCCGGGGTTGGCGCTACTGCGGCCTTTGCCCCTGATGATGCCCACCACACCTGTCTTGCCAATGCCGGTATGAATTTCATCGACACCGCACAATTCGAGGGCCTGCTTGACGCGGCTTGCGGTATAGACCTCTTCAAAACCCAGCTCGGGGTGAACGTGCAGGTCGCGCCTGAACGCAGTCAACTCAGGATGAAACTCAGAAATCGCTGCAAAAGCACGGCCAGCGGCCATGAGCTTTTGAGGTTTAACGGCTGTCAACATCAATGTCCTCCTGATTTGCCGACGCGCAGGCGTGGGTCAACGGCAAAGTAAAGCAGATCAACCACCAGGTTGATCACCACAAAAATCAGCGCTGTGAGGCACAGGTATGCTGCCATGACAGGAATGTCGGCAAACGTCACGGCTTGTATAAACAACAGCCCCATGCCCGGCCACTGGAATACAGTTTCGGTGATGATGGCAAAAGCAATCAGCGAGCCAAGTTGCAGGCCGGTGATGGTGATGACCGGCACCAGTGTGTTTTTAAGTGCGTGGCCAAAATGTATGCTGCGGTTGCTCAAACCCCGGGCACGCGCAAACTTGACGTAATCGGTGCGCAGCACCTCCAGCATTTCAGCCCGCACCAGCCGCATGATGAGGGTGAGCTGAAACACTGCCAGCGTAATCGCTGGCAACACAATATGGTGCCAGCCTTTGGGGGTTAAGAGGCCAGAGCTCCACCAACCTACCTGCACCACATCGCCCCGGCCAAAACTCGGGAACCAGCCCAGGCCGACAGCGAACAGCAAAATCAGCAAAATGCCGACCAGAAACGTCGGCAGCGACACACCAAGCAGAGACACCGTCATGAAAACCTGGCTTAAAAACGTGCCGCGCCTGAGGGCCGCATAAACACCCATCGGAATGCCAAGCACCAGCGCCAGTAGAGCGGCGATACCCGCCAACTCAAGCGTTGCGGGCAAGCGCTCGGCGATCAGGCGCGAAACTTTCGCGCCCTGGCGCAAACTCAAACCAAACTCGCCGCGCACTGCGTTGGCCAGAAAATTCCAGAACTGCACCACAAAGGATTTGTCCAGCCCCAAGTCAGCCCGCAGTTCCCTGATCTGCTCGGGCGTAGCGTCCTGCCCAAGCAAAAACACCACCGGGTCGCCTACAAACTGGAACAGCAAAAACGAGATAAAGGCCACCGAGATCATCACGATCACGGCTTGAAAGACGCGCTGGAGAATAAATGAGAGCATAAGCAGATAAAAAAGCTGTACCGATACTAGCGCAGCAAATTGCGCGCCAGCACAGGACATACCTTAGGTTTGCTTGGGTTTGTCCGGTTTATGACAACAAAAAAGGCCTCGCGAGGCCTTTTTTGGTTGTGGTGAAGTGAAAGGCTCAGTTGACTTTGACGAGCCGCCAGTCGATCCGGTTGTCGGCACGATGCACCACGTCCACGTTTTTCTTCAGCGCCCAAGGGATGATCTGGTTGTGCAGCGGAATATGCGAGACATCGGCGTGCGACAACTCCAGCGCTTTTTCAATCAGATCATTGCGGTTTTTGGCATCGGTTTCTTTTTTGATGCGTTCAATCAGCGCATCCATTTGGGGGTTGGAGTAGCGCCCCACGTTGTAGTTGCCGTCACCGCCCACGCCCACGCTGCGCACCAGTGATTGCAGGCTGTACAGCGCGTCAAACGTCGGCACGCCCCAGCCCAGCATGTAAATACTGGCTTCAAAGCGCTGAATCATCGGGAAGTAGGTGACCAGCGGCAAGGTGCGCAGCTTGGCCCTGACGCCAACTTTTGACCACATCGCGGTGATGGCCTGGCAAATTTCCTCGTCGTTGATGTAGCGGTTGTTTGGGCAGGCAAAGTCGACTTCAAAACCATCTTTGTAGCCAGCTTCGGCCAGCAGCTTTTTGGACGCTTCAATGTTGTATGGCCAGCGGGCGTCGACTTTTTTCGTCCAGCCATTGACCTGTGGAGAAATTAGTGTGCCGGTTGGCTGGCTCAGGCCGCGCATGCTGACTTTGTTCAGTGTGGCGCTGTCAATGGCCTGATACAACGCCTTGCGCACGCGCACGTCTTTCAGTGGATTTTTGCCCTTTACGCTGGAGCCGACCAGCTCTTCGCGAAACTGGTCCATACCCAAAAAGATGGTGCGGTTTTCGGCGCCGTCCAGCACTTTCAGGTCTTTGTTATTGCGCATCCGGGCCAGATCTTGCAGGCTGGGATCCAGCACCAGGTCAACCTCGCCCGACAGCAACGCAGCGACGCGGGTGGCCTCAGACTTGATCGGCGTGTAAACGATTTCGGTCACGTTGCCTTCCAGCTTGCCCCACCAGTTGGGGTTGCGCTTGAAAACCATTTTCTGGTCAGGCTGCCAGCTTTCGACCATAAAAGGGCCGGTACCCATGGCGTTGCGGTGCGCAAAGCTTTCGTCCTTGGTCTTGATGTCTTTGGGCTCTGTAGACTTGTTTTTCTCAGACCAGGCTTTGCTCATCATGCGCAGCTCGGTCAACTGGTTCATCAGCACCGGGTTGGGTGACTTGAGCGAAATCTCCAGCGTGCTTTCACCCGTTTTGGTGACTTTGTCGATGCCCTGCGCAAACACGCCGAAGTTCGAGGTTTTTGCCATGGAGCGGTTGATGGAAAAAACCGCATCGTCAACAGTAAATGCAGAACCATCACTAAATTTGACGCCTTTACGCAGCTCAATGCGCATCAGCGATGGGTTGACCAGCGTCCAGCTGGTGGCCAATACGGGCTCAATTTTAAAAGTACGGCTGTTGTAGTACACCAGCGACTCATACACCGCCGCATGTACGCCGTTACCCAGCGCGTTGTTTTGTGAATGGATGTCCAGCGTCGGAATGTCGCTGGCGCTGGTCCATTTGAAGGTTGCGGCGCTGACGGGCAGGGCCACAATCAGGGTTGAAGCCACCGCAGCGGCAAGAAGGGCAGGTTTGAGTTTCATGTAAATCCTTGTACGCCATCAAAATTTGGCGATGAACTAAAAGCATGAACTATGCCGCAAAGCCCGAAGCTGAGTTACCGGGATTTCACTAAGATGGCCTCAGTAGGCGCAGGAAATCAGTGCAAAGAAATAGGCGTGGTGGCCAGGCCGCTGTAGCCTTCAAGCGTGTCTTCAATTTCTTGCTGGGTGGGCGCATTGATTTGCCAGGCGCTCAGACGCTGCTGAAACATTTCGGCCCATGAGCCGTCGAGGTAAACCTCTTTACCGGAGCGTTTGTCCACAATTTCAAAACCGTTGCGGGCCATGTGCGGGATGGTGGGCGGCGGGGCAGATGCTTCGGGCGCGTTGGCGTGGATTTGCACCACCACAAAAGATTCTGAGTCGTAAAGCATTTGCATTTAAATTTGTCCTTGTTGCATTTTAAGCATGCGCTGGCTGTTCATATAGCAACGACAGTGCCAACTTCAAGGCTGACAGGGTTAATCCGCCCACTCGGCTGACGTTTTGTTGTATTACTTCACAAACTCTTGCTGACTTCCGTCAATTTCTGGTCAACAAAATCGCCATTCTGCTGCGTGATGCGGCTGCGCACTGGCAGGTAACCTAGCGACGGTGCAAACCAGATTTCAACCCGCTGGTCAAACTCCTTGCGCGGCTTGCGGGTCAGCTTCAAGGCGGCCAGGGGCGCACCCATCAAGTCGAGGTTTTCTTCGGCTTCAATGACAAAAGTCCAGGTATCGGCCTCCCGTGGGCCAATGGTTAAAAAGGTGATGTTGCTGCCGGGCGGGAAGCCAGCCGGGTTGGCGGCCAGCATGCCGCCGAGTTGCAAAAACACGCTGACCCGGTCTTGCACGCCGTCGATCCACGGTGCGTCGGGCGTGTTGGCGCTGAAGATAATTTTGCCTTTGTCGGCCTCAAAATGCGCCGCCAGCTCGTTTCTGAACTTGTCAGCAAAACGGGTGGGTGCCAGGCCGTTGCCAGTGACTTTGCCAACACTGGTCATGCTGCGTGAGCCGACCAAAAAGGCGCTGACTTTCATCAGCGCCTCATATTTGTCGCCATCCGTTTTCCAGTCCAGCTCGGCCGTGGCCTGGTAGTTCAGGTTTTTCGACAGGCCGACGACTTTGTATTGCAGGCGCACAGAACCCGGCAGGCTGATGGCGGTGACGGGTGTGGTGTTGGGGCTCACGGCGGGCGCAGCAACGGCCTGAACTTGGGTCGGCGTGGCGGCTGCAGCGTTGCTGGCGGGCACTTCAGGTAGGGAGGGTGGAGCTACTATGGGCTCTGAAGTTGCTATTATTTCAGGAGCTGCTTGCGCCCGCATTTGTTGGTCTGAGGGCTGATTTGATGGGTTTTTTGGGGTGTTTTGAGCGGTTTTGACAGCTTTTGGCGCTGCAACCGCCTTTTTGACGGCTGGCGCAGCTTCAACTGGCGCAGCTTCAACCGGTTGAGCTTCAATAGTGCGGGTGGTAAAAATGTTGCTATTTGCGACCGGACTGCTGCCCAATTGCGCGGGTGAGGCCTGCAGCACCAGCGCATGCGCGGCCACCACCAGCACAGCCAGAGCCGCTAAAGGCCGCCAGCCGGGTGCGCCTGAATCAACTTTTTGACCAAGGCTTGTCATGCCGCAATGTAGCCCAAATCGCTTGACAGTTGCTGGGCTGCGGCTTTGAGCGGCGTGGCGACTTTGCCAGCCCAGTCGGCGTCAAAGGTGCTGAGCGAACCGAGAGCCACCATGCCCAGCACCATGTGGCCGTCGGCGTCAAACACTGGCGCGCAAAAACCGCCCACCCCGGGCAGCAGGGTGTTCACGACTCGGGCCACGCCATGTTGGCGCGCCTCATCGAGCAGCGTGATAACTTGCGCCATGTTGGCCGGCAAGTCGCGCCGCCCCAGCTTTTGCGCACGCGCCAGCTCGTCTTTCAACAGCATTTTGAGTCGCGTGTTCACAGCGGTTTGCCGCGTCGCCATAAAGGCCG
>ENA-OFDP01000993-OFDP01000993.1-metagenomes-genome-assembly--contig:-NODE-993-length-11596-cov-8.326748_pt1 | contig 11596 bp, 9 predicted proteins | sample MGYA00153389_OFDP01 | MGnify analysis MGYA00153389 | reverse complement strand
GATATCTCGAAGTAAAAACATATAAAACCTATTTAAATACAACTTAATATTTTTATTATATCATATTAGTTGTTTTGTATAATTAATTTTGTTTGATCACTCATCGGCGCAGACGGAGAGTTTCGCTACAGTGGCTGGAATCGAGGAGCAGAGTTACTCAGCGGCATCAGCAGTGAGTTCGGGCGCGGCAAAACTCCCGAAGAGATTTTGTCAGAGTCTACGGCAGCATTTTTCCGAAATAAATTAAGAGAATGTGTGCTAGAAAATAGCTCAATTTTCTACGAACAAGCTATTAGTTTTGGTACGACAGAAACGTGGTCGATCACAACTCTGACTCCGCTGCGAGACGAATCTGGGAAAATTTGTCGCATTGTTGGTAGTGCTACTAATATTACCGATCGCAAAAAAGCCGAACAAGCTTTAGCAGAACAATTAAAACTTTCTGTATTCACAGCAGATGTGGGAATTACTCTGACTCAAAACCACACTTTGCCTGCAACTTTACAAAACTGCACCTATGCAGTTGTGCGCCATTTGGATGCTGCGTTTGCTCGGATTTGGACGCTGAACGAACAGGAAAATGTATTGGAGCTGCAAGCCAGCGCGGGGATATACACTCACATTGACGGCGCTCATAGTCGCGTTGTTGTCGGCGAGTTTAAGATTGGTTTAATAGCTAAAGATCGACAACCCCACTTGACTAATACTGTGACAGAAGATCCCCGTGTCAGCGATCGAGAATGGGCGGCGCGAGAAGGGATGGTGGCTTTTGCGGGATATCCGCTAATTGTGGACGATCAGTTGCTGGGAGTAATCGCGATGTTTGCTCGCCATGAGTTGAACGAATCAACGCTGATTGCTTTGGCTTCAATTGCGGATGCGATCGCCCTGGGAATTAAGCGCAAACAAACAGAAGAAGCTCTCGCCAGACAACAACAAACTTTGAGGGGAATTATTGACAACGCTCCGATCTGGGTATGGATGGCCAATGCTAGCGGGCGGATGTTATTAGTTAACAAAACTTTCTGCCAAGATGTAGCTATATCTGAAGAAACTTTTTTAGCAGCATCTCACTATTCCGAAGTTCTGGGATTAGAAGCATCTGCTAACTGCATGGCATCTGACGTGCAAGCCTGGAGTCAATATACACCCTTTTATGCTGAAGAAGTTCTGCAACTTGCTGATGGTAAAGAACATTATTTGGAGACAATCAAAAATCAAGTAAAAGATACTTATGGGAATGCGATCGGCTTGATCGGTTTGGGTTTGGACGTGACGGAACAAAAAGAAGCTCAACGAAAATTGCAAGAGTCGGAAGCGAGATTTCGCAAGTTAGCCGAGCAGGAAGCGCTGCTGAACCAACTAGCGAGCAATATCCGCGCTTCTCTGGATTTGGATACTATTTTAGCAACAACTGTGCACCAGATTCGCGAGTTGCTGCAACTCGATCGGTGTCTATTTATTTGGTATCAGCCCGAGGCTTCGCCGCCTGTTTGGAATGTGACATACGAGGCAAAAAATGCTGATTTGCCCTCGATGTTAGGTCAGGGTAAACGCATCTAGTTTGGGAAGAATAATCAGCGGCTGAAAGCCTTGATCTACCGTTTGAATTTAATCAGATTAAGCCCAGCGTATTCTCATCAATGAATATTTATTGATAATACTGTCAGATCTCAACCCCACTTTTACGAGAACTAGGGGTTTCAAATATTCTCTGGTAACTAGATGCGTTTACCCTGGATGTTAGGTTTATATCCTACTGATATAACTGGTTCTCAGGCTGCACATATTGCGAATTTGGAAATAATTCGGATCGATGATTTTGAGACTGTTACCGATCGCGTAGAACGGAATTATTTCATCTCTACAGGATTCAATTCTCTGCTGGACATTCCCCTGCAAACACAGTCAGGTAAAATTGGCGTAATTGCTTGTGTTACTTGTGGCGTAGTGCGGCACTGGAGTGACGAAGAAGTGGAACTGTTAATGGCAGTCGGGAATCAATTAACTATTGCGATCAACCAATCCGAACTCTACACTCAAAGCGTCGATTCAGCTCGCATAGCGCAAGAACAAACTAAACAGCTAGAATTGGCTCTGTGCGAACTTAAGCTTGCTCAAACCCAGCTCATTCAAGCCGAGAAAATGTCTAGTCTCGGTCAAATGGTAGCAGGAATTGCCCACGAAATTAATAACCCTGTCAGCTTTATTTTCGGCAATCTTACCTACACACAAGAATACACCGGCAACCTGATGAAACTACTGCAAATGTATCGCGATGAATTGCCAGAACCACCTGCGGCAATTCGGGATAAAATCGATACCTTAGAGCTAGATTTCTTGCTAGACGACTTGCCGAAAATGCTGTCTTCGATGCAGGTGGGAGCAACTCGGATTCGGGATATCGTGCGCAGTTTGCGGAATTTTTCTCGTCTCGATGAATCTGACATGAAAAAAGTTAATATTCACGAAGGCATTGATAGCACACTGATGATTTTAGAACACCGACTGAAAGCTCAGTCCGTTAGCAGAGCGGGCACGGAGCACCATTGCCCAATAATTCAAGTTGTCAAAGAATACGGAGAATTGCCGCTAGTGGAGTGCTACGCCGGATTGTTGAATCAAGTGTTTATGAATATTATCGCTAACGCCATTGATGTTTTACAAGAACCGCTCCAAAATCCGGGAATCATCTGCATTCGTACAGAGGTAGAAGGTAGTTTCGCTACGATCGCGATTTCTGACAACGGTGCAGGTATCACCGATAAAGTCAAGCAGCGGATATTTGATCCATTCTATACTACAAAGGCGATCGGTTCGGGAACAGGGATGGGTTTGGCTATTTCCCACTCAATTATTGTCGAAAAACATAAGGGTGAAATTAATTGTATTTCCGCTGTGGGAAAAGGAACTGAATTTGTAATTAAGATTCCGATTGTTAGTCATTAGTTATTAAGCTGTTACGCATTTAAACCACTAACGAGGCCTGTAGGGTGCGTCAGCTCGATCGCTTACTAGGCAAGGGAAACGTTGCGGGCTGACGCACCCTACAATACTGAATTTGTAATTAAGATTCCGATTGTTAGTCATTAATTATGTGTTATGTATTATTAGTTCTTGGTTATTATGAAAGAAGAAGATACGGCAGTGCCGTTTCCCTACAAATAATCAGGGTAGGGAAACGGCACTGCCGTCTCCTCTATATTATTCCGGTGCAGCAGGAATTGATATTAATCAACATCCAATTGCATCGGCCCCAAATACTTAGTTAAATAAGGAGAAAATACCTCATAAATCAGAGTCAATGGTTTACCGTGATGCCAAAACAAATAGTGTCGCCCCCAAAAAGGCCCTGGCTGTCCAAACGCTGATTCCAAAGCAGCCGAATTGCCCAAATAAATGCCTTGTACATCCCGATACAACTCCGTCCGCAGTCGTGCTAAACTTGCCCAAATTGGCAAAGATTTATTTTCCAAATATTCATCTACGTGACTCGCTTCCCACCAAGAAGCTGCATAGGCCAAACGCTGTCCAGAAGCAGTCCGCAGCCACACTTGTCGGCGCAGGTGCGGCCCTGGAACCACAATAATCTGTTCGGGCGCGCCGTCTGCATCTGCACCCACTAAGGACATATCTATTACGTCAACTTCTGTCGGTTCCCTCGTCAACAGTTGCAGGTGACGGGTTGGGGAACCGTCGCCTAGGAGCAGTATTTGCCATGCTGGTGCTAGCTTGGTGTGGGGTAAACCCTTCTTTACTACGTCTTCTGCTCCTTGCCACAGGGGGTTGAGAGCGTGCCAGGTGAGGCTGTTTTTGGGTGTGAGTGTTGCAGTCAAGGGTCTTTACAAAACTTAATTTTTTGTTTATTATAGCTCTTCTCTAATCTAAAATCTATAATCTAAAGTCGATTCGGGATTTTTCCTTCTTCCTTCTTCCTTCTTTCTTCTTTCTGCTATATGTTAAGAATAACTGAAATAAAACTCCCTCTCGATCATCCCGTAGATGCGATCGCGACTGCCATTCTGAAAAAGCTGCAAATTCCCCCCGAAGAATTGATCGGCTATTCCATCTTCAAACGCAGCTATGATGCTCGCAGAAAATCAGAAATTCTGCTTGTCTATATTCTGGATGTGGAGACGACACAGGAAAAGCAAATTCTGGCGCGTCTCAAAAAAGACCCTCATGTTATCGTCACGCCAGACATGAGTTATCGCTATGTAGCCGAAGCTCCCAGAAATTCGACGATTCAGCCCATTGTGATTGGCACAGGGCCTTGTGGGATGTTTGCGGGGCTGATGCTAGCACAAATGGGATTTCGCCCTATCTTGTTAGAACGTGGCAAAGCAGTGCGCGATCGTACGGTTGATACCTTTGGATTTTGGAAGAAAAAAGCAGAATTCAACCCAGAATCAAACGCCCAGTTTGGGGAAGGTGGTGCGGGTACTTTTTCCGATGGCAAACTCTACAGCCAAGTTAAAGACACTCAACATTATGGACGCAAAGTGTTGACGGAACTTGTGAATGCGGGAGCTTCACCGGAAATTTTATATATCAACAAACCGCATATTGGTACTTTTAAACTGGTGGGAATTGTCCAAAGTATCCGCGCCCAGATTGAATCTTTAGGCGGTGAAATTCGGTTTCAAACTCGTGTGGAAGATATCCATATCGAAAATGGAAAAGTGCAGGGACTTACCACCGCCAGTGGAGAATATATTGCTAGTAATTATATAGTTTTGGCGGTGGGACATAGCGCCCGCGATACTTTTGAAATGTTGTTTTCGCGCGGGGTTTACATCGAAGCTAAACCGTTTTCCATTGGTTTTCGGGTGGAACATCCCCAAAGTACGATCGATCGCTGCCGTTTTGGCGATCGCCCCAGCCATAAGCTTTTGGGTGCCGCCGATTACAAACTGGTTCACCATTGTCAAAATGGTCGTTCTGTCTATAGTTTCTGTATGTGTCCCGGTGGATTGGTGGTGGCGGCGGCCTCCGAACCAGGGCGACTTGTCACGAATGGAATGAGTCAATATTCTCGCAATGAACGCAATGCTAATAGCGGGATTGTGGTGGGAATTACGCCGGAGGATTATCCGGGTCATCCTTTGGCAGGAATTGAGTTTCAACGTCGCTTAGAAGAACGGGCATTTGAGTTAGGAGGTGGCACTTACAACGCCCCAGGACAGCTTGTTGGGGATTTTTTGGCACATCGACCATCGACAGCATTAGGTAGTGTACAGCCGTCTTATACGCCGGGAGTTTGTTTGACTGATTTGAGTGAAAGTTTGCCGGATTATGCGATCGCGGCTATCCGTGAAGCACTTCCGGCTTTTGACAAACAGATTAAAGGATTTGCGATGGATGATGCGGTTTTGACTGGGGTGGAAACGCGCACTTCTTCACCGATTCGGATTAAACGCAAGGATGATTTTCAGAGTTTGAATACAGAAGGCCTTTATCCGGCTGGGGAAGGTGCGGGATATGCGGGTGGTATTCTGTCGGCGGGAATTGATGGGATTAAGGTAGCGGAGGCTGTGGCTTTGAGTATTTTGCGAGAAAATCACAAAGTTTGAGGTGGGATTAACTGAGATATTGCACCAACTGCAAATTAGCCTTTTATGAACAGGTAAGATGCCTGTTCCACAAAGATTAAATTTCTTGTGGAACAGGCCGGAAAGCCTGTTGCTTATGTTGACGATACACACTTACTCTATCCATTGCAAATACCAGCTTTTAATGTTCTTGGATAAGTGTAAACTGTTTTCAAACTGTAGCTAATTGCGATCGAATTTGAGTATCCGTATATTCGGGTGTCCAGCCAGTCGTAGTGGTAAAATATCGCACAGCTTTCACCTTCCGGGCTGCTGTCAAATAAAACCAGTGTTCTGTATTCGCCGGCACGTTGATAAATTCTTCGGGCTGTACTGTCACTTCTATTTGACTACCGTCTGGACGCACAAAACCGAAAATTCCTTCTCCTGCTACGATATAGCGGACTTCATCGTCAGCGTGAATGTGACACTTGTCGAATTTGGACAGCAGAGTATCGAGGTTGGGAATGTCTGGGTGCAGTACAATTAAGTCTCGCGACTGATAGCCTGCGGTTTCTTTTAGTTGTTGGAAGTAGCCGTCTAGGGCTTGCAGGACTTGTTCTTTTTGATTGTCGTCGATCGCATCTTTCGCTAGCAATTCCCGAATTTCTGGGTTGTCTCCCACGGGCCAACTGTTGAGTTGAATGTTTAAGGGAGCAAGTTCGCGGGTAATATCGCTCAGTTGAGTGTAGGTTGTACCGTCTTCGAGTCGTAGGATAGCCATTTTTGCAAGTTCCAATTTTTGATTAACAGACACATCGAAAGGCGTTGGTCGATCGCGCCTGTAGCAGGAAAACCATTTTAACGTTAATTTGAACAGGCAAGATGCCTGTTCCACAATAGTTCAAGATTTGAACAGGCAAGATGCCTGTTCCACAAGAGATAATATTGATAAGTAAGGCCCCAGCCAGCAACCGCAGCGATCGGCTAAACACTGACATCTTAAATGTAACTTTTGCAACAACTATGCCAACTTATACTGGAATTTCTAGCGAAGCTTTTCAGCATCCCCTCGATCGCCAAGCCGAGGCAGCATTACGCAGCGTACCTGGATTTGACTTGATTGCCAGCAAATTTGTAGAATTTGTCTACGAACGGCCGCAATTCGTTTACCTAATGGGAAATAGTATTCAAGTCGGGCCGCGCCAATATGCCAGTATCTATCATATTTTTCGGGAATGCGTCCAGGCTTTAGATGTTTTTCCAGAACCAGGTTTGTTCGTCTCTCAAAATCCCTCAGTCAACAGCTATGCCCTAGGGAAAAACCAGCCCTATGTCGTATTAAATACTGGTCTTTTAGACTTATTGGACGAGGCAGAAATCAGAGTAGTCTTGGCTCACGAGTTGGGACATATTAAATGCGGTCATCCAACTTTAAATCAAATGGCGATGTGGGCAATGAGCATCGCTTCGACAATTGGCGAAATGACTTTCGGCTTCGGGAATGTGGTCAGTAGCGGTTTAATTTACGCTTTTTATGAGTGGCGGCGGAAGGCTGAATTATCGGCAGATCGAGCCGCTTTGTTAGTGACAGATGATTTGAATAATGTGATGACTGCGATGATGAAACTGGCAGGAGTTAGCAGTAAATATGCTAGTGAATGTAGTTTGCAAGAATTTATCCGCCAGTCTGATAATTATCAAGAGCTCGATCGAGACAACCTCAACCAAGTGTATAAATTTTTACTGTATAACGGCGGGCAAGGCGCGATGCTGAGTCACCCGTTTCCGGTGGAACGTCTGCGGTATTTGCGAGACTGGGCAAGTTCGGAAGAATATCGCCAAATTAAGCTGGGTAACTACAAGCGAGCAGTATCTGAGGGTGCGGTTGATGTGAAATCCCAAGCGCCTAACAGCGAGACGGATGCTTTGCGGCGTCAGATTGAGGAATTGCAACGGGAGATCGATCGGCAAAAATCACGCTGAATGGTTGTTTCAATGGGTAGGGGCAATCCCCCCGTGGTTGCCCTCTTTCCTCGTCCCCAGGCAGAGCCTAGGAACCAGTTAATATTATTTTGGACATTTAGCGGATTGGCCCAAGCCAGAAACGTAAAAGGAAGGTAGGCAAGTTAGAGACTTACTCGAAACCAGCCTCCAATCTCAAAACTGTCCTCTCCTTTCTGAAATCTGTTTCTGAGGACGTGTAGTTTAAATCAAGAGAAGCTTATAACTCAACCGGGGTAAGAAAAAAATGATTATTGATAACACAATGAATACTCACAAGCCAACTTCTAATTTTTTCGGTAATGTAGGCAAAGTGGCGATCGCCCTGACTGTCCTAGCAGCCGGCATGGGATTTACCAATCCTGGGAGAGATAAATACCTAACTTATGCTTCCGGCACACTGGAAAAGGAACTGGAAACCACTGTGTGCAAGGATTCTCGCGTGCCTCAAGCTTTGAGCGGCGTTGCAGAGACTTTGATCGGCAGTTGCAAGAATTTGCTGACTTCGCAGCGGAGTACGATCGAACGCTTGCTCGACAATACAACGCAGCGTCAAAATTTAGGTGTTGTCAGTATTTACACAACTGAACTTGGCAAAAAAAGCTATCAAACAGTTGGAGCTTTTGGGAATTTTGTTACCCTGCCACCTAGTTCTAAAGATGCTCAAAAGTAGGGTAAAATTAATTCAGATTCTAGAAACCGGGTTTTATAGCAAGCCCGGTTTTTGATTTGATAATTATACACAACTAAAACTCAATAAGTAATGGAATTAACTAAGGGTGAGAGATTTAATATTTCTCAAGAAGCACCGAATTTAAAAAAAATGGCGATCGCCCTCGGTTGGCAAGTGACAGATGCTGGACAAAGTTACGACATTGATGTTTCTGCATTTATGCTAGGTGCTGACGGCAAAATACCTAACGATCAATATTTTATTTTTTACAATAATCTGCAATCCTTTGACAGTTCGGTACTACAATCGATTCCTGACAAAAACAATCCAAGTCAAGAAAACAAGACTATTTACGGGATAATCTTAGAAAGAGTTAATCCTGAAATTGAGGAAATAACTTTTGTGGTCACTATTCATGAAGCACAAGAAGTTAATGCAAATTTTAGCAATATCAGAAATAGTTTTATCAAAATTTCTAATTTGGACACGGGAAGCGAACTTTTGCGGTATGAATTAACAGAGAATTTTTCGCGAGAGACTGCTATAGAATTTGGTCGTTTATACAGAAAGAATGGAGAGTGGAGATTTCAGGCCGTAGGACAAGGATATCAGGCAGGATTGCAGAGTTTTGTTGACAAGTATTGCAGCTAAAATAGCAAATAATCTCGATCCAATTACTAACTTTTTGCTATGGATGACAAAATGTGCTGGTAAGCATCAATGGTTTGTTGGGCGATCGCCTCCCAATTATAATGCTTTTTGGCATATTCTTTCGCATTCAGTCCCCGCCGTTGACGCTCCTGTGGATCGAGAAGTGCTGATTTGATTGAATTGGCGATCGCATCTACTTCCAGAGGCCCTACCCAACCAGCTTCTGCTTGCCGTATATCTTCCGAAATATGCACGCGATCGGAAATAGCCACAGGCACACCAGCAGCCATCGCTTCCGCCACAGCAATCCCAAAATTTTCGTAATAAGAAGGCAATACAAATAAGTCGGCGTTTGTCAAGAGTTCATTTTTGCGATCGCCGCTCACAAATCCAGTTATTGTTGTATATTTTGCTAAGCTTGAATGCTGTATTTTTACCTTTATTCCTGCTTCATAATCAGCATCTTGGGGATTTGAGCCAGCTAAGATAAACTGAAAATCTACTCCAGATTCTAAAATACTTTCTAATGCTGGAATGAGCAAATCAAGCCCTTTTTTGGGTTCAATTCGCGACATAAATAATACGATCGGCACTTGAGATTCTCGCAATCTCTTAGCAAACAAACCTGCTCTCACCCCTAATGGAATGATCAAATCCTGTGGCACAGGCATCTTGCCTGTGCTTCCCAAACCAAATCTTTCTGAGATTTTAGCTTCTTGTTTACTCGTGAAGTGAATTGCGGCTGCACCAGCTAAATTAGGACGTTCAAAAAGTGTACCATAAATCTGTTTTAAGCGCTTTTTTTTCTGCAAATCAGCGGGGTCAAGCATACCGCAGGGACGCATAATATACGGCAACTTGTGCACCCTTGCAATTGTAGCAGCGAGGGTAGTTACTGGTGAGAAAATAGCGTGAATGTGAGCGAGGTCAAATTGTCGCGCATTTGCATTTAACCACTGCAATAACGACACTGAAAACTTATATCTGCGCCAGGGAGAACAGCGGAAATAAATAATTTGATAGCCGTTTTGTTTTATGGGTTGATTGAGGGGAACATCTAAGGGAAGTTGACCGATATCTCCGTTAGAATCTGTGGTGATAATTGTCACATCAATACCTTGGGCAGCGAGGGCGGCCGAAAGTCCGAGTACCATTTGACTCGGCCCGCCGTAGACGAGGGAAATTGAGGGGATAATTTGAAGGATTCGCATGGTTAGCACTTGGTGTTAGCTGAGGTAGCGGGTTGTGTTATCATAGAAAGAATTGCAAAGTTTGCACGTTATACTAATTTAGGCGATCGGAGGCAAGTTATGCTGATTGGATTCAGCGTCGGCAACTACAAATCTTTTAAAGAAACTGTCACCCTCAGCATGGTAGCCTCGTCAATTACGGAGGAAGATAGAGAGCTTAACGAAAATAATGTATTCCCAATTAATGATAAGTTAAGCTTACTCAAAAGTGCTGCTATTTATGGAGCTAATGCAAGCGGCAAAAGCAATCTAATCGCTGCTATTAACTTTATGAAATGGTTTGTCCTCAACTCATCCAAAGAAACGCAAGTTTCAGAGGCGATCGATATTGAAGCATTCAGGCTAAGTACGGAGACAGAAAAAGAGCCGTCTTTCTTTGAAATCGTTTTTCTACTAGAAGACAAAACTTTTAGGTACGGTTTTGAGGTGAACGCGCGGGAAGTTGTTTCTGAGTGGCTATTTCAAGCTGATGACAGTGAAGAAAAAATGCTTTTTGAACGGGATTTTGACAATTTTATATTAGATGATTTCCCAGAGGGACAAGGCATTAGCGATAAAACCCGAAGTAATGCTTTATTTCTTTCTGTAGTCGCACAATTTAATGGTAAAGTTTCTGGCAAAATATTGCTGTGGTTCAGTAAAACTTTGCAATTGATATCAGGCTTGCAAGATAGGCAATACCGCAAGGAAACTTTAGAGTCTTTTGAGAACGATCGCCACAGGCATGATATTATTGAATTCATCAAAAAATTAGACTTGGGTATTGCTGATATCGAAATCATAAATCAACCTGTATTTGTTATTTCCAATAATAAGGCATTATATGCTACATCCTACGGCGGTAGTTTATATCTTAATTCTGAAAGCAAACCAACCGTGAAAACACTTCACCCGAAATATGATGCTGACGGTAAGCGAACTTCGATCGAATCATTCGATATCGAAAAGCATGAATCTGAAGGAACCAACAAATTGTTTGCATTAGCAGGCATTCTCCTGGATACTTTAAGAACAGGAAAGATTTTATTAATTGATGAACTTGATGCCAGACTTCATCCGCTAATTACTCGCGAATTAATCTGTTTATTCAATTCTAACGAGACTAATCCGCACAACGCACAGCTTATATTTACGACACACGACACAAACCTGCTCAGCAGCAAGACTTTTCGCAAAGATCAAATATGGTTTACTGAAAAGGATAACAAGGGCGCTACTGATTTGTATTCTTTGGTAGAGTATAAAGTCGGAAAAGATGCCTCATTTGAGCGCGATTACATTATCGGCAAGTATGGCGCTATCCCTTTTATTGGTAATTTCAAAGAATTAATAGGTTAACTACATGAGTAAAAAAAGTTCGTCTCGAAGCAGGATTGATTACTACAATCGAAAAGATAAAAGTAGAAGATGGTTTTTAATCGTGTGCGAAGGCGAGAAAACTGAACCAAACTATTTTAGAAGTTTCCCGGTAAATAAAAACTTCATCA
>ENA-OFDP01000992-OFDP01000992.1-metagenomes-genome-assembly--contig:-NODE-992-length-11612-cov-3.553258_pt1 | contig 11612 bp, 10 predicted proteins | sample MGYA00153389_OFDP01 | MGnify analysis MGYA00153389 | reverse complement strand
ATCGCCCCGGCTCGGACCGTGACTCGGTCTCCATTGTTTCTGCTCACCTCGAGGTGAGCGCCGAGTTCGCACGAGGGGGGTGCCCGATGACCGATCCGACCACGATGGAACGCGACGCCGCGACCGTCGACGAATCCCAGTCCGACAAGGGCATGGCCCCCGGCCTGCGGCTCATGGTGTTCTGGCACATCGCCGGCGCCGCCGCCGCTGTCGTGATGGTGCTGCTGGCGAGCCGCACGGGAGACGAAGAGCTGCCAGCCACGATCGGTGTCTTCCTGAGACTGTTCGCCATTGCGAGTTTCGTTGCCCATGCTTCGGCCGCGTTCGGTGTCGCCCAGCGCCGGCGTTGGGGACGCACGCTGTCGCTGGTCGTGGACTACCTGACCTTCGTCGTCGCTGTCGTGGCCGTGATCCACCAGCTCGGGGGTTTCACGGCGATAGGGAAGCTCGGTACGGGCTTCAGCAAGGCGTTCGTCCCGTTCCTCGTAATTGCCGTCGGATTGATCTGGGTGCTCGTTGCCGGCCAGATCGCCGCGAACAAGCCGGCAGCCCAGGGCCCCAAGCAGCTTCGCCGAGCCGGATGGGTGATCGCCGCACTCGGGTTCGTCTGGTTCGTCATCGCGGCCGACCCGAGCGGCATGCTGTCGACCTTCTTCGAACGCATCGTGCAGCCCGTCACGATTGCGTCATCGGTGCTGGCAATCGCCTCGCTGGCCGCCACTCGATTCATGTGGCAGCGCGATGTCGGGCGGGTGTTCGGCACCACCGCGAGCACCGAACGAGCGCTCACCGGGCTCGCCTTCCTGTCGCCGAACCTGCTCGGGTTCCTCTTCTTCTTCGCCGGCCCCGTGGTCTTTTCGCTGGTGGTCAGCTTCTACGACTGGAAGACCACCGGAACCAGCCGGTCGTTCGTCGGTATCGACAACTACATCCAGGCGCTGAGCATCGATGTCGCAAGTTCACCGACCGCCAACGCCGGCGGCGAGGTCCTGAACTCGGGATACCAGGTGCTCATGCACCTCGACTGGTTCGGACAGCATTGGGTGCTGGGAGCGCGCGACGTCACCTTCTGGCTGTCCCTTCGCAACATCTTGATCTTCCTCGTGCTGGCCGTGCCGCTGGCGGTACTGCCAGCGTTGTTCTTGTCGAGCATCCTGGCCTCGCAGCTGCGAGGCATCAAGGTGTTCCGGGCGATCTACTTCATCCCGTCGGTGGCCGGAGTGATCGGCGTCGCCATCATCTGGGGCCAGCTGTTCCAGTCCACCGTTGGATGGATCAACTACATCATCAAACGAGCCGGTGACATCCTGCCGTTCGTGGAGGCGCCCGCAGAGGGGCAGGCCTGGCTGAGCAGCAACTCGACTGCGCTACTGGCGATGGTGATCGTGTTCGCATGGATGAGCTTCGGCTTCAACACCGTGCTGTACCTCGCCGGGCACCAGGGAATACCGAAAGAGCTGTACGAGGCCGCCGAGATCGACGGAGCCCGCACCTGGAAGATCTTCCGGCGGATCACCGTGCCGCAGCTGCGCAACACGACGTTCTACGTGCTCATCACCACCTCGATCCTGGCCCTGCAGCTGTTCGACATCGTGTGGATCCTCTCCACTCCGCAACCGGGCGGGCCGGACAACGCAACCATGACTCCGGTGATCGCGTTGTACAACGAGGCCTTCAAACAGAACAACCGGGGGTACGCCTCGGCCCTCGCCTGGGTGCTGTTCGCGATCGTGTTCGTGTTCACCTTCGCCCAGTTCCGGCGCGAACGCGACGGCGCGACCGGAGGTATGGCATGAGCGTCAAGCGCAAGGGTCCTCGTGCGACGGCCTCGCGCGTCGCGACATATGCGCTCTTGACCACCGTGGCCGTCATCGTGCTGTTCCCGTTCGTCGTGGCGGTGTCCACGTCGCTGAAGCGGAACACCGACATCTTCACGTACCCGCCGTCGCTCGTTCCCCGGACCGAGACCACGGTGACCGACCCGGAACGTGGACTCGACAATGCCACGGTGTACGTGCTGCCGGGTGAGGACGGCAGGTTCGCACTGGTCGAAGCCGACGTGCCGATCGCCGAGTTCCGACGGCTCGACGATCCTGCCGTCATCATCGCCCGACCTCCCACCGATGGTGTCGAGACCGATCGCACGACGGTCGTCGATGGCGACGAGGAAACGGTGTACCTGCTCGATGTGGACGGTGAAGAGGTCGAGGTGTACCGCGCCCGGCTCACCGTCGGTGGACGATTCGACCCGTTGGACGGCGACGGGGCGTCGGTGGTCACCCTGGTGAACCTCGCCACTCCCGAGCGGGTGTTCGGGCCGAGGTTCGAGAACTTCTCCGAGGTGGTGACCGAGAAGAACCTCGGCCGCTCGCTGACCAACACGATGCTCGTCACGATGGCGGTCGTCGTCGGCCAGATCGTCACCTCGGTCCTCGGTGGCTATGCGTTCGCCCGCATCGACTTCAAGGGACGCGATCAGTTGTTCCTGCTGTACCTCGGCTCGGTGATGATCCCGTTCGTGGTGCTCATCATCCCGCTGTTCCAGCTCATGTTGCAGTTGGGGTGGACCGACAACCTCGTCGCACTGATCGTGCCGTTCATGTTCACGGCATACGGCACGTTCCTGATGCGACAGTTCTTCCTCGGGATCCCCAAGGAGATCGAAGAGGCTGCGCTGATCGACGGTGCGAGCCGGTCGACGATCTTGTGGAAGGTGATGGTGCCGCTCGCCCGACCTGCGATCGCCACGCTGGCCACGTTCGGATTCCTGTACGCGTGGAACTCGTTCTTCTGGCCGCTCGTGATCATCAACTCCGGCAACCCCGACAACGGGCTGCTCACGCTCACGCTCGCCACACTCGGCGGGCGCTCCAGCACCGACACCAACCTGGTGTTCGCCGGAGCCGTCCTGGCGATGGCGCCGCCGATCCTCGTGTTCCTGTTCGCCCAGCGTTACTTCGTCGAGAACTCCGCGTCCAGCGGACTCAAGTGAGGCAGAACCATGTCAGCAGTCACCTTCTCATCGGTCACCAAGCGCTACAAGGACGGCCCCAAAGCGGTCGACTCGCTCGACCTCGACATCGCCGACGGTGAGTTCATGGTGTTCGTCGGCCCGTCCGGCTGCGGCAAGTCCACCGCGTTGCGGATGCTGGCCGGTCTCGAGGAGATCACCGACGGCGAGCTCCGCATCGACGACAAGGTCGTCAACGACCTACCACCGGGCGATCGCGACATCGCCATGGTGTTCCAGAACTATGCGCTGTATCCCCACATGACGGTGCGAGAGAACATCGGGTTCGCTCTCGAAGTGGCCAAGATGCCCAAAGCGGAGGCGAAGAAGCGCGTCGACGACGCCGCCGAGATGCTGGGGCTCACCGAGTACCTCGATCGGTTGCCCAAGGCGCTCTCGGGCGGTCAGCGTCAGCGGGTGGCGATGGGCCGGGCGATCGTGCGCTCGCCCAAGGTGTTCCTGATGGACGAGCCGCTGTCGAACCTCGACGCCAAGCTGCGCGTGCAGATGCGCGCCGAGATCGCCGCGCTCCAGCGCGACCTCGCTGTCACCACGGTGTACGTCACGCACGACCAGATCGAGGCGATGACGATGGGTGACCGCGTTGCGGTGCTCAAGGATGGATACCTCCAGCAGGTCGACACACCGCAGAACCTCTACGACCACCCGGTCAACGTTTTCGTTGCGGCGTTCATCGGCTCGCCGTCGATGAACCTGTTCGAGGCCGATCTCCACCTGACCGGGGATGTCGGCACGATCACGCTCGGTTCGCATGTGATCGGGCTGCCGTCGGCGTGTCTCGCCAAGGCCCCACGCCTGCGCGACTACGACGGCCGACGCCTGATCATCGGCATCCGTCCGGAGGATTACGAAGACGCCGCGTTCGCTTCGCAGGTACCCGAGTCCCAGCGGATCACGTCCACAGTCGCCCTGATCGAGGCGCTCGGATCGGAGATCATGGTGCACTTCCACATCGATGCGCCCACGGTCGACTCCGGCGACCCGGACGCCATCGAGGAGAAGGCGGGCAACATTCTGTCGAATGCCGTCGGCCGGTTCCACCCACGTTCGCTCGCACGCATCGGGTCGCCGGTCGAGATCGCGATCTCGACCGAGAACATGCACTTCTTCGACATGGAGACCCGCCAGACGATCGAGGGCTGATCGCTCGACCCCTCCGGACGTGGTACAAGTCGGCGACGCGAGGAACGACCTCAGCCCTTGACGGAGCCGGCGAGGATGCCGCGCACGAAGTACCGTTGGAGCGAGAAGAACACGATCAACGGGATGTATGCCTGTACGAATGCGCTTGCCGGCAGGATGTTCTCGTTCTTGCCGAAGTCGCCTGCGAGGTTGGCGATGAGGATCGTCGTCGGTTGCTGGCTGGCGTTCGCTCCGATCATCGTGTTGGCAACGAGGTAGTCGTTCCACGTCCAGAGGAACTGGAAGATGGCAAACGCCGCCAGGACCGGCACCGACAGCGGCAGCACCAAACGCCAGAAGATCGTGAAGTGGTTTGCTCCGTCGATGCGGGCCGCCTCGAACAGGTCTCTGGGGAGCGCACTGATGTAGTTGTGCAACAAGAAGATTGCGAAGGGCATGGCGAAGCCGGTGTGGGTCAACCATGCCGCCGTGGTCGTGCCCGCCAGGTCGGAGTCGGGGATCAGCACGACGGTCTTGTCGAGGAACGGCAACGTCAGGCTGGCGCCGTTGACGAACAACTGCAGCAGCGGGATCAGGGCGACCTGCAGCGGGATGGCAATCGCCCCCGAGTTCAGCAGGGAACGTCCCAGCCCGGCGCGGGCGGCGAAGATCTGGTCGTAGTTGCCCAGCGTGAGCTCGTCGGACCTGATCTTCCACCAGCCGGTGTTGCGCTGCGCGTCCTTGTCGCGGAACGAGTTGAGCAACAGTCCAACGGTTGGAACGCTCCAGATGACGACGAGGATCCAGAGCAGGCCGGTCGGGATCCAGTTCAAGAAGGAATACGTTCGGTTCACGAGGCCTGACGGCTTCTTGCCAGTCGATGGACCGGTGAAGACGGGTGTGGTCGTGCTCACGGGTCAGCTCTCCTTCTGCATGCTGCGGATGTTGAAGATCATGATCGGAAGCACTGCGAGGAAGATCAAGATCGCGAGGGCTGCTCCCTTTCCCCTGTTGGTGTTGATGAATGCCTCCTGGAACATCTGGTTGGCGAGCACCTGTGTTGCGAACTGACCGTTCGTCGTGACCTTGACGATGTCGTACACCTTCATGACGCCGACGATCAGCGTGGTCACGACGACTCCGATGGTGGTGGCGATCTGAGGCAAGGTGACCCGCCAGAAGACCTGGCTGGTGGTCGCTCCGTCGATCTCGGCGGCCTCGATGAGTTCGGTGGGCACGGCCTTGATGGCGGCGGACAGCATGACCATCGAGAACCCGGTCTGGATCCAGATCATGATGATCATCAGCCAGAAGTTGTTGTTTGGAGTCTCTTGGAGGAAGAAGACCGTCTGGCCGCCGGTCTCGCCGTTCGCGAGAGTCTGGAAGCCGCCGACGCCACCGCCGACGATTCCGGCGAAGCGGATGAGGAACCACCCGACCAACATGATCGCTATGCCCGGTACGACTGCCCGGGCAGGGCCGTACTTGACGAGCCTCCGGGCGACGACCATGAAGAGCCCGACGAGCACCGCGATCAGCAAGATGGTCACAGCGACGGTCGGGGGACCCGAGCCCGTCGAGAGACGGCCGAGGCCGGTCCAGAGGTCGATGCTGCGGTACCTTCGCTCGTCGTGGGCCATGATCGCGATCTCTCTGCACCGGTATCGGCACCTCCGCGTCACGAGTGGTGGCGCGACGCGGTCGTGTACCAGATCTATGTTCGATCGTTCGCCGACGGTAACGGTGATGGCACGGGCGACATCGCCGGCATGCGGTCGCGTCTCGGCTACCTGCGCCAGCTCGGTGTCGACGCGGTGTGGATCAACCCGTGGTACCGGTCGCCGTTGCGCGACGGTGGCTACGACGTGGCCGACTATCGCGAGATCAACGACCGGTTCGGCACCACCGCCGAGGCAGAGGCGTTCATCGACGACGCCGCCGAACACGGCATCAGGGTGCTGGTCGACCTCGTCCCGAATCACACGTCGTCCGATCACGTCTGGTTCGTCGAGGCCCTGGCCTCGCCGGCCGGCTCCGACGCCCGTGCCCGATATCACTTCCTCGACGGTCGTGGCCCAGGCGGTGCCGAAGCACCCAACGATTGGCAATCGGTGTTCGGCGGATCGGCGTGGAGTCGGGTCGCCGACGGACAGTGGTATCTGCACTTGTTCGACGAGAGTCAACCCGACGTCAACTGGGATCATCCCGATGTGGCCGACGAGTTCGACGCAGTCATGCGGTTCTGGCTCGACCGTGGAGCTGCCGGCTTCCGGATCGACGTCGCCCATGCGCTCACGAAGGCACCTGGGTATCCCGACGCTGGGCTCGACGTCAACGACGGCAAGGGCACCCTCGACGCGGTGCCCTACCTCGATCGAGACGACCTGCACCCGATCGTGCGGCGCTGGCGGCGTGTCCTCGACGAGTACGACGACCGCATGATGGTCGCCGAAGCGTGGGTGGCTGCCGGACGTCGTCCGCTGTACCTGCGACCCGACGAGTACCACCAGGCGTTCGACTTCGACCTGCTGGCGGCGCCGTGGGACGCGAAGCAGTTTCGTGGGATCATCGACGACAGCCTGCGAGCCGCCGAGGCCGTTGGATCGAATTCCACGTGGGTGCTGTCGAACCACGACGTCGTCCGCCACGCCACGCGGTACGGCCTGCCGGCTGGCGTCGAGCCGGCGCGCTGGCTGCTCGACGGGCCGCACGATCTGCTCGACGCCGAACGAGGAGCACGGCGGGCGAGGGCGGCAGCATTGCTCACGTTGGCGCTGCCCGGCTCGGTGTATGTGTACCAGGGTGACGAACTCGGGCTGCCCGAAGCGTGGGAGCTGCCGCTCGACGTGTTGGACGACCCGATCTGGCACGACTCGGATCACTCGGTGAAGGGCCGCGACGGCTGTCGCGTGCCGATCCCGTGGGAGCCGACCGGACCTTCCCTCGGCTTCGGCGAGGGCGGAACCTGGCTGCCGCAACCGCCGGAGTTCGCTGGTCTCGCCGCTGGGGCGCAGGAGACCGATCCGAACTCGACGCTGTTGCTGTATCGGCACGCGATTGCTTTGCGTCGAGAGCGGCTGCGGTCGGGCGCCGGGCTCGATGCTGGTCTGGTCTGGCTCGATGTCGGCGCCGACGTGGTGGCGTTCGGACAGGCCGACTCGATCCGCTGCGTGGTCAACATGGGCGACGAGCCGGTCACCTTGCCCGATGGCGTCGTGCTGCTTGCCTCGGGTCCGATCGCCGGCGACCAACTGCCGCCCGACACCGCGGTCTGGCTCCGCTGAGGGGCATCACCATTATGGAGATCGTCACCAAACAGGGCCATCCCGACTTCCTCGACCTGCCGTGGGAACAGCCGCTCGCCGACTGGGACGATCCCCGACTGGTCAAGATGGCGCACGGCATCAGCCGTCACATCGTCCGCTTCGTCCGCTTCGAAGATCGGGTGTACGCGTTGAAGGCCACTGGCATCGTGGCGGCGCATCACGAGTTCCGGGTGTTGCGCGATCTGCGCGACGACCACCTGCCCGTCGTCGAGCCGATCGGGGTCGTCTCGGATGCCCCGAACCCGGGCGACGGTGTATTGATCACCCGATATCTCGACTACTCGCTGCCGTACTGGTATCTGCTCGGAGGTGTCAGCACCACGCTCGCCGACCGGTTGATGGACGCCGGCGTCGTGTTGCTGGTACGCCTCCATCTCGAAGGCGTGTACTGGGGCGACTGCTCGCTGTCGAACATCCTGTGGCGACGCGATGCGGGGGCGATGATGGCGTACCTCGTCGACGCCGAGACCACCGAACGTCACGCGACGATCGGTGATCGCATGCGCGCCAACGACCTCGACATCGCTGTCGAGAACGTCGCCGGCGGACTGTACGAACTGATCGCGAGTGGGCGGATGGCCGTCGACATCGACCCGGTCGCCATCGCCGAGAGCCTGCGCGAGCGCTACGAGGTGCTCTGGAACGAATTGACGCGGGTGGACCTGCTCGACCTCGACGACCGCTGGCAGATCGAACAGCGGGTGCGGCGCATCAACGACTTGGGCTTCGACGTCGAGGAACTGTCGATCAACCGTGACGGTCGCACCCTGTCGGTGAAACCAGCGCTGATCGAGGAGGGCCACCACGCCCGCGATCTCCGGGCCCGCACCGGGCTCGACGTGCAGGAGAACCAAGCGCGGCGACTGCTGTCGGACATCGATCAGTTCAGGGCGTGGCTCGAACGCAAGGAAGGCCGTTCGATCCCGCCGGCCGTCGCGACCGCCCGTTGGTTGGCCGAGGTGTACGAACCGATCCTCGAGACGATCCCCGACGAACTCCGCTCACGGTTGGAGCCGGCGGAGATCTTCCACCAATTGCTCGAACACCGGTACCTGATGGCCGAACAACGTGGTGACGACGTCACCAACGAGGAGGCGATGGTCGACTATCTCGACAGCGTCCTCGCCGGGTCGCCGAAGGAACGACAGTTGCGTTTCGACACCGGCAGCGTCCCGCGCATCGACGTCGACCTGACGCTGGGTCTCGATTCGGCGTCGGACGCGTCGGAGTCGGGTACGTTCGACACATGAGCGAACGCACCGACCGAGCCATCCGCGCCATCGGGTTGATCGACCTGACCGACCTCTCCGACGACCATGCTCCCGACGGCATCGACGATCTGTGTCGTCGTGCCCGTGAGCACCGCACGGCAGCGGTGTGCGTGTGGCCTGAGTTCGTCGCTCGCTGCGCGGAATTGCTCGACGGTTCGGGTGTGCGGGTGGCCACGGTCGTGAACTTCCCGTCCGGTGACGAGCCCGTCGCCGACGTGCTCGCGATGTCGGGAGCGGCGCTCACCGCCGGCGCCGATGACATCGACCTGGTGTTGCCCTACCGGGCGTTCCTCGACGGCGACTCGGATCGTCCCGCCGAGATGGTCGCTGCGATTGCTGCGCTGATCGAGCCGCCGAAGCTGTTGAAGGTGATCCTCGAATCCGGTGCATTCCCCGGCCCCGACTCGGTTGCCGCTGCGGCGAATCTCACCATTGCGAACGGCGCCGATTTCGTGAAGACCTCGACGGGCAAGATCGACGAAGGGGCGTCGCTCGAGACTGCTCGGGCGATGCTCGGCGAGATCGAGGTGGCCGCTGAATCAGGCCGAGCCGTAGGCCTCAAACCATCTGGCGGAATTCGCACGTTCGACGAAGCACAGGCGTACATCGACCTCGCCGACTCGGTGATGGGCGAGGGGTGGGCAACGCCGTCCACCTTCCGCTTCGGCGCAAGCGGACTGCTCGATTCGTTGCTCGCCGTGATCGCCGGTGACTCGGACGTGCAGGGCTCGTCGAGCTACTGAGCTCAGCTCATTCGAGGCCGTTGCGACGGATTACGTCGCGGTACCACGAGGCGCTGTCGCGTGGGGTTCGATCGAGGGTCTCGAAGTCGACGTGCACGAGCCCGAAGCGTTTGTCGTAGCCGAGCGACCACTCGAAGTTGTCCATCAACGTCCACTGGTAGTAGCCGCGAATGTCGACGCCGGCGTCGATGGCGTGGCGGATCGCTCGCAGGTGCTGGTCGAGGTAGTCGATCCGACGCGGGTCGGCGCATCGACCGTCGATGATGGGATCGTCGTAGGCGCAACCGTTCTCGGTGATGTAGATCGGCGGCAGGCCGGGGTAGTCGTCGCGGAGTCGTACGAGGGGCTGGCTGATCGTCTCGGTGTCACCTGCGTGGATGGCGTCGGCCAGCGGCCGTACGACTCGAGGAGGTCGGCGGGGTAGTTGCCGCGCAGCGTTGCGTCGAACCACCAGCGGTTGTGGATCGCATCGATGAGGCGCACCTGTGCGTCGTCGGCGGGCCGTTGTGCATCGCTGACGATGTTCGACGGGTTGATCACGATGCCGAGCTGCAGGTCGTTGCGCTCGGCCCGCATGGTCTGCAACGCCAGACCGTGGGCGAGGAGTTCATGGTGCGCCACGGTGACCGCGGCGTGCGGATCGGTCAGTCCCGGCGCGTGGACGCCCGAAGCGTGACCGAGGTACGCGTAGCACCACGGTTCGTTGAACGTCGACCACATGTGGACCCGGTCGCCGAGTTCGCGAACCGTGAGGGCGGCGTAGTCGCCGAACCAGCTCACGGTGTCGCGGTTGCGGAAGCCGCCGAGTTCCTCCAGCGCTTGCGGGAGGTCCCAGTGGAACAGCGTCGGGCACGGCACGATGCCGTATTCGAGGAGTCGGTCGACGAGCCGCTGGTAGAAGTCGAGTCCCTCCTGATTGATGTTGCCGCGGCCGTCGGGCAGCACACGAGACCACGAGATCGAGAAGCGATAGCTCTGCAGGCCGAGGTCGGCCATCATCGCAACGTCGTCGTCGAGCCGGTGGTAGTGGTCGCTCGCCACGTCGCCGGTGTGGCCGTGGGCGACCTTGCCGTCGGTGTGCGAGAACACGTCCCACACGCTCTCGCCGCGGCCACCGTCGCGTGCGGCGCCCTCGACCTGGTAGCTGGCTGTCGCCGCACCCCAGAGGAATCCGGTCGGGAACTGCACCATCTCGCTCATGGCGCGCCAGTGCTGCAGACGTCCGCAGCGTCGACCACCGGCGGTCCGATCGCCGACGGGACCGGTAGCATTCGTCGTCCCTGCCCTCGTAGCTCAGGGGATAGAGCATCGGCCTCCGGAGCCGTGTGCGGAGGTTCGAATCCTCCCGAGGGCGCCACTGGTTTCCGCTCTGATCAGGGGAAATTGCCCGCACCTCGTCGAGCGATGACCGTCGGCAGGTGATCATCGGCACCCGAATCGGCGAGGCAAGATGCTCAGGTCGGCCCAGTTCAGGGACGTCTTTGGGGCGCATTGCAGCACATGACGCCCGCCGCCCGCTCGACTTGCGGCTTGATCGTTGGCCAAGGACGTCATGAGGTCGTAGCGGTCGGTGGTGTTTGTGGGCGGGCCACGGAACGCTCGCAGGCGTGGCCGTGAGCGGGGAGTGACATCGATCGCATGGGTGCTCGCCGTGCGATCGTCGAAGCGAAACACGACGAGATCAACGAACTCGCCCGCCGCCACCACGCACGGTCGGTGTCTCTGTTCGGTTCTGCGGCGCGCGGTGACGACCACGCTGACAGTGACTTCGACTTCTTGGTCGAGTTCGAACCGGGGAGCTCGTTGTTCGACTTGATGGATTTCCAAGAGGCGTTCGAGTCGTTGCTCGGTGCTCACGTTGACGTGGTGTCGGTCGGTGGATTGAAGGATCGCGACGATCACATCCGCCGGGAAGCCGTTCCCATTCGAGCAGGAGTGACGACCTGCGCGTGGCCGACATCGTCGAGGCCGCCCAGCAACTCGGCGAACTCGTCGTCACCGGCCGCGATGCCTTCGATGCGGACTGGACTCGACAACGTGCGGCTGAGCGCTTGCTGGAGATCATCGGCGAGGCATCGAACACTCTGTCCGAGGGTTTCAAGAAGGAGCATCCCGACGT
>ENA-OFDP01000991-OFDP01000991.1-metagenomes-genome-assembly--contig:-NODE-991-length-11614-cov-17.510165_pt1 | contig 11614 bp, 9 predicted proteins | sample MGYA00153389_OFDP01 | MGnify analysis MGYA00153389 | reverse complement strand
AGCCATTTACCTGCTAGGTTAAATCCTTCAATGGGTGCAGTTTTTCTAATTGTTATTTCTTGATTGAAAAAACTATTTCCTGGCTCTAATCCTAGCATTTTTAGTTCAGTCCACAATTCCTCTTCAGTCTTAATACAAACATTCTGTTTCAGTCGTAGACAAAAACCTATTTTCTGCTCTCTCAGCCAGTTTGCGAGAGTAACGCTAGCGTGGCGGGTCACCCGCCCAGCACAGAATTCACGATCTCCCAGTACCAGCAAGCCATAGTCTGATAAGGCAGCAAATACTGGGGTTAATACTAATTGTTGGTTTTCCAATGTACTGTTTCCTTGTTTATCAAGCATTTTCCAATAAATAGGAATTGCTCTCTTTCGCCAAATCATACTGACCATCAAAATGTTGTTTGATTGCCATTTTGTTCGATCTATTGCTAAATATATAATATTATTCTGTTTGATACTGCCTTTAATCCAAGCAACTACTAATGGCAACCAAATATTATCTAAATCCCATTCATCATCTGATAAAAATCTCTGGACTTTTTTTCTTCTACTTTCAAATTTAATTGGCATCGCTAGTTTTGTTGCGATGCTTTCTAGCGTGACTTCTTTAATCGATTGCACTACTTGAATCAATAAAATCGTCAATAAGTAATTTGAGCGTGTGAGGTTTTCTGACAAATGGGCATGATACAATTCTGGTAACATTTAATTGTTTTTTGGGTAAGAAGCTCTCTTACCCTATCTTTTTTCAGGCAATTTGTCTAGAGTTGCCTCCCTGCCTAGTTTTCAGGCGACCTGTCGCCCCGTCAGCTCGATCGTTAATCAGTGTTCAACGATCGATAAATTTAAGTTTGGCTCGATCCATTGTTTCCCGCAGATGAGGCAACAGCATCTTGGCTCATAACCGATTAACTATTCTCCGTCGGGTAAACGTCGGGGGATTTAAAATATCAGGTTTGGCTCTTTGCCAGATGCTCGATCACCTGTTTCAAGCGGTTAAGTGTTGAATTGTCATAATTTTTGCCTTTGTTATTCAAGAATCCACCATCAGCTAACCATTGACCCAGTGCCGCGCCTTTGAAACCCTGTGCTAGACCACTGGCGATTCTTGCTTTCAGCTCTGGGTCGTTTTTGAGTTTGTCGATCGCTCTTTCAACATCAACAGTGGGTTGTTTAATTACTGGGATGCTGCCAGGGTTTGGTTCGGTGGTAGGTAGATCCTCAATGGTGGCAGTGGTATCGATCGCGATCGGCTCAGTAGTTACCGTGTGATCGAGTGACTTTTTAAGCTCATTCCTCATCGCCTTAAATTGGCTTTGAGTATATATTTCAAGCTCTACTATAGAGTTGGCAAGTGATTCGATATTAACCTTAACCAGCTCCTCTACAGTTGATGTTTTCACCAGTTCCGATGTTGCTGACTCGATTAGGGGTGAGACTCGGTTGTCGATCGCGTCGTCAATACGCTTACTTACATCATCATGACTGCATAATGACAGTGTACTGACAGCCATCCTGACAGCCTCACTAAACCTGTCAGTATCGTAAGTATCGATACTTAAAACACTGTCAGTATCTATCATTACGCCATACTCAGTCTTATCATTATCTGTACATCGTTGTATGTACTGTGTCAGTACATCAGTTGCCGTCAATCGTTCCCGCTTGGCAATCGCTCCGAACTTTGCCCAAACCTCGCGATCGACTCTGAATGATGCCATCATCATCACCGAAGTATGTGGGGTTGTACTCGTATCCTCAGAGTTGAGATCGTTAGTCATACTTACATCTTCCTTATCTGTACTGTCTAACATATCTATCTAATCAGTATTGATACTTACTCATTTTAACACCTAATAAGGATAGATACTGATATGTAAGTAAGTTAGATAAGTATCTGTCCTTATAATACCATTTTCACTATTGAGTCCGAAAATCGCATTTTCGGACTCAACTCGCTCGATCGAGCATGGGTGATCAGCGTTACTCCCTCAAAATCTCACAGTCTGAGTAAGTAATCTAAAACCGTTGTGACGTAGAGTGACGTAGAGTGACGTGTGACGATCGTCTTAGCCTTACGATGTCGATCGATAAAATCGCTGAAAACCAATGCCATAGGCTATTTCAGTGATTAATTCTTAATTTAATCCTTGATCGAGCATGACGCATAAGGACGCATGAGGACGCAGAGTGACGCATGATGACGTAACTAGCCAACTAGCCAACTAGCCAATTAGTTACCAATTAGCCAACTAGTTACTAACTAGCCAACTAGTTACTCAATCAGCCAACTAGTTAGTAACTAGTTGGGTAGAATTTTCGGGCGATCGCTGTCAATTGCATCTCATCAAATATCATTGCTTATATTCCCATCCTTTTTTAATTTGTCAATTTTATCTAGTGCTGCCTGCATGAGCCACGCTTGCCGACTAGTTTTACTTGGTTTGCGTAGTCGGTCAATCACACTTGCTAGTTGATAAGGCATAGTCACTGTAAATCTAACATCGCTCCCCCCTATATTGTCATCTTTAATATCTACTTTTTCTGCTCGATTGGGTACAGATCCTCCCGCATTAATTACCCTATCTAGTTCTTCTTGATTGACTTTTGCTCTTTTAGGATTGATTGCCATTGAGTACCTATCTTGTGTATTTTAGTGTTTTTTAATAAGGTATTAGTGCTTTTTAGTACTTTTTAGTGCCTTTTAGTGGAAAAGCACTTTATAGAGATCTTGTAATTCTTGGATTGCTTTATCTGCTCTTGGCTTAATTTCTGGCACCGACAAACCCACACCATAAGCGTTTGAAAATGCTTTTTCTATCCCCTATTTTTAGCTTTATTAACTCTATATTATCTGCCTCATTAATAGCGGTCATAGTATCATCGTTATCTACACTATTAGCAAATGCTTTATTAACAAATCCTCTGCACTTTAAATCTGGGTTAATACTACTAATCTCACCGATTAAAGCTGATACTTTTTTGAGAGTCTACACATCAACTGAGCGCGGTTGTAACGGTAACAATAACAAATCAGCAATCGATAATACTGCTCGTTGAGTATCGGTATCTCGTCCTCCAACGTCAACAATAATCGTATCGTATCGATCGGCTATAGCCAAGAATCGATCGCGGGCCGATCTACCCGTGACCTGCATAAAATCTAGATTCGGCGAAAGGTCGGGAAAAGCACTTTTACGTTCGGCATACCAATCGCTGGTCGATTGTTGATCGTCACCATCAACCAATAGCACCTTGTGTCTACTAGCTCTAGCGACCGCAATATTCGCTGCGATGGTGGACTTACCCGATCCTCCTTTAATACCTCCCAGGACTATGAACATGTGCTTAAAAGAGTATTTTTAGTGACTTTAAGTGTATTTCAACATATAAAAGCACCAAATATAGTATTTGTGGTGATAAATAATGTTTGGACAGGTAGAGATTAATTTAGATTGCCGTCGTGCGATCCTCGCCACTAGGTCACAAACACCCACTAAAAATTACCATGAAAGTACGGCGAGGATGCGCGGCGGCAATCAGCCCCGATCGCGTGTGCCAGTTGCGATCGAATGCAGCCAGTTACGGACGAAATCGATGTAACCGAACCAAGGCTGCGATAATTAAATCGCTGTAACTGAATCCTGTCAGCGGATGTGGAGGTTAAGCATTCGACACGGCTCATTCTCACAGGCTTACTTTGTTACCCTATTTAGGGAATACAGGCTCTCAATCCTGAACACCCACTGAATACCTTAATCCATACCCCGTATGGATCCTGCAAACCCTGAATACCTACTCTATGATATTAGGAGATAGATACAATGTTGAGTATTCTTATTGAGAATAGAGACTATAGCTAAACATAAAGTGGAGATGAAATATACCAGTAGGTATTCAGCAAAGATTGCCGAATACCTACTGGGTCAATACCCCTACAGCATGATTTTTTGACAGTCAAAACCTTATGGGGACACCTAACCTCATAATATACTGAGCGATGGCTGAAACCCCTACCTAAACTCAAATATTACATATCCCGTTATACTCTGATTACATAATTATTTGCGTAGCAAATTATGTAGTATGCATGCCTGAAACTCATAGGAGTCGTTAGAAATTTAAACGCTAAAACCTATTAGATTAATAAATTACTAACAGTGTTCGTAACTTCTCAATAACCGCTGGTAAATCTCTGTGGCCTTACTAGCCTGACTTTCAGGCATCAACTTAGCTTGACGTGGTGAATAGTTATTCATCGCGGTCGAACGCCGTAATTTTACTCAAAGCTTTGTCCAGACAGAGCTTCGCTGTTTTTCATGATAATCTATCAAGGGTCGCGATCGACAGATCGGAGCAAAAAGACCGTTCTGAAACTCAGTCTCTGAGCGCACCAGCGGTTGTTGAGAAGTTACCAGTGTTCTCAGTAATAAGATGGTGAAACTCTATTTTCGCCATTTTGCATTACCACCACCTTCAAGATCTCTTTAAACCCACATGCATCACAATATGAATAATAGCCCTATTGATCCTTCTAACTCAGAGGATAATTTAAACCAAGAAAATATTAAACTGCGTCAACAACTAGATGATACAATTCATGAATTAGATGATACAATTCATGAGTTAGATACTTCAATTCATGAATTAGATATTTCATCTCGAAAACATACGGCTACACAAAATGGCTTGCGATCGGTTATTGATAATCAAGAACGCATTAATCAAAACCTTCAAATTACCAATGAGGAATGTTCCTCAAGTAATCAGGTATTGCAAAATATCAATAAAGAATTAAACATAGCTAAAAAAGAAATTCAAGCTGCTAATAAAAAACTTACTATTGCCAACTCTGAACTTTGCATCCGCAATTCCGAGTTAGTGATACTCAATAACGATCTGATTAATTTCTTTGCAAGTATCAAAATTGCAATAGTGATGTTATCTAATAATTTACAGGTGCGGAAGTTCACTCCGACGGCACAGCGATTATTTAACTTGATTTCCGTAGATAATCAACACAACTTCAGTGATATCAAAGCAACTCTTAATATTCCTGACTTGGAGCAAATGATTTCAGATGTCCAAACAACCCTCTGCGTCAAAGCACTAGAAGTAGAAACACTAGGAGGGCGGTGTTATATGCTCACTATCCGTCCTTATCACACCACTGAAAATCAGATTGATGGTTTGGTATTGGTGTTGCATGATATTCAGGTATTCAAGCGCAGCTTTGCAGCTCTAGAAAAGGCTCAAAATTATGCTGAAGAGATTATCCAAAGTGTGCCATTGCCATTATTAATGCTAGATTCAGATCTGCGGGTGAGTAACGCCAATCAAGCATTTTATGAAACATTTCCGCAGGTTAAATGGATAGACACGATTCAATTATCGCTATTCGATCTCGACTACGGTAAATGGAATATACCCGAGCTTAGACTACTACTAGAAGGTATGTTGACTGAAGAAGCCACTATTCAGAAAGTTGAGATCGAGCATGAATTCGAGGGTGTTGGTCACAAAACAATGTTATTTAATGTGGTAAAGATGAGGAGCTTAGGGGAGGATAACCGCATTTTGCTATCGATTGAAGATATTACTAATCGCAAGTAAATTGGTAACTATTTATAGTGATCTAAAATATTATCTAATAAGCACAGTGTACAATATTCTTTTGATCAAGTAACAAGATTATTCTTGGGGTTTGTTAAACTAAGCGACCATCTCATGAGTTTCGAGAAGCTAAAAGGCACAACCGATAACTTCCAAGATAGTTATTCTATAACTATCTCTGAGCAAAGTTACAGGCTTAACGTGCTGTATTTTTCCTTTTCTGTTTCTACCCAAAAATTAATTAATTACCGATTCCAGCCAGAACCGCGAGAGCGATTTTTATTTACCAATGGTTTGGCATCAATTTTAGGGCTATCAATAATAAGTTCTGGTTGCATCGGTTGTTCTGATTGCTCTAATTGCTGCTCTAGTTCTGGTTGCATCGGTTGTTCCAATTGCACTAATTTCTGCTCTAACTCGGCTTGGCGTTGCTGCTCCAAGTTAGTCAACAGGATATCGATAGATTTTTTCAGTCCCCACTCATATTGTTTGAAAGTGTAAGTATGGTCGATTAACAAAGCCTGACATATTTGGGGATAAACGATCATTGCTACATTATCTTGGTACTTAACTTCGATTTCCTTTTTTACTACGTCTATCTGTATCTGATAACCAGAGGCTTTATAATTCGTCCCAATTTCATCACCTATTTGCAAGATCGCGCGAACAAGTTGAGGATCGATTTGCTTTTTCAGACTCCATTTGTCAGGCTTTGGATATGCTGGTTCTGGAGGTTTTGGAGGTTCTTTTACCTCTTTAGGTATTTCAATATTTTGGTGTTGATATATATTTTTGTACCTTGCTTCCATAAAATTTGATAGTTGACGCTCTAAATCACGGGTCACTGATTCTGACTCAAAAATCTGTTGCAGCTTTTGTCTAATATTATTATTGGCGATATCGATCCGGTCGTATCTGTCGCCTAGCTCTGACTTAATTCCTTTTTTTCGCATTGCCGCAGCCTCAATACCTAAATGGATTTGAGGGATAGTCTCAATCCCCCTATCGGCATTACTCCGATGGTCGATTTGGATGTCTGGATATCCAGCTTCTATTAAATATTCATTGGCTATTTTAGCCCAATCTTCTCGATTTTTTATTAATAAATTCTTGTGATTCCAAGCACGGTTTTTGCCAGCAAAACTTACATCTCCTCGCTCATTAATTGTAAGATCTCTCATGCTCACCATAATGTGAGCATGGGCATTGTCTCCATTGAGACTGTGGAAATTAACGTCGGCGATCATACCCAAATCGATATAATTTTTTTGGACATATTCACAAACTAGCTGGATCTGATTGTCTCTACTTAATTCGCGAGGTATCGATACTGTAATTTCTCTAGCGAGTTGGGAATCACCTCTTTTTTCTACTTCTTCAATTTTATTCCAAAGTTTAGCCCGATCGGTAATCCAATCGGCTTTTACTGGACTTAAAATCACTGAGTGATCCACTCCGGACTTGCGACTATAATCATGGATTATACCCGTTTGCTCATCCGTCAATTTTTCCCCAGATCGATACGCCGCTGCCGCAACTGCCGACTTGCCAGCCGATCTTTTTACGATCGATACGCTATTATGATAAATCGCCACGATGGTTTTACAAGATGTTGGTGTCACGTTCAGCTCCCGGCAGGGCGCACACATTCTGCGAATGTATAAGTGCGCCCTTCTTCGTCGGGGGTATGCTCAATTATGGCTTGTGGGATACGGGACTAGGATGATCTATGTCACCAAATTTGGGTTTTGTTTGCGGCTGTTGCGTGTTGTTGTTAGCAGCTAGATCTAACTGCTAAAATCTGGTATTTGCATTGAGATCGATATTTTATTTTATTTGTTAAAATGTGAGTAGCAATTACAAATTAAGATTATGGATCACATCGATTTAACAGCGCAGAAAATTGAGAGAGATCTGGCAGAATTAATCGGGGAGAGTAAAAGCGAAGTCGATTGGCAAGAATCTAAAATGGTTGTTCACGATGTTGAAGACAATGCTAAGAAGGAGCCTAAAATTAAAAACACATTTATCCCCCTGTCGAAAGAGGAAATTGATAAGTTATCTCGGCGCAAACAACTTGAATATAGAATTGAGTTGTCAAAATTTAAGACCCAGCAGTTAAAAAGTCAGTATCAAAATTACAAGCAGCAAGAATCTAAGACTAATCGATCGCGAGAAACTAATCGACTGATCATCATGGGTCGATTTTTGGATACTCAACTAAAACATACAGATCGAAAAGATCAGTATGAGATGATCGAAGGTCATCTGAATCAATATCTCACAAATGACAGCGATCGAGCGTTATTTGAATTACCCCCTCTCGCAAAATTAGAAGAGGATGATACTAAGAATTAGGCGAATAAGTGCAAATCAATTCAGTGAGTGAATAGCGTCCACTAGTACTGTCAGCCCAGGAAACATACACACCCCAGGGCTGAATTTCGGTAACGATACCCCGATCAGCACCATGAACATGATAAATGTCTCGCGGACGAACAAGACAACCCTCGACCAACGGAAACCTACTCCCTTCCCACCGAAGAAATAGGCATTTATGATTCACCATCCACCGTCCACCATCCACCGTCCACCCATACACTAGATGTCTAATTTGTCACTGGGAAGGGAGTAGATAATCGGATTTCTTCGATTTGTTGCTCTGTAAGTTTTAGTTTTTGATCTGGCGACAGGCTCTTGAAATATTTGAGACTCGGATATAGAATCCATTTGAGATCTTTTTAGGGCGATAGCGAAGCGCTGCCTTGGCAGGTCGAGTAGAATCAACAAAGTTGAGATAACGCCAGTAGGAAAGGGAGCGAAATGGGGTATTCAAGCGATTTGACAGACAAAGAGTGGGAAATCATCGAGCCGCTACTATTATCCCAAAAGAAGAAAACTCGACCGCCAGCGTGGACAAAACGAGAACTCCTCAATGGCATCTTTTACCAACTCAAGAATGGCTGTAATTGGGGAGACTTACCCAGAGATCTACCACCATATTCAACGCTGGTCGGGTGACCCGCCCAGTAGTCTTCTGGCACTACCAAAACTGGTGTGAGGATGGCTCTCTGGAACGGATTGAGACACAATTACATGGTAAAGTGCGCGAACAAGTCAAAAAAAACCACAGTGGACGACCTTAATCATGATTGATTCCCAAGCGGTGAAAAATACTTGTAATGCCAGTATTGAGTCGAAAGGGTTTTGTTTTTACAAATGTACCAATGGCATCAAACGACATCTAGCGGTAGACATACTGGGATTCCCCTTCTTTACTCATTGCACCAAAGCCAGCACATCGGATGACCAAGGATTGATTGAGATGCTCTCACAACACATTGATTACTTCAAATCCAAACCGGACGATCTACCTAAAACTACTATCCTGCTGGATAACGGCTATCACCCTGAGAAATTAACTCAAGCTTTAGAGGCTATTTACCCAGAGATTATGACGAAAATTCAATGCTGGGCGGGTGACCCGCCACGCTTTGAACTTTCAGCCAAACCATCCAAAGCCGAGAAAGTGGCTAAAGGGCAATCTGGATTTGTGCCTGTTGCCGCCAGATGGGTGATTGAACGCTCTAATGCATGGGTTGAGAGATGCAAAAGCTTGGTCAAAAACTTTGACCGTACACTCGCTCGTTCCAATGCAAAGCTTAAGCTTTGCTTTATTAGACTTATGCTCAAGAGATTAACTGCTACCGCGATCGCCTAAAAAGATCTCAAATGGGTTCTATAGACAATAGCTTTACAGTTGCGAAATTACATGAATTTGTAGTTAATTGTAACTTTACTACCAAGAGCATTATTGAGTAGGGAAATGTACTAAGAAAATAAGTTGTGTTCTCGCTTAATCAAAATTTCCAAATAAACTTCTAGCATCTTTCCACGGCATCGCAGTTTCATTATCAGCTAATACCACAAGTAGACGTCCAGAGTCAGAGTAACCGTAGCTAACTAGACCTTTAGCTTTAGCTAAATCGAGCCAAACGTTATACTGTTTAACTTCATCCTGGTCAATCGCTTTAGGTTCCCGATAGATATCTGCCAACGGTGTCACTTGAGGTGTAAGCTTGGATATGCTCATGCTTACACCCAATGCCAACATTTTGGCTTCTGCTTTAGCCGCTACCATTTCCCAGTCAACGTTATCAAAGTCGTAATCAGATCCAGCTTCTAGCACTGCTGTCTCAACAGCCGCGATGACTGGTTGGTCAATCTGGGGAGCTACATCGATTCGTAATACCTGTTGAGTCTCAGTGGTACGCTCAGTCGAGATTTCTTGCTTAGGTTTAAGAACGCCAGGAGCGTCATAGGTAATGCCCAATCGATCGCACTTAGCTTTTTCCTCTAATTCGCGTTCTAGGCGACGTTGATACTCATTCCACATCAATGTAGTTTTAGCTGGATTAGCAAATACTTGAGCGGCTAATTCAACAGCTCTAGAGGTACTGTTCCCAGACTCACCAAACTTGCTCTGTTCGACATACGATTTGAAGCTTGGATCGACGTTGCCATCAATGTCAGACCAGGGCTGTTTATCTATCGTGCCGATGCTCATTTCATATCGGTACTCGACCCAGTGAGTACCTGTGCCATTGGTGCAAGTCTTTTCGATCTCTGACTCCACCCACTTGCCACGGGAATGAAGCTTAGGATTTTTAGCTGCATGGCGGTGTAAAGCTGCCATGAAATCCTCTAACTCCTCTTTTGACTGCCATAGTCCGTTTTCTTGTCCACGCTCCAACCAAGTGCCTTTATTTTGGGCTGTGCGTTTCTCCTTACGGTTGAGTTTAGTAGTATTTAGTGTAAGTTTTTTGTAACTGGCGGCGGAACTTTCCTCTTCACTAGAGACTAGTGATACGCTAGTAATCTCTAGTGCTTCGATCTGCTGACAAAAGTTGACTTCGATTGCTTCCGGAGCTTCAGAATTGGATGACCACAAATCTCTCTCTTCTGACTCTAGGCTGAGAGAGGTAGGAGAGAGACCTATTACTAATTGTTTATCTTCGTAATTGTTGACTTCGGTATTTGTTAAGGGACAACTTTTTTGGGATTCCGATTTACTTAACTCCGTTTTTTGTGATACGGAGTAAACTGGCTCTGGGACTGGGTTTGAGATTTGGTTTCCACCCATTACCGTTGGTTCGATCAGAAAGTAGCTATACCCGCTCCACTGTCCAAATTTGTTCTTTAATTTGGTGCGGATTAGTAAACCGTAGTTCACTAACTCACGCAAATACTTATAAATTGTGTTGACATGTTTGCCTAACATTTTCGCGATATGCTTTGGAATGAACTTCCAACCTTTAGGCTTGCTTAGGAGCGCGTATGCGACCAATCTTGCCCGATCGGATAGTCCTGAGTCATCCATGAGTTCATTTTGAACAACAGTGTAGTTTGTCTTGTGTGAAGCGCGTTGGACGGTGAGATTGGGAGTATAGCACTTAGTAGGTACAAACATTTTAGTTATCAATAAATTGGTTGATAACTTCCCACAAAGTCAATTTAGCGACGATCGCTCTGGATTATACAGATAGTGATGAGTTAAGATTAAGTTACTAGGCTTGATCTTGACTCTTTTCCTCTGTGGGAAGCGTTACCCCATTTTACATGGGAGTAGGAGCCGACATCATTAATTTTGATGTCGGCTTTTGCTTTGACGTTCAAATTGATGCTAGGTAAGCTATCTGACAATTTCTGCCTCTAAAATCTCATAACTAGAGTTTAGACTAAAAATGTACAGTGCCAATAACCCCAGGTTTTAAAAGGCGCTACTCATTGTCACCTTGGCGTAATTTCGGAAATGTGGAAATTCGGATTTTCACCATTTTGAAGTTTCACCCAGGCGGCAAGGAGAAAATTCACCAATTCGGATTTATCGATCTCGATGCCACTGCGTTTGAGTTGGAGCAGTCGGTCTTCAACATCTAAGTCCGTTTCCCGCTTGATATAGTAGGTGCGTCCCAACCAAGCATCATCCGACCGTTTTC
>ENA-OFDP01000990-OFDP01000990.1-metagenomes-genome-assembly--contig:-NODE-990-length-11633-cov-2.390914_pt1 | contig 11633 bp, 9 predicted proteins | sample MGYA00153389_OFDP01 | MGnify analysis MGYA00153389 | reverse complement strand
CTGTCTCAGGCGGGCAAACGGCAATGCCTGACGCCATTCGTTCGCTCTTCATTCACGCGACCTTTATTGCTTGCATGAAGACGAATAAGTCAACAACTAGGACAACGATGCCTACCCGAAAAGGAGTGAGATACATAAGCTTCCCATGCAAACGGTAGGCGCGGAATTCCAACAGAAGACCAACTACCAACAAGGCAAAGAACGACGACCGCCATCTTGAATGTCGGCTTTGCGGAAAACCGAAGGTTGTTGCTGAGAGACAGCAATTGGCCGATCTGCTACGAATGCTCACGAGTCAGGAGAAAGATAGGAGCAATCCAGCTACCCGCCACCCGTTTTCGCTAAATCGCTGAAATACTCGTAATGTTCAGTGTTAATAAGTGAGCGCCGAAACTCCACCGGCGCATCGCTGAACGTCATCGCCACCCGCCGAATTTCCAGCAGCGGTGCGCGAACTTTCATCCCAAGTAGCTCCGCGCTCTCAGCGTCGGCAAGTCGGGCGCGCAGGCGTTCGGCCGACCGTACAACGGTGATGCCGTACGCGCTTTGGTAGAGGTGGTAAATCGTGTTGGGACGATCTGCAACGATCTTGGCGGTGAGTTTCGGAAACAGAGCATGGGGAATCACGATGGTATCGATGATGACGGGTTCATCAGCAAGGCTTAGTACATTGCGGATTCGGAATACCTTCGAGCCAACCTTGATGCCGAGGTGGGCTGCCTCTTCAGCGTCCGCCACCCCATTGCCGAAAGACAGCATCACGACTTCCGGTGTGAGCTTGCTACCGTCGTTTCGAACGATATGAAAAAAGTGGAACATCAGCCGAGCGCGGTTGTGCGCGGCAACAAAGGTGCCGCGACCTTGCTGACGAATCAGGATATTTTCGCTCACCAGTTCGTCGACAGCTTTTCTAACAGTGCCAACGGCGACGTTGAAACGCTCGGATAGTTTCCATTCGGCCGGAATCGCGCTCCCCGGTTTCCATTCGCCTGCACTTATGGTCTCGGTCAGCAGGCGTTTGACTTCCTTGTAAAGCGGCGTGTCGAGCGCAGCGCCTGCGACGAGCTTTTGGTGCCGCGAGGGGTCTTCCCATTTGCGCATGCGGGCTTACGTCCTGAAATTTGTTACCTCATCATAGCGAAGACAGTCACGTGCTACAACTCATATAGATGACCTATTTGACTTTGGTCGCGCCAGTGCCTAATATCCATTTGTCGAATTTCCGTCGCCGTTGCATAAAGGTCTCAACGCGGCGGCAATTTTCACAATGAGACAAATTGAGAGGGTTAGTGATGATTCACTTTGTATTGCATGAAGCAAAAGACACCGTAGCAGTCGCCGTGGTGGAGGGCATCACGGCCGGTACCGACCTGACGGCTTGGATCATGGACGATGACAAGCAGATTCCGATTAAGGCATTGCAGGATATCCCGATCGGTCACAAGATCGCGCTCAAGGACATGGCGGTAGGGGACACCATTTTTAAATACGGCACTGACATCGGTCGCGTGGTCGCGCCGATCAAGGCGGGTGAGCACGCGCATGTGCACAACATCAAAACCAAGCGCTGGTAATTTGCCACGAGCTGTTTTGGCGTGGCCATCTATTACCCAACGAATTCATTCAGGACACCATCATGATTTCCAAGAACACCACCTTTTGGGGTTACCGGCGCGAGAACGGCCGCGTCGGCGTCCGTAACCACGTCATCGTACTGCCGGTTGATGATCTATCTAATGCCGCTGCGGAAGCCGTTGCACACAACATCAAAGGGGTGATGGCAATTCCGCATCCGTATGGTCGGCTGCAATTTGGCGCGGATCTTGATCTGCATTTCCGCACCCTGATTGGTGCGGGCTGCAATCCCAACGTCGCGGCAGTGGTGGTGATCGGCATCGAGGACGGTTGGACAAAAAAAGTAGTGGACGGCATTGCTAAATCAGGTAAGCCGGTGGTCGGCTTCGGTATCGAGCAACACGGCGACCACGACACCATCATGCGTGCCTCCAAGGCCGCGCGTGAACTCCTGCAGAACGCGTCTGAAAAACATCGTGAGATTTGCCCTATTAACGAGTTGTGGGTGTCTACCAAGTGCGGTGAGTCCGATACCACCTCCGGCTGTGGCGCCAATCCCACCGTTGGCAATGCGTTCGATAAACTTTATGAGATCGGCAGCACGCTGGTATTCGGTGAGACCACCGAGATCACCGGCGGTGAACAGGTCGTCGTCAAGCGCTGCCGTACACCGCAGGTTGCCGAAGATTTCATGGCGATGTTTAACCGTTATCAGGATGTGGTGAACCGTCACAAGACGAGTGATCTATCCGATTCGCAGCCGACTAAAGGCAACATTCTCGGCGGGCTCACTACCATCGAAGAAAAGGCGATGGGCAATATCCAGAAGATTGGTAAAAAATGTCTAGTCGATGGTGTGATCGACAAAGCGGAAATCCCAACGGGGCCGGGCTTGTGGTTTATGGATTCGTCCTCCGCCGCCGCCGAGATGGTTACGCTGTGTGCAGCGTCAGGTTTTGCGGTGCATTTCTTTCCCACCGGGCAGGGCAACGTCATTGGGAATGCGATTGTGCCGGTCATAAAAATTTGTGCGAATCCGCGCACCGTACGCACGATGAGTGAGCATATCGACGTCGATTCTTGCGCGCTGCTCCAGCGGGAAATGGTGCTTGATCAGGCGGGTGACAAATTGCTCGACATGATGTTGCGTACCGCCAACGGGCGACTCACCGCTGCCGAAGCGCTGGGGCATCGGGAGTTTGTCTTGACGCGGCTGTATGAGAGTGCATAAAGGCGCATAAGCGGCGGCTAAAAAAGTTTTACGTAGATCGCCATTTAACGCGCCTTTTCAGCCAGTATCGTCCTGAAAGCCACGCCAGTAATAGAGTTTCAAAATAAGTAAATGAGTTTCCATACACGTTATGCGTAGCCTGCAAAGCCAAAGTTTTGATTCGAGGTGACATCATGATGCGAGATTTCCAGTTGTCCTCCCTGTTCAACGGTGCCAACGCGCCGTATATCGAAGAACTCTACGAGCAATACCTTGCCGACCCCGCGTCGGTGCCGGAAGCGTGGCGCAAGCAATTTGACGCGCTGCCAAATGTCGCGGGCAACACCACCAAGGATGTCGCGCATACGCCGGTGATTGAGGCGTTTGCCGAACGCGCGAAGCAGGGCAGTGGACGTATCGCATACGTCAATATCGGTGGTGTCGGCAGTGATGACAAACGGTCACTCCGCGTGCTGCAGTTTATCCGTGCCCATCGCGTGCTGGGTTCGCGCCATTCTTCACTGGACCCGTTGAAGCGCAGCGAACGGATGCCGGTGCCCGAGCTTGAACTGAGTTTCTACGGATTGACCGAGGCTGATCTGGAAGCAGAGTTCGGCTTCGGCTCATGGCAGGGGCGCATTAACGGTAACAGCGATAAAGCCAAGCTCAAAGACATCGTCGCAGCGGTCAAGAAAACCTATTGCGGATACGTCGGTGTTGAATATATGTACATCAGCTCCACCGAGCAAAAGCGCTGGGTGCAGGGCCAGTTCGAAGGCATACAGTCGCAACCCTCGCTCAACAAGGAAGAAAAACAATTCCTGCTTGAGCGCCTGACCGCAGCAGAAACGCTGGAAAAATATTTGCACACGCGCTACGTCGGCCAGAAACGTTTTTCACTCGAAGGCAGCGAAAGTCTCATCCCTCTGCTCGACGATATCATCCAGGTCGCAGGTGGGCAAGGTGTGAAAGAAGTCGTACTCGGAATGGCGCATCGCGGCCGCTTGAACGTGCTGGTGAACAGTCTTGGCAAATTGCCTGCCGATTTATTCTCCGAATTCGAAGGCAAGCGCGCCCACGAACTCGGTTCCGGCGACGTGAAGTACCATCAGGGTTTTTCTTCCGACATCCAGACCAAGGGCGGCGGCGTGCATCTGACGTTGGCCTTCAATCCCTCGCATCTGGAGATCGTCAATCCTGTGGTTGAAGGCTCGGTGCGCGCGCGTCAGCACCGCCGCAACGATCATGAGGGCAAGGAAGTATTGCCCATGCTCATCCACGGCGACGCCGCGTTTGCCGGGCAGGGTGTGGTGATGGAGACGTTGGCACTTTCACAGACGCGCGGCTTCAAGACCGGCGGCACGGTGCATATCGTTGTCAACAACCAGGTTGGTTTCACGACGTCGGATACGCGCGATACGCGTTCGTCGCTCTACTGCACCGATATCGCCAAGATGATCGAGGCACCGGTATTTCACGTCAACGCCGACGATCCCGAATCGGTGTTGCTGGTCGGCCGCATCGCGTTTGATTATCGGATGAAGTTCGGTCGCGATGTGGTCATCGACATGGTCTGTTTCCGGAAGCTCGGCCACAACGAGCAGGACGAGCCATTCGTCACGCAGCCGTTGATGTACAAGAAAATTGCCCAGCATCCCGGCACCCGCAAACTCTACGCCGATCGTCTCGCCGCTGATGGCACCACGGCTGCCGGACACGGCGATGATCTGGTGACCAATATCCGCGCGCGTCTGGATGCTGGCAAGAGTACCAACACCAAGATCCTTTACGGTATCAAGCCGCCGCTGGCGGTGGATTGGGCACCGTATATCGGCCAAGGCTGGCGCGCACCTGCCGACACCCTTTTTTCGCAACGCAACCGTCGGGTGGTTAAAGTCGGTGCATGACATCCGGCCTGAACCTTCGCACTGCCTTGCTGCTGGTGGTGCCGCCGCAGATTTACGCCGAGCGGCTCACGCAGATTCCGTCGGATTTCAAACTGCACATGTCGGTTGAAAAATTATTGGAAGCGCGCCGCAAGATGGGTCGCGGCGAGCAGCCGGTCGATTGGGGCATGGCCGAGAATCTCGCCTACGCCTCGCTGGTCGCCACTGGCCATCCGGTGCGCATGAGCGGGCAGGATTGCGGGCGCGGCACCTTCGCGCATCGCCACGCGGTGCTGCATGACCAGAACCGCGAAAAATGGGATTCCGGCACCTACGTGCCGCTGCAGAATATCCAACAGGAACAAGCTAATTTTGTAGTGATCGATTCGCTACTATCGGAAGAAGCAGTACTCGGATTCGAATACGGCTATTCGACCGCGCAGCCATATGAGTTGGTGATCTGGGAAGCGCAGTTCGGCGATTTCGTTAACGGCGCGCAAGTTGTCATTGACCAATTTATCGCCAGTGGCGAAACGAAGTGGGCGCGCCTCTGTGGATTGAGCTTGTTCCTGCCACACGGTTTTGAAGGCCAGGGTCCGGAACATTCTTCAGCACGTCTGGAGCGTTTCCTGCAGCTATGCGCAGAACACAATATTCAGGTCGTGGTCCCCTCCACTGCGGCACAGCTGTTCCATATGATCCGTCGGCAATCAATACGCAAGACGCGCAAACCGTTGATCGTGATGATGCCCAAGTCGTTGTTGCGCAAGAAAGAGGCAACGTCCTCGATGGAAGACCTGGCCAATGGCAAGTTTGAAGTTGTCATTGGTGAGGCCGAAAAACTTAGCGCTAAAAAAGTGAAGCGCCTGGTGTTCTGCTCTGGCAAGGTTTATTACGACATTGTGGCGGAACGCGCGAAGCGCGAAATCGACGATATCGCCGTGTTGCGTATCGAACAGCTTTATCCGTTCCCGCACGAAGAATTCAGGGCGCAGATTGCGATGTACCCGAGCGCCAAATCGGTCGTCTGGGCGCAGGAGGAACCGGGCAATCAGGGGGCATGGCATCGCATTCAGCATTATCTGCAACGCGAGATGCGCGATGACCAGAAGCTGAGCTACGCACTGCGCCCATCTTCTGCGTCGCCTGCAGTTGGCTATCTCTCGAAGCATACCGAACAGCAAAAAGAATTGGTCAACGCCGCACTTTCCTGGGATGTAGCGACGACGGCGTCGGCTGCAAACGGCTGATGCGGTCATTGACTGCGAAAACCCAAAAAAGAAAACGATAGGAAAAATCATGCAGATCGAAGTCAAAGTACCCGCCTTGTCAGAATCCGTATCGGAAGCTTCACTTGTGTCGTGGCATAAAAAGGCCGGCGAATTCGTCAAGCGTGACGAGAATCTCATCGATATCGAGACCGACAAAGTGGTGATGGAAATACCGGCACCAGCCGATGGTGTCATTGTGAAAATCCTCAAGGCCGACGGCAGCGCCGTGGTCAGCGGCGATGTCATCGCCATGATCGACACTGACGCCAAAGGGGCAGCACCTGCGCCTGCGGCACCAGCGGAACCCAAAGCCACTGCGCCAGTCGCATCTGCGGCTGCCAATGCATCCATGAGCCCCGCTGCGGCAAAAATTGCCGCCGAAAACAATATTAATGCCAGCGACGTGACTGGGTCCGGACGAGGTGGTCGGATCACCAAGGAAGATGTCGTTAACAAAGCGTCGGCGCCGGCTATCGTGCCAGCCAACGCGCCAGCCAACGCGTCAGCTACAGCGCCGACTGCCGCCAAGCCTGCATCACCGGCGGTGCAGTTGCCTGCAGGTGACCGCACCGAACAGCGCGTGCCGATGTCGCGGCTACGCGCACGTATCGCTGAGCGCCTGCTGCAGTCGCAATCCACTGCGGCCATCCTCACCACGTTTAACGAGGTGAACATGGCGCCGATCATCGACATGCGCAACAAGTACAAGGAAAAATTCGAAAAGGAACACGGCGTCAAGCTGGGCTTTATGTCGTTTTTCGTGAAGGCGGCGGTGCACGCGCTGAAGAAATTCCCCGTCTTGAACGCGAGTGTTGATGGCAATGAAATTGTTTATCACGGTTACTACGATATCGGCATTGCTGTGGGTACTGACCGCGGCCTGGTCGTGCCCATTCTGCGCAATGCCGACCAGATGTCGATTGCTGACGTCGAAAAGAAAATTGCCGAGTTCGGCCAGAAAGCCAAGGACGGCAAATTGACAATCGAAGATTTGACCGGTGGCACGTTCTCAATTTCCAACGGTGGCGTTTTCGGCTCGATGCTATCAACGCCCATCATCAACCCACCGCAGTCCGCTATTCTTGGCGTGCACGCGACCAAAGAGCGCGCGGTGGTTGAGAACGGCCAGATTGTGATTCGACCGATCAATTACCTGGCGATGAGCTACGACCATCGCATCATCGATGGCCGTGAAGCGGTGCTGGCGCTAGTGGCAATGAAAGAAGCATTGGAGGACCCGGCGCGGCTGCTCCTTGATATTTAAATTCCATCGGTAATGGCGCGAAAGAAATGGCGGCCCGAGCATATTCCCAGGAAAATATTGTTTTTTCTGCTTGGTGCCATCCTGACCGGTTTCCTGACGGTGTTTTTTTCAAAGTTTCTAGGCCATTACATCGGCCCGCATTTTTCCGTCACCATCGGTGTTGGTCTGGCAGTGGCACTGACGCTTTGGTTTTCACAATTGGTCAAGAACCCTCCATTTTTACTAATGGGTACCTCGCCTCTCATTGCCGGCTTCTGCGCGGCGCTGGGGGTTCATATTTCTCGCGTGTGGTTGAGTTAGGTAATACTTGATTTTGGAATTTCATGGGAAGGATCTTTGTGTCACTTCCCCTCATCCCAGCCTTCTCCCAAGGGAGAAGGTGAGAAATGAGGAGCTGCTAGTCGCAGTTCCAATGTAAAGGAAGCATCATGTCGAAACAATTTGACGTCGTCGTCATCGGTGCCGGTCCAGGTGGCTACATCGCCGCGATTCGTGCGGCGCAACTGGGATTTAGCGTCGCCTGCATCGAGGGCTGGAAGAATCCCAAGGGTGAATTCGCACTGGGTGGTACCTGCCTGAATGTGGGTTGCATTCCATCCAAGGCGCTGCTGCAGTCGTCTGAAAATGTCGAACAGATCGAACACAAATTCAGTGAGCATGGCATCACTGCGGCCGGTGTGAAAGTCGATATTGCGAAGATGCAGTCGCGCAAAGACGGCATCGTTACCAAGATGACCAAGGGCATCGAGTTCCTGTTTCGGAAAAACAAAGTCACGTGGCTGAAAGGTTTCGGCAAATTTGTCTCGGCGGGAGACAACTACATCATCGAGATCAGCCTTGGTGAAAAAGCAGGCGTGAAAGAGTCCGTGTCAGCCAAGTACGTGATCATTGCCACCGGCTCGAAAGCGCGGCACCTTCCGGGCATCCCCGTGGATAACGTCAACATCTGCGACAACGAAGGCGCGCTCATGTTCGGCGCAGCACCGAAGCGCCTGGGTGTTGTCGGCGCCGGCGTCATCGGCCTCGAACTCGGTAGTGTGTGGCGGCGCCTGGGCTCGGAAGTAACCGTGCTGGAGGCTCTGCCGACTTTTCTCGGTGCGTGCGACGACGCGATTTCCAAGGAGGCATGGAAAGTATTTACCAAAGAGCAGGCACTCAATATCAAGCTCGGTGTGAAAATTGAAAAAGTCACGCAGAAAAAAACTGCCATTACCGTCGATTACACCGACGACAAGGGGCTTGCGCAAAAACTCGAATGCGACAAGCTCATCGTCTCGGTCGGTCGCATACCCAATACCGATGGCTTGGGCGGGACAACAGTCGGGCTGAAAATGACTGACCGTGGCTTTATCGAAGTAGACGACCACTGCAAAACAAACTTGCCCAATGTTTACGCAATCGGCGATGTGGTGCGTGGCCCGATGTTGGCGCACAAAGCCGAAGACGAAGGTGTGGCCGTGGCCGAAACCATCGCCGGGCAAAAGCCGCATATCGATTTCAATACCATTCCGTGGATCATTTACACCTCGCCCGAAGTGGCCTGGGTCGGCAAAAACGAACAACAACTGAAGGCCGAGGGCGTCGAGGTAAAAACCGGCCAGTTCCCGTTTATGGCCAATGGCCGCGCACTGGGACAGGGCGAGTCAGGTGGTTTTGTAAAGATCATCGCGGACGCCAAAACTGACCGTATTCTCGGCGGCCACATCATTCACGCACACGCGTCAGAACTGATTCAGGAGCTGGTGACGGCGATGGAGTTTAAAGCTGCAGCGGAAGACATCGCGCGCATCGTGCACGGACACCCGACACTGTCTGAAGCGGTGCGTGAAGCGGCGCTGGCTGTGGATAAACGTACGCTGAACATGTAATGCCGTCCGCAGCGCGAATCAGCATGTTTGCGGTAATTAAACTCCAACACTGGTGCGGATCGCAGGCAAAAAATGCGTGGAAAAGCGCGCCAGTGCTGGTGTTTTTATTATTAATGCCGCGCCCAGCGGTCCAATTGAATGTGACGTTGCTGTCGCGATCCCCCTCTCCCTCGATCCCTCCCCCACAAAGGGGGAGGGAAGCAAAAGCCCCTCTCCCCTTGTGGGAGAGGGGTTGGGGAGAGGGGGGAGAACTGCATTCACTTTTCGCCGCGAATTAGCCCATGTCCCAGCCTGCGCCACTTACCAATATCTCCGGGGAAATCGAACATCCGGAAGCGATCGAGGCATCGAGCCCGCTCGAGTGGTACTGGAAGTTTTCCCAACAATCCGATTTTGAATCGGACCCGGCGCAGCTCGCGGTGCTGCAGCATCTTGAGCGCCTGCACGGCGACCTCGAACAATATCGTCAGTATCGGCAAGGCACGGTCAATCGACTGGTGACCAATTTTGGCGGCGGCAAGCGTCCGCCACGTGGCTTGTACATCTGGGGCGGTGTCGGTCGCGGCAAGTCGCTGATGATGGATGCTTTCTATGGTGTCGCCACATTGAAACGCAAACGGCGCGTCCACTTCCACGAATTCATGCGCGAAATTCACGCCGAGATGCGCGCGCACTCTGGCACCGAAGATCCGCTGGAGCCGATCTCCGACAAGATCGCAAAGCAATTGCGACTGCTTTGCTTTGACGAATTCCATGTCAGCGATATCGCCGACGCGATGATCCTTGCGCGTCTGCTGGAGATGCTGATTTCCAAAGGCGTTGTGCTCGTCATGACCTCTAATTACCAGCCAGATGATCTCTATCCGAATGGCTTGCAGCGTTCGCGTTTTTTGCCCGCCATCGACTTGCTGAATACGGAGCTGGAAGTCATCGAGATCAGCGGGAAGCGCGATCATCGACGGCGCATTCTGGAGTCTATTCCGGTTTATCACACCCCCATCACGCACGTCGCCGAGCAGGCGATGGCGCGCGCTTTTGAGGCGATGTCCAAGGCCACCTATTCATCGGCAGGAACGATCAAGATCGGCTCACGCGACGTTGCCTTCGTGCGACGCGCCAAAGGCGTCATCTGGTTTGCATTCGACGAACTCTGCGTTAAGGCCAGATCGCAGGTTGATTATCTCGAAATCGCCAGCCACTATCACACCGTATTGATTTCCGGCATTCCGCAATTGCACGCCAAAGATCGCGCCGACGTGGTCCGCCGCTTTACCTGGCTGGTCGACGTTTTGTACGACCAACGCGTGAAACTCATCATTTCGGCCGAGGTCGGGCCGGAAATGCTGGTGGTGGATGCGCGGGTGCAAAGCGCGTCGGCAGGAAGCGCCAAGACAGGCAAAGGGAACGATGCCACGCTGATGGTGTCTGCTGAATTCGCCCGTACCGCGTCGCGTTTGCGGGAAATGCAATCCAAGGATTACTTTTCGCGCAAACATGCGTCAGCCGAAAATCCGCAACTGTTGCAGGGAAGGTGACATGTCACGTTGGAAATTGATTCTGTCCGCGCTTGCGATGGTAATGACAACGTCGGCATTTACACCGATCGCGCACGCCAACAACTATCAGGACCTGTGGTGGAATCCCAACGAATCCGGTTGGGGGATCAATATTTCACAACAGGGTGATGTCATGTTCGCGACCTGGTTTATTTATGGCGCGGGCAACCAGCCCACTTGGATTTTCCTGTCGCGCGCGGACCGCTCGGGCGCCACTGGTAACACCTTCGCGGGCGATATTTTTCAGGCGGTCGGCACGCCATTTGCCGTGGTGCCCTTTGCGCCACTGCGCGGTGAAGACGTCACGAAAGTTGGCACCGCGACGCTGGTCTTTTCGGATGCGCGTACCGGTACACTCACCTACAGTATCAATGGCACGCAAGTAGTCAAACAGATCACGCGGCAGGTCATCGGGTTTTACAATGTCACAGGAACTTATTTTGGCGGCTTGAAACGCGAAGGCAGTGGTTGCGTGTCAGCCGCACTAAATGGCAGCGTGCTCAATCTGGCGACCTACAGCGTCAACCATAGCGTTGCGACGGGCTCAATCACGATCACCGAGGTCGGCGGTACGCAGTGCAATTTTTCTGGGAACACGCAGGTTTTTGGATCAATCCTGGAAGGCAACGGTAACTTCACCTGTGCGGCAGAAAATATTACGGGAACGTGGGCCATGCGCGAGGGCCGGCCAACGCCGACGTCTTTTTCAGCGCTGATGACGCTGCGTCCCAATGGCGATACGTGCACCTTGAATGCCACCATCGGTGGACTTAAACCCTGACTTTGTGGGAGGCGGTATGGGCAAATTTAACGGCATTCTGCTAGACAAAACTGACACCGGCTTCACAGCCACCCTGTCGGCAATTGACGATTCAAAGTTGCCTGTGGAAGGCGATGTCACGGTTGCGATTGAGTATTCGACCATCAATTACAAGGATGGCCTGACCATCACCAACAAGTCGCCCGTGGTGCGGAAGTGGCCGATGGTCGCGGGCATCGATGG
>ENA-OFDP01000988-OFDP01000988.1-metagenomes-genome-assembly--contig:-NODE-988-length-11639-cov-2.771409_pt1 | contig 11639 bp, 8 predicted proteins | sample MGYA00153389_OFDP01 | MGnify analysis MGYA00153389 | reverse complement strand
CGCCCTGATCGGCGTCATTGCGATGAACTACCACGGTTACCTGATCCTGCGAGGCGGATCGATCGGGAACTCGTGGATCGATGAGCTGTTCGATCCGTTCAACGGTCCCCTGGCGACCCGATTTGCCGCAACGTTCGTGCTCGTCGCCGGAGTCGGCGTCACCCTGCTCACCCGTCGAACGCTCGACAACCCGACGCTGGTGGGTGAAATGCGTTGGCGGCTGATCCGTCGGGGCGTGTTGCTGTACACCGTGGGGTTGCTCCTCGATGTGATCTGGCCCGGCACGATCATCGTCTACTACGGCGTCATGTTCGTGCTGGCGGCGGCGATCTTCACGTGGAGATCGCGATGGATCGTCGTCCTCGGCCTCGCCGCTGCGTTTGCTGCCTGCTCCATACGTCTGTGGCGGTTCGACCGCAACCGCAATGGTCACGACACCGACTGGTTGACCTCTCCCGGCCCTGATTCGGTCCGTCGATACTTCTTCGATGTGTTCATCGACGGCACGCATCCGCTGCTGCCATGGTTCGCATTCCTGTGCGCCGGCATCGTCCTCGGCCGGACCCTCGCCGCACCGTGGTGGCGACCGGCCTCGATCGGAATCGGCCTTGCGCTCCTGACGTCGTCGACGTTGCTGGCAAACCGGCCGGTGTCCGGAATCCCGGCGGTCGCCTTCTCGCTCGACCCGGCAGACCGCAGTGTCACCTACCTGGTGAGCGCCCTCGGCACGGCGCTCGTCGCGTACGCGCTCATCGATTGGCTCGCCGAACGTTTCCCGGCGCCGACCGACCCGCTGCGACGCGCAGGCCAGCTCACCTTGTCGCTCTATCTCGCCCACGTCCTGGTGTTCAACCTGGTGGTCGACTGGCTGGGCTGGGTGGAGCCGAACGGAGTCGGCATGGCCCTGCTGTTCGCTGCCGGGTTCTGGGTGACCGCTGTCGCTGTCGGCGCGCTGTGGCAGCGCCGCTTCGGGCGGGGGCCGGCCGAATACGTCTACCGAGCGTTCGGCGGCTGAACCTGTACCGCGGCGGGTCGACGACGAGCTGCGCGTCGAAGCCCGCGCCAGCCAACGGCGCCCGCGCCCACGAGGGGACCCTGTTCGCCGAGTCTCGACGGCGTGATTCGCGCTCCGCGGGTGTACGGCTGGCGGGCGTGTTCGTCGAGGGACACCTGTGCGGCGTGGAAGAAGGTCGAACCGAACCCGAGCGCCACGCTCCCGCCGACCACGACGAGCGACAGGTCGAACGCATTGCACATCGACGCGGCCGCACGCCCGACGAGATCACCGGTGCGTTGCATGATCTGATACGACGGCTCGGTCGCCGGTCGGCCGGTGATGGCGTCGATGGCATGTCCGGACGCTTCGGCTTCGAGGCAACCCTGCGTGCCGCACAGACAGCGTCGCCCTCCGGGCTCGACGATGAAATGGCCGATCTGGCCCGCGTATCCGGACTCGCCGTCGAGCAGGTCGCCGTCGAGGATGATTCCGCCGGAGACTCCGGCCGACACAGTGATCACACAGAAGTTCGATTGACCCTGGGCTGCGCCGAGCCACCCCTCGGCCAATGCCAGCGCCTTTGCATCGAGGTCACCGTGCACGTCGTGTCCCGACAGTTCTTCGAGACGCTCGCGCAGCGGGAAGTCGCGCCACCCCGGGACACTCAGGGGAGAAACTCGATCGAGGCCCCGGCTGACATGTCCGCCGCTCGACACCCCCAGACCCCGCACGTTGACCGAATGACGCGATTCGGCACGCTCGAGCATCTCCGTCACGATCAGCGCCAACGCCGTGTACTGCGACTCCGGTCCGAGCTCGGCCTCGATCGCCGATCGGGCCCGATCGATGAGGACTCCACGAGGTGTCACCAAACCGGCTTGGAAGTGTGATGCACCGATGTCGACGGCCACCACCACGTCGCCTGGTGGATCTGCGGCCTTCTCGACCGGCGAGACACTGGTCTGCTGATCGACCGGAATGGCGCAAACATCGGACATCGGTCGACAAACGGTATCGGGTCCGAGGCGTGGCGGTCACTCGTGTCGCTGCACCCAGTGGACGAAGCACGAACGAGTTCCGCTCGAGGCGCCACTAGCGTCACCAAGATCGTGCTCGACCCGGGTGGGACGTGTGCCGATAACACCCCAGGTGATGTATCCGAACGCAACGGCTCCCGAGCGAGCAGCTCCACCCTCCCCTCGGGGAGGTGCGCTGAGAATGCACGCGCGCGCACGTCGGCGGTTCGTGGTGACGATCGCCGTTGCGGGACTGACCAGCACGTTGATCACTCCGGTCGCTCATGCAGAGGACCCCGTCACCACCGACTCCACCACGACGACCGCTGCGGCCACGACCACGACCACGACGGCGCCGGCCACGACCACGACCACCACGATGTCCCCGACCGCCACATCACCGCCGATCAATGCGCCCACTCCTGCGCCAGATCCAACTCCGACGACGGTCAACACCTCGCCGGACACGACTCCCACGAGTGTCGCCCCGCCCTCCACGCCTGCCCCGGCCGCGCAGCGCGTGATCGCCTACCCGAGCCAGATCGCCAACATCCTCGCCACGATCCGCTATCTCGAATCGCGTGGCAATTACCTCGCTCCGCCCAACAGAGGCCAAGCGTCCGGCGCGTATCAGTTCATCACCTCGACATGGAACAACTACGGCGGCTACCGAGACGCCTACCTCGCTCCACCGGAGATCCAAGACGAGCGCGCCGCCCAAGACGTCAATCGGTTCTTGGCCCAGTGGAGCAACGACGTGTCGATGATTCCCGTCATGTGGTACTACCCACTCGCCTCGCGTGACGTCAACTTGATGGACATCGTTCCGGTCCCGTCGGCAGGCAACGTGCTGACGGTTCGCGAGTACCAGCAACGGTGGCTGGCCGTCTGGGCATTCCTGTCGGGCCAACCGATCCCACGCCCGCTCACCCTCGCCGACCAAGTCGCCCGGATGGGCTTTGCGCCAGAGCTCCCGCTGCAAGCCGCAGTCGATCCGACCACACCGGCAGTCGAACGGACCGCAGCGGTGGCATTCCCGGTCCTCGGGCCGACCCGGCTGGCGGCACCGGAGTGCGGCGGTGCGCAGGACGTGGCCCAGAATGCCGGCGGGAGTGGGACGGCGGCCGACATCGAGGCGGCCGGCCTCTGTGCGCAGGAGGCTCCCGGCATCGTGTTCGGGGTCAAGCTGCAGCCCGTGTTGGCAGTGGTCGACGGCGTCGTGACCGACGTACACGACAAACCGGGCGAGACGATCTCGGTCACGATCACTGATCCGCTGGGACGCAGTTACCGACTTGCCGGTTTCAACGACGACACTCCCGGCACGAACGACGGCGCTGCGCCTGACCATCTCCGGCTCACGAGTCTGGCCGTCATCGGCCGGACCGTACGCTCCGGGCAGGTCGTCGGATACATGGGCGACACCGATCCATTACCGCTCGGTATCCGGTCGGACGTGCCGACCGACGCCACGGTACAGATCCCCATCGATGCCGTTGCGCCACACATCCGCCTGACCATCACCGATCTCGACGGCACCCCGGTCGACGCGTACGGTCCGGTGATCGACGCGCTGTTCCGCCAGGCCTGCTCGGTGGGCATCGGTCCATGGTCGGGAACCCACTACTTGTCGGGACTCGAACAGGTCACCACCGAGACCACCGACAACTCGCGCGACGTCGACTCCGAATGGGTGGTCACCCCCAACGGTGACGTCATTGCCTCGGGTTGGGCAGCCATGATCTACCCCAGCGAGAACTGCGGGTGGGCACCACCCGACAAGCGAGGACCCGGATCGGGCGGCCCGACGACGATGCCTGCCGCCTGGAACACCCCGATCGATCTCCCCACGTCGATCTGGATCGACCTGGCAGTTCGCGACGACACGTCGCTCGCGGTGCCGGTGATGCGGCCCTGATTCAGCCGACGCGACGGGCGTCCTCGACCAGGTTGATCTGGTACAGCACTTCGTCGAGTGCATTTTCAGCGCTGATCGCGGAGAACCGCTGCGGGTTGCGCGGCGTGCAGCACGACGCCACGGGCGACAGCACCGTCCATGGCCGAGGGTGACAGAACTGCACGACGCTGTAGCGCTCGCCCTCATAACCCGCCGCTGCGACCACACGGTGCCATCCGATCGGGATCACTCCGTTGGTGAGGCGTTCGAGCATGATGCCGGTGTTGATGATCACCGCATCGTCCGGAGGCGTGGCATCGACCCAGTCGTCGCCGACGCGAACCTGCAGACCTGGTGCGGTGGCCCGCGGCAACGCCGTGATCAGGTTGATGTCGCCGTGCTGGCCGGCCCACTCGTGGCCCTGCTCGGCCAAATCGGACATCGCCGGGTAGCGGATCGCCCGGGTCAGTGTGGGCCCGTCGGCCACCATGTCGTCGAAGAACGTCTCGTGGCAGCCGATGCCCTCGGCGATCACCCGCAGGAACCTGCGTTGCAGGTCCGCGATCGATTCATGGAATCGGTAGAGCACCTCGGTGATACCGGGCACCGCCGACTCGGGCAGCAGTTGGTCGGGATACGCGGTCGGGAACTTGGTCTTCAGCGGATGTCCTGCCGCAATCGGCGCTGCCCAGTTGAGCATTTCCTTCCAGTCGGGCTTGTCGCTCGACGCAGCAGTCTCGACGAGCAAGCCGGTGTAGCCGGTCTGACCGTGGGCCCCCGGAGCAATGAACTGCTGTTTGGTCGTCTCGTCGAGTTCGAAGAACTGGCGAAGCATCGCGTACGTCGTGTCGAGCAGATCCTCGGAGAGGTCGTGGCTCGTGTACACGAATCCGGTTGCGAGACTGCGACGCACCCCGTCGACCACTGCCCGCCTGGCCGCCCCGGTGCTCGATTCGAAGGCGAGCAGGTCGACGTCGAGGATCTGATCCGTCATTCGGGCAACGCTACCTTCGGGTCCCCATCGCTGCAGGTCAGCCGGGGACGCCGCCGGGGGCGAACAGTGCGGGCCAGCCGCCCGTGTGCACGAACACCACGTCGGAACCGAAACATCCCTCGGCGGCCAGGCCGAGCAGGCCCGAGCAACCCTTGCCCGAGTAGGTGCGGTCGAGCAGCCACCCGCCGTGTCGGGCCGCCCATCGGATGGCCGCATCGCCCGCCTCGGTCGGCACTGCATAGTCGTCGCCGATCCAGCGCGTGTCGACCTCGACGTCCTCCTCGGCAACGATCGCCGTCGACTGCATGAGTGTGAGGGTCTGGTTGGCGAGCCCGGCGATGTCCGGACGACCGACGTTGACTCCTTTGGCCACACCGATCGCCACGACGTCAGGCACGGCTCGGCCGGCGTGTGCGGCAGCGGCGCGTCCAGCGAGCAGCCCGGCATGGGTGCCGCCACTCGACGACGTGAACACCACGTGCGAGGGCGACACCTTGGCAGCATCGCACTGATCGAGCAGCTCGATGAACGCCGCTGCATACCCGAGCGCCCCCACTGCAGTGCTCCCACCGATCGGGATCGCATACGGAACCAGACCCTCGGCGACAAGCTGATCGCTCACCTCCTCGCGGGCGATTTCGAGCTCGCCCCAGTGGCTCTCCTCGGCACCGGTGAAGTGCAGCTGCGCCCCGAACAGCATCGACAACAACTGATTTCCGGTTGCTTCAGCCGGGCGATCGCCCGACAGCACAAGATGTGTCTCGAGCCCGAGGCGAGCCCCTGCCGCGGCGGTCATCCGACAGTGGTTCGATTGAGCGGCGCCGACGGTCACGAGCGAGCGAGCACCAGTCGCGACGGCATCACCACACAGGAACTCGAGCTTGCGGGCCTTGTTCCCACCACCGCCCAGACCGGTGAGATCGTCACGCTTCACCCACAGTCGGCTCGCATCACCGAGGGTGGGTCCCGCTTCGAGCGGGGTGGGCAACGTGGCGAGCGGGGCTCGCTCGAGGTGATCGAACACTGCACTCATGCTAGGCAATGTCCTCGATGGTCACCGATTGGAACCCACTGCTCCGCGACCAATTCGAGCTGGCCTACTGGCACGAACTGCAGGACTTCGTCGCCGACGAGCGCCGAGACCACCCGGTGTATCCGCCCGCCGACGAGGTGTTCGCCGCCCTACGCCTCACGCCGTACGCAGACGTCAAGGTGATGATCCTCGGCCAGGACCCCTACCACGGGCCGGGACAAGCGCACGGCCTCTGCTTCTCCGTACGCCGAGGAGTTCGGGTGCCGCCATCGCTGGTCAACATCCACAAGGAGTTGCATGCCGACCTGGGCCTGGCGATTCCCGATCACGGCAACCTCGAAGGCTGGGCCCGTCAAGGGGTCCTGCTGCTCAACGCCACGCTCACCGTGCGTGGAGGTGCTGCGGCCTCGCACCAGAAGCACGGATGGGAAACGTTCACCGACCAGGTGATCCGAGTGGTGAACGCCAAGCAGGACCCCGTCGTGTTCATCCTGTGGGGTGCCTCGGCGAGACGCAAGAGCGCATTGATCGACACCGGTCGTCACACCATCATCGAGTCGGCGCACCCCTCACCGCTGTCCGCCCACAACGGGTTCCTGGGCAGCCGCCCGTTCAGTCTGGCCAATGCGTCGCTGATCGCCCGCGGACGCGAGCCTGTCGACTGGAACCTGGCCGACCGGGGAACAGCCCACCAATGAGGATGCGGAACTGATGCCGTGGACGACGAGTCACAGGGTGATGGAGATTCGACGTCAGCACGTCGTGGTCGACCTGATCGTCGACACCCTCGACGGGTGGCGGCGTCACATCACCGGACGCAACGCTTCGGTGCTCGCGTTCTTCGGGTTCCTCTCGATCTTCCCGCTGATGCTGGCTGCGACGACCATCCTCGGGTTCGTCCTGCAGGGCAACGAGGACCTCCAACAGCGGATCATCGACGGCGCGCTGGCCGACATCCCGGTTCTCGGACAGGAGCTCCAGGCCGATCCGACGTCACTCGACGGGAACTGGTGGGCGTTGATCATCGGTCTCGGCGGCGCGCTGTGGTCGGCGACCAAGGCGTTCGTAGGACTGCAAGGGGCCCAGGACGACGTCTGGGAGATCGATGTCGATCATCGCGATGCGATGCCGAAGCAGCGCGGCAAGGCATTGCTCGGCCTGGTGTTCATCGGAGCTGCGCAGATCGGCAGTCTCGTCATCACGGCGCTCGTCAACGCCGCTGGGTTCCCGGTGGGTGGTCGCCTTGCGCTGCTCGCGGCAACCGTCGCGATCAACGTCTCGGTGCTCGCAGCGATGTTCCGCTACCTCACTGCGGCGGAGCTGACGTGGAGCGATGTGTGGCCAGGCGCGCTGATCGCCGGCGTGCTCTACTCAGCGTTGCAGTACTTCGGTGCGGGAATCGTCGGCCGGATCATCGACAACGCCGGCGACACCTACGGCCAGTTCGCGCTGGTGCTCGGTCTGGTCACGTGGCTCAGCCTGCTCGCGATCTCGTCGCTGATGAGCGCCGAGTTCAACGGCGCGCTGATGCGCCGTCGCGAGGGCTCACTCGACCGAGCGCAGGCCTCCGACACACCAGCGACAGGTTGAAGCGATGAGCGAAAAGCCGGTATCCGGGCGGTTGGCTCATCGCTGCCTCAGTCGGCCAGCCGGGTCACGATCGAGCTGGCCGCCTCGAGGGTGCGATGGACGGGGCACTTGTCGGCGATCTCGAGCAGCTTGGCGCGTTGGGCGTCGGTGAGGTCGTCGCCGTCGACGGTGACCACACGTTCGAACCGATCGATCATCCCCGAGCGTCCTGACAGCAACTCGTTGTCGGCACACTCGGCGCAGTCGTCCGAATGGACCTTGCCGTGCGTGACCTCCACGGTCACACGATCGAGCGGCACACCCTTGCGGTCCGCGTACATCCGCAACGTCATCGACGTGCAGGCGCCGAGGGCAGCACCGAGCAGATCGTAAGGCGATGGGCCGGCGTCGAACCCGCCGACCGACTCGGGCTCGTCGGCGAGCAGGCGGTGTCGCCCGACCACGACGTGATTGAGGAACGGCCCTTGCGTGGTCTCCGCGACCACGACCGGTGCAGATGCCCTCGGAGCATCGAGGGCGCCACTCTCGTCGACGATGTACCGGTCGGCGAACGCTCCGATCATGGCAGCTGCGAACGTCGCATCACCCCGATCGGTGAGCAGATGGTCGGCGCCGTCGAGCGACACGAAACTCTTGGGGTGGCGCGCCGCTGCGAAGATCTCGGACGCATGATCGATCGAGACGGTGTTGTCGATCGGTGAATGCAACACCAACAGCGCCCGCTTCATCGTGGCGACCCGGTCGGTGATCACATGGTTGCGGAGGTCATCGACGAACTGTTGCCGGATGGTGAACGGTCGACCCGCCAACTGCACCTGCGCGGCACCTTCTGAGGCGATCTCGGCGAGCGACGATTCAAAGATGCCGGTCACGTGGTCGGGACTCACCGGCGCGCCGATCGTCGCGACCGCTCGCACCTCGGGAATGCTCGCAGCCACGGCAAGCACGGCCGAACCGCCGAGCGAATGGCCGACGAGCACCTGCGGAGCTCGGTGTTCGGCACGCATCCAGTCGGCGGCCGCCACCAGGTCGTCGGTGTTCGAGGTGAAGTTGGTGTTCTCGAACTCACCCTCGCTCATCCCCAACCCGGTGAAGTCGAAGCGGAGCACACCAAATCCCACATCGGTCAGTGCGTTCGCGATCCGCGACGCCGCGGCGATGTCCTTGCTGCACGTGAAGCAGTGGGCGAACAGCGCAAATGCCCGCGCCGGTCCCGCCGGCAGATCGAGCCGAGCGGCGAGATCCGTTCCCTGGCTCCCGGGGAAGGTGACTCGTTCGATGCGTACGGCCATGCCGCGACGGTACCGCAGGGGTCGGTCACCGAAGCGAACGAGGTGAGACCTCGGTCTCTGTGTTACTCCTGGTGTCTGACACCATGAGTAACCCTCAGTGCTTGATCATCACGTGCTTGACCTCGGTGTAGGCCTCGACGGCGTACATCGACATGTCCTTGCCGTAGCCGGACTGCTTGAAGCCACCATGGGGCATCTCGGACACGATCGGGATGTGGTCATTGACCCACACCGCACCGAACTGCAGCGCCTTGCTCATCCGCATCGCGCGTCCCACGTCGGAGGTCCACACGCTGGCAGCGAGGCCGTAGTCGACGTCATTGGCCATCGTCAGCGCCGCCTCCTCGTCGGCGGCTGACTGCACGGTGACCACCGGGCCGAACACTTCGCGCTGCACGATCTCCGACGCCTGGCCCGGGCCGACGACCACGGTGGGCTCGTAGAAGAACCCTGCGCCGGATCGTTCCGACCCGCCGATGGTGACCTCGGCTCCGGCCTCACGGGCCCGGTCGACGTACCCAGCGACCCGCGAACGATGGACGTCGGAGATCACCGGACCCATGTCGGTGTCGGCCGACATGGGGTCGCCGACCGTGACGCCGGCGACGGCGTCGGTGAGCTGGTTCACGAAGTCGTCGTGCACCTTCGATCCAGCGATGACCCGGCAGGGCGCAGTGCAGTCCTGGCCGGAGTTGTAGAAGGCCATGCCCTTGAGCATCTCGACGGCGGCCTCGATGTCGGCGTCGTCGAAGATGATCACCGGCGCCTTGCCGCCCAACTCGAGGTGGACCCGCTTGAGCGTGTCAGCCGAAGATCGCGCCACAGCCTTTCCCGCCCCGACGCTGCCGGTGATCGAGATCATGGCGATACCGGGGTGCTCGCTGAGCGCCGCGCCGGCGACATGCCCCTGCCCACACACCACGTTGAAGACGCCTGGCGGCAGCACGTCGGCGGTCAGCTCGGCGAGGCGCAGCACCGAGTACGGGGTGAGCTCCGACGGCTTCAGGATGACCGTGTTGCCGGCGGCGAGCGCGGGACCGAGCTTCCACGTGGCCATGTTGAGCGGATAGTTCCAGGGCGTGATCGACGCCACCACCCCGAGCGGATCGCGGCGCACCATGGAGGTGTAGCCGGCCATGTACTCGCCGGACGCCTTGCCTTCCAGGAAGCGACAGGCCGAGGCGAAGAACCGCCAGTTGTCCTTGGTGAGATCCATCTCGAACTCGACGATGCCGACCGGCTTGCCGACGTTCTCGCATTCGATCTGCGACAGCTCGTCGATGTTGTCGTCGATGATGTCGGCCACGCGATGCAGCGTCTCGCTGCGCTCTCGCGGGGTGAGCGCCGACCACGCCGGGAATGCTGCCGAGGCTGCTGCGACGGCCGCATCGACGTCTGCGGCACCGGAGGCGGGAACCGACCCGATCACAGCACCTGTCGCCGGGTTCACCACCTCGTCGGTGGAGCCGTCGACGGCCGAGCGCCAGTCGCCGCCGATGAAGTTCGAGTCGAGTGAGGACAGCGTCGTTGCCATGCGCACAGAATGCCACGTCGCACACCCCGAACACACGAGCAGCGTCCCGCCAGACGCCTCGGCGAAGGTTGCGGGCAGATGAACGTCAGCGCCGGCGCTGCCAACTCTCGCGAGCGCGCCGGTTAACGTGGCCGGCAGATGAAGAGTTGGGGTCGTGCCGCACGCTCGCGCTGGGAGGAGAGTCGGTGAGTGACACGGTCATCCAGCTCGAGGACGTCACGAAGTCGTTCGGCGGTTTCTACGCCGTCACCCACGCAAACTTCGGAATCCAGCAAGGTGAATTCTTTGCGATGTTGGGTCCCTCCGGGTGCGGCAAGACCACCACGCTGAAGATGATCGCCGGTTTCGAGCAGCCCACATCGGGGCGGGTGCTGCTCAACGGCGTGAACGTGAGCCATGTGCCGCCATACAAGCGCGATGTCAACACGGTCTTCCAGCAGTACGCGCTTTTCCCGCACATGACCGTTGCGGACAACATCCGCTTCGGACCACGCTCGAAGAAGACACCCAAGAACGAGTACGAAGCTGCGGTCACCCAGATGCTCGAGGTCGTGCGACTCGCCGATTTCGCCGACCGCAAACCGTCGCAGCTGTCGGGTGGCCAACAACAGCGCGTGGCCCTCGCACGAGCGCTGGTGAACTTTCCGAGCGCCCTGTTGCTCGACGAGCCACTCGCGGCCCTCGACCTCAAACTCCGCGAAGCGATGCAGTTCGAACTCAAGCGCATCCAGCGAGAGGTCGGCATCACGTTCGTGTTCGTGACACACGATCAGGGCGAAGCGCTCACGATGAGCGACCGCATCGCCGTGATGAGCGAGGGTCTGGTGGAGCAGATCGGAACGCCGCAGGAGATCTACAACAGTCCTTCGTCGTTGTTCGTTGCCGGATTCATCGGCTCGGCCAACCTGCTGCCCGGTGAGGTCGTCGGCACCGACGGCGACGACACGATCGTCTCGCTCACCGCCGGCCACCGAGTTCGGGCTCGCACGAACGTGGAACGTTCACCCGGGGCACGAGTGTCGGTGATGCTGCGGCCCGAACGGCTCACCGCCAGCAGCATGGCGCTCGACGTGGGACGCTCGATCGAGGGCACGGTCGCCGACGTCGTGTTCCAGGGGGCGACAGCGCGAATCGTCGTCCACTTGAAGGACCAGAGCGAGGTGATCGCGAGCGTGGTGACCGGCACCGACCTGCCGTTCTTGTATCCGGGCTCCACGATCCACCTGTCGTGGGAACCCGGGAGCGCATTCCTGCTCTCGGACTGGCCGCGTCGACCCGGCGCCACC
>ENA-OFDP01000986-OFDP01000986.1-metagenomes-genome-assembly--contig:-NODE-986-length-11660-cov-12.166652_pt1 | contig 11660 bp, 6 predicted proteins | sample MGYA00153389_OFDP01 | MGnify analysis MGYA00153389 | reverse complement strand
TGACGGCTGGTAATTTATGCAGCCAATACAATGCCCACGCTAAAGCTGTCGCCGTTGTTTCATGTCCGGCAACCAGCAGCGTCATCAATTCATCCCGCAATTCAACATCGGTCATCGATTCACCCGCATCATCCTCCGCCGCCATCAATAGGCTGAGGATATCGGTACGGGAGGGATCGGGGTGAGTCCGACGTTCTGCGATCTCGGCGTAGACTAGGGCATCTACCGCTCGCTGACAGCGCATTTGGATCGCCCAGGGGCTGATGCCACCCCATTCCTGTTGGAGGATCGGAAAATATAACATCGAGACACTTAGAGGAGAACTGCTGCGATCGAGCAGTTTGCTTAATAGATGTGCTAGTTGTTCGGCGCGCTCTCCCCGATCTAGTCCAAATACCGCTTGCATAATTACCCGCAGGGTAATCGATTGGGTGATCGTCCGCACGTCGAAAGTTTGACCGATCTGGACTTGCGCGAGCGTTTCCGTTGTGACTCGATTGATGACATCACTATAGGTTCGCATTCGATCGCCATGAAATGGTGGCATCATCAACTGTCGTTGGCGTTGATGTGGTGCCCCACTCAAACAAATTACCGAGTTGTCACCGAGCAAGGTTTTTAGTAAACCGTTCAGATCGCCTGGAGCATGAAAATCTGCTCTAGTATCTTGAGTTAAAATTTGCTGCAAGGCTTGAGGATTGCTGACAAAGACTAAATTTGGATTATTTTTGTCCAGATTGAGGGTATACATGTCTCCAAAGCGGCGAACGCATTCGTCCATGAACGACATCGGGCTAAAAATCCAGCGCGTGAGTTGGACAAAAGCGGGGGTTTGGGGGCCTAGAGGTAGTTGCATAATCGATTCCCAATACATCTTAATTAGATTCGGTTCGAGCGCATTCGATACATCTATTAAACTCGACTGCTGACTAAATTCGCACCTAAGAATGACTAACTTGTTTATAACTTATTTATATCTCAAAACTATCTAAATCGTGAAATATCCTGTAAGATTGGTATGTCGATCGGAAGAGGTGTTATGCCCAGATCGCTCAAAATTAAAAAAATGTTAATGATAAGTATTTCAAGCCCTTCGATCCATGAAACCGATCGTTAGAACTTGAAATATTATTCCTACAACTTTTTCATTCAATTACTAATTAAGCCCGCAAATGGATTCTTTGCCTTGGATAGTCGTTGTCCACTGACCGTTCCATTGACGACTAACTGCGGCTGCGGCTACTGGGCATTTAGCTTTGGCATCCTCATTGTTCCAGATCGGCCCAGCTTTAACATCTGTTGCAGCAGCTTGAGTAGCAGAACCAAGAATAGTAGAAGTGCCGATTGTGACTATTCCTAGACATAATAAGACTTGCTTTTTCAGAGATTGTTTAGAAAAATTAATAGTCATATGTTTCTCCTGAATTAGTTGGCGTTCGTTAAGTTTTTTCAAAGATCGAGTTGTTCTTTGAACCCGACATACTCATTAAAGTTCACCAATAACTAAGTTCGAGACTGAGTAATAACTGACTTGTGACTGACTTGTGAGTAATCGATTGCAAACTAACGATCCAACAAAACCCTCGCTCGGCACGATCGCTCCTGAGAACAACTGACTTGTAATTAATTAATTATTGTAACCTTATGGCTACTTTGTCGGCGAAATATCCTGTAAGATTGAAATGTCGATCGGAAGAGGTGCTATGCCCAGATCCCTTAGAGTTCAAGAGGACTACATCGATAAAGTCAAGCTGGCACTCAACCGCAATGGCTTTCCCAGTCAACGATCTTTGGCTGAGGACGTCGGCTTGGCACTCGCTACGGTTAATAAATTTCTGACTGGCAAAGCTGTTGACTACACGACTTTTGAAGAACTTTGTCGGAAACTAGAATTAGACTGGCGAGAAATTTCAACAGTAGATGTTGGATCGCCGCAGACTTTCCAGCCTGAGTCGATTTGTGCTGGTGGGAACGGAGCGATTATCCTTTCTTTGGCACTCTTCGCGAACAGACAGATTCCGCCACAGCTCTCTGCGCAGACACATCACCCAGCTACCCCAATGGTGCAGTTCCGCTCGGCTCGCCATTTTATTTAGAGCGCACCCCCTTTGCAGCGCAGATCGATCGCGAAATTACCAAGCCAGGAGCATTGGTGCGGATCAAAGCACCGCGAGAAATGGGCAAGACATCCCTGCTACTGAGGGCACTGGCATCGGCGCAAAGCTTGGGCTACCACACCGTCAGCCTGAATCTCGCGCAAGTTGACGAATCGATTTTGAGCGATCTCGATCGATTTTTGCGTTGTATCTGTACGAATGTAGCTCGTCAGCTCCGACTCAAACCGATGCTCGACGAGTATTGGGATGAAGATCTCGGCAGCAAAATTAGCTGCACTGACTACTTCCAACACTATCTATTAGAGAAAATTTCTACTCCGCTGGTATTGGTATTCGATGAGCTAAATCACATTTTCGAGCATCCGCAGATCGCCCATGATTTTTTGCCGTTGCTGCGCTCTTGGTATGAAGAAGCCAAAATCCTCCCGATTTGGCAAAAGCTCCGCCTGATTGTGGTTCACTCGACGGAAATTTACATTCCCCTTCAGCTTAACCAATCCCCGTTTAATGTGGGATTGCCAATTCAGTTAGATACTTTCTCGCTAGCGGAGGTGCAGCAGTTAGCTCGATGCTACGGACTCGACTGGGAAGATGGAGTGGAAGCTGGGCAACTAATGGAGCTGGTGGGGGGACATCCCGCACTGGTGAATATTGCCTTCTATCATCTGAGTCGTGGCGACATCACTTTAGGGGAATTGCTACAAACTGCCGCCACAGCTACCGGAATTTATCGCCATCATTTGCAGCGTCATTGGGTAACTCTAGAAGCACAGCCGGAATTAGCCAGCGTACTTCAATCGATCGTTAGTGTCTCTGACTTTGCACGAGTCACTCCCATCCTATCTTACAAATTAAGTAGCATGGGATTGATTAAACTCGATCGCGAACGCCAGACACTAAGTTGTCAATTGTATCAACAGTTTTTTTCAAGTTATCCAACTTCAGGAGGAAATGTCAATGTCTGACCTTTTAAGTGCCACCAAATTCTTTTTTGATCGAGGTGTCAAGGAAATCACGCTCGATGTATTGCAACAATCAGAAGACAATTTTGATCGAGGTGTCAAGGAAATCACGCTCGATCTATTGCAACAATCAGAAGACAATTTTGTAGACGAGTCAGTAAGCTCTGCACATTCTCTGAATCTCTTCGTTCGCAATAAAAAACTCTCTCATTTAATCGCGCGCTCGTGGTTGCCAGGAGCAGAAGGAGAAAAGATTAAGGCAACACTACTTTCTGGGAACCAGAGCGAAATTCAAGAGCTAATGATCCAGACAGGAGTTGTATCAAAGGATGAGGCTAAATTATGTCGTTTCGATGTAGACTCAAATCCTCAACCAAATCAACCTCCATTGGGAGCATTTGCAGGCAGTATCGACGAGGAAGCCAACCCTAACACACCTGAAATATTGATTTTTAAAATCCCCTATCCTCAAAAAATAGCAAGCGATTGGGGGTTAACAGAAGAGCAATTGCGATCCTGGTTGGCTACTTCACCAGAGTCTGAGCCTTGGGAACCATTTCAATTTAGCCGCTGGATACCTTACACTTGCTAAATTTTGAGTTTGGATCGAGTTTAAAATAAAGCAGCATGTTTTTCGATCGAGTAATAGCAATCCCGAACATAATTTGGGATTGCTATTTTAAAATCGCCAAAGAAAGTATCCTTGGATAATGCAACATAAATAATCGACTATTCAGGGATGTGATATGTTGAATCGACCAAAATTAAAACATTGTTTTCAACCGATTCAGCTTGCAGCATTGCCAGATATATTTCTGCTAACTGAGAGAAATAGTGTTTTATTGAGCGATCGCCTATCTGAATTCTTAATACCATTACTTAACGGACATCAAACAGTTGACGAGATCGTCGATCTGCTGCAAGCAAAAGTAGCTGCGGCTGAAGTTTACTATGCTTTGATGTGGATGGAGCAAAATGGCTATCTTACTGAAAGCGATCTCGAAAGTGAAGATTTATTGACATCTGATTTCGTTATTTTCTGCGAACACTTAAAAGTCGATCCCTACTTTGCCTCCCAGCAGTTGCAAAATACAAGTGTATCGATCGAATCGTTTGGCTCCAACCTGCCTACATCTGAGTTCAAAACCATCCTTGAATCCCTAAATATCCAAGTTGTCGATCGCGGCGATATCGAGATTGTCCTGACTGATGACTATCTTACCGATTGTTTAGCAACATTAAACGATCGAGCCTTAACCCAGTCGCGCCCCTGGATGCTAGTTAAACCACTAGGAACCATCGTTTGGATCGGCCCGATGTTTTTGCCTGGAAAAACAGGCTGCTGGCAATGCCTAGCTCAACGTTTGCAACAGAACCGACCAATCGAACAGTTTATTGCCAGTCAACATCATTCCACCACTCCATTATCTCCACTGGGATCTTTGTCTACTACCCGCCAAATCGCCTTAAATGTGGCAGCTACCGAACTCTTTAAGTGGATCGTCAGCGGCAAAAATTTGAATCTAGCAGGACGAATCGTTACTTACGATACCCTGAGTGTCGAAATCCAATCTCACATCCTAGTCAAACGCCCCCAGTGTCCGAGTTGTGGATCGATCTCCGTTCGCGAAGCGTCCCCTGTGGGGAATCGTCATCGCCAACCTCAGCCGATCGTTTTAGAACACTGTAAAAAAACATTTACTCTCGACGGCGGGCATCGGTGTATAACTCCCGTAGAAACCCTGCAAAAATATCAGCACCACATTAGTCCTATCACAGGCATTATTCGAGGGCTGAGGAAGAGCCAGCAAGACCCCCAGGGCTTAATTCATACCTATGTAGCAAGTCATCATTTCGCTACTATATTTGACGATCTTGATTCCTTACGGCAAAATATTAGCGGCAGAAGTGCGGGTAAAGGGCGAACGGACTCGCAAGCTAAGGCTAGTGGATTTTGTGAAGCGATCGAGCGATATTCTCACGTATTTCAAGGAGATGAAATTCGGCAAACAGGTAGTTACCGAACAATGGTCGATCGAGCCATTCATCCCAATGCCTGTATGCAACTTAGCCTAGAACAATACGAAGACCGCCACCAATGGAATCGATCGTGTTCTGGCTGGTTCCAGCGCATTCCAGCACCTTTTGATGAAGGTCGGGAAATCGAGTGGACACCCATTTGGTCGTTGACTCATCAGCAGTTTAAGTATTTGCCCACCGCTTACTGTTACTTCAACTATCCAAATCTTCCCGATCCTGATTGTTGGGCAGATCTCAATGGTGGGGCGGCTGGCAATACTTTAACAGAAGCTATCCTGCAAGGTTTTATGGAATTAGTCGAGCGAGACTGTGTTGCTTTATGGTGGTATAACCGCCTCACCAAACCGCAGATAGATTTAGATAGCTTCGCCGACCCCTATTTTCATACCTTAAAAAACTATTATCAGACCTTGAATCGCGAACTGTGGGTTTTAGATATTACCAGCGATCTAAATATTCCGACCTTTGTAGCGATTAGTCGCAGAATCGATCGAGAAGTGGAAGATATTATCTTGGGTTTTGGTGCCCATTTTGATGCCAAAATTGCGATCGGTAGAGCGTTGACCGAAATGAACCAGGGTCTTCCTTACGTTTTAGTTACCAAGGCAGATGGTAGCACTCAATATCCCGCTTCCTCAGATTCCTTGCCGATTCAATGGTGGAAGACGGCAACTTCAGCAAATCAAGCTTACCTAAGTCCAGATCGCAGTGTCACCGCCAAAGTGTGTGCTGGTTATCCACAATTTCAACATGACGATTTGCTAGAGGATGTCCAGCTCTGCCAGCAAATCGTGGAAACTAACGGGATGGAAATGCTGGTACTGGATCTGACTCGTGTTGATATCGGATTGAATGTTGTCAAAGTAATCGTGCCAGGGCTATGCCACTGGTGGCGACGATTTGGTGCGAGGCGACTCTATGAGGTTCCGGTAAAAATGGGCTGGTTGCAGGAGCCATTAGCAGAACATCAACTCAACCCATTTCCAATGTGGATGTAATCGATCTTTCAAAATCATCAATTTTAAATTTGGATAATTTCCGATATGCTCAAAAATCATCGAATTATTGATACTGATGCTCATGTATTTGAGCCGCTGGATATGTGGGGCGAATACTTAGAACCTGCATATAAAAGCTTTGCCCCGTCATCCGACATGAAAATTCAAGGCGAGCCAATTTATGCCAAAGTTTCTCCTGAAGTTATCGCCCACTGGACTAAGCAAATCCTGACGGCTCATCCGCAGGCGCGGCTCAATGGCTTTACCGATCGACTTCACCTTACTAGCATGGAGAAAATGGGAATCGATGTTTCCTTTCTTTATCCGACGCTAGGACTGGCAATTCAATCGATCGATACCATGAATCCCCAAGTAGCGGGAGCTTTTACCCGTGCTTACAATAACTGGTTAAGAGATTTTTGTAGCGATGCACCACAGCAACTTCAAGGGATCGGTGTTGTCAATCGTCACGATCCAGCAGAAATGGTACCGGAACTGCATCGCATCGCCAAATTTGGCTGGACGGCTGTTTGCTTGCGACCGAATCCGGTCAAGGGCAGATTGCTAAGTGACCCCGCTTACGAACCTTTTTGGCAAGAGTGCGAGGATTTGGGAATCGCCGTCGGTATTCATGAAGGTACACATAGCCGGATACCCAGTACTGGAGCAGAACGGTTTAATACTCGGTTTGCCTTGCGTACTTGCTCTCATCCGATGGAGCAAATGATGGCGATGCTCGCCTTAATTGAAGGTGGGGTGTTAGAACGTCACCCCAAACTCAAAGTCGGATTTATGGAGTCAGGCTGTGGCTGGCTACCATACTGGTTGTGGCGGATGGATGAAGAGTACGAGTGCCATTACTGGGAAGTTAAGGATAATGTGAAGATGAAGCCTTCAGAATATTTTCGTCGCCAGTGCTTTATTACGTTTGAGCCTTCAGAACCTTACCTCGATCGAATCATTGCAGATGTTGGTACCGATAACTTGCTATTTGGTTCTGACTATCCCCACATTCATTGGCAGATCGACGCAGCCGCACCAGCAGTTTTGGATATCGATCGAGTCCTTCGGGATCGACTACCTAGTGCAACAGTGCAAAAGATTCTTTGGGATAACCCTGCTCGTTTCTATGGTGTAGAAAAATGAGCGATCTTAATGCTGACTATCAGATTTTAGCCAAAATTTACGAAAGTGCTAATTCCTTAGTTTATCGAGCGATCCTCACCGCCGATAATCGTTCGCGGAGCGTTCGCCTAGCGAAATCGATTATTCTCAAAATTCTCAAAAAAAATTATCCTACTCCAGCAGAAATCGCCCGCTATCAGCAGGAGTATGAAATAACTCGTTCTTTGAATGTCGATGGTGTAATTAAAGCCTATGGATTGCAGCGGCATGGAAATAGTTTAGTCATGCTGTTAGAAGATTTTGGTGCTCGCTCTTTAAAATCATCACTATCCCAGGGGCAATTTAACTTAGCCGACTTTCTATCGATCGCGATTAAGATAACTGAGAGTTTAGCGGCAATTCATGCAGCGAACATCATCCACAAAGATATTAACCCTGCGAATATTGTCTACAACCCCGAAACCGGACAACTCAAAATCATTGATTTTGGTATTTCTACCCGTTTATCTCAAGAATTTTTATCAATTTCTCCCTCTCATCAAATCGAAGGGACTTTAGCTTATATTGCCCCAGAACAAACAGGTAGAATAAATCGAGGAATCGATTACCGCTGCGATTTTTATGCTCTTGGGGTGACTTTTTATGAGTTAGTGACAAATAGACTTCCTTTTACAACTACCGAGCCAATGGAGTTAGTCCATTGTCATATCGCACAACAACCAGTGCCAGTTCACGAACTCGTTCCAAATATTCCGGTAGTTATCGCTAATATTATCGAAAAGTTGTTAGCTAAAGCACCAGAAGATAGATATCAAAGTGCTTGGGGAATTACAGCCGATTTAGAAGCCTGCGATCGTCAATTAAAGACGATCGGGCAAATCGCTCAATTCTCGTTAGGGAGTCAGGATGTTGCCCAGAAGCTTCAAATCCCACAAAAGCTCTATGGTAGAGCAGCAGAAATAGCTCAACTTTTAACTGCTTTTGAAAAAGTCAGTGCTGGGACAACTAGAATGATGCTAATTGCTGGTTGTTCAGGGGTGGGTAAATCTGCTTTAGTTAATGAAATTCGCAAATCTATTACCCAGAAAAACGGACAATTTATTAGTGGTAAGTTCGATCTCTTAAACCGAGATGTTCCGTATGCAGCAATCGCCCAAGCTTTTCAAGAATTAATCCAACAACTATTAAGCGAACCAGAGATCGAGATCCAAACCTGGAAACAGAAAATCCTCACAGCTTTGGGAACTAACGCTCAAATTCTTGTCGATCTAATTCCTAATCTTGAAAAAATTATCGGCACACAGCCACAAGTCGAGCCGCTAGATAGTACTCAAAACCAAAATAGATTTAATTTACTCTTTAAAAGATTTTTAGGTGTTTTTTGCAGATTGGAATATCCTTTAGTTATCTTTCTCGACGATTTGCAATGGGCAGATCTATCATCACTAAATTTAATCGAACAATTAACATCAGATTCCGAAACAAGATATTTCTTAATCGTCGGAGCGTATCGAGATAATGAAGTTAGTATCAGTCACCCATTAGTACACTTCACAGAGAAATTAGAGTCGGCAAAAGTTCCTATCGATCGAATCGATCTTCACCCCTTAGATATTAGTCAGATCGCTCGATTAGTTGCTGACACGTTAAATTGTTCGGCAGAATTTTCTCAGCCTTTAGCTGAATTATTAACTCGTAAGACTGAGGGAAATCCTTTTTTCCTCAGTCAACTGCTGTACTCCTTAGAACGAGAAAAATTATTAGTCTTCGAGCGATCTCAACCGCTAGCTAACGATCGTCAATGTTATTGGCAATGGAATATCGAGCAGATCGAGAGCGTATCGATCTCCGATAATGTAGTTGAGTTGATGGTTCGTAAAATTGTAACATTAGACGAGCAAGCTCAGAATGTACTCAAATTAGCTGCCTGTATTGGCAACCAATTTAATCTAGAAACTCTAGCGATCGTTAATAATAAATCTCTGCTATTTACTGCTGGAGAACTTCAACCTGCTCTTGCAGCAAATTTGGTCAATATTCTACAGCAGTGGGATTCATCAGCATTATCTAATCTCGATCTAGAACCTAACAGCGAATATAAACCAGATATTTCATATAGATTTTTACACGATCGAGTTCAACAAGCTGCTTACTCTTTAATTCCAGACCTAGAAAAAGCTCAAGTTCATCTACAAATCGGTCGTCTACTGCTGGCAAAGATCGAAGCAGAAGAAATACAGTACAATATTTTTGAAGTTGTCGATCGACTTAATGAAGGTTCGATCTTAATTAACGATCGATTAGAAAAAGATAACCTAGCTAAATTAAATCTTCAGGCTGGAAAAAAAGCAAAATCAGCAGCGGCTTATCTACCCGCTCTAAAATATTTAGAATTAGGGTTAGAACTATTATCCGCCGATTGCTGGGAATGTCAATATGAAGTAACACTAAATTTATATTTAGAAACCGTCGAACTGCTGTATGTCAATACTCAATTCGATCGAGCTGAAATCCTTGCTGCTATCCTACTAGAACGAGCTACAGCACTACTCGATCGAGTCAAAGTATATAAAATTAAAATTCGTTCCGATATCGCTAGACTTGAACTCCAAGCAGCAATAAATCTGGCGATCGAGATCTTACAAGAACTCGATATCGATTTGCACCAACAAACTAGCAAACAGCAGATCGATCGAGAACATCAATCTTTGAAATCGCTTTTAATCGATAAATCGATCGAGGGTTTATCCGATCTCCCAAATATGACCGACCCTCATAAACTAGTGGCGATCGATATATTACTAATTGTCAGCGCAGCAGCAATTATTACTAATCCTTTATTATATTTTTCGATAACTATCACCGCTGTCAATCTCTGCATTGTCTATGGAAATCCACCTCAAGCGGCTGGTGTCTATATTTTTTACGGTAAGTTACTATGTGGAGTCATGAACGATCTCGATCCTGGCTATCAGTTCGGTCAACTAGCACTAAGATTGTTAGAGAAATTTAAACCCCAAGAATTTCAATCCCTAGTTTTGCATTACAGTGCTGGATTTATCCGACCCTGGCAAGAGTCAATTAGCAGCAGCAATATTATCGAAACATTGCATACAGCGATTCAAGTTGGACTCGATAGTGGAGATATCGAACATGCCTCTTATAATGCCTCTGCATATTGCTTGTTTTCTCTATTTGTAGGTTCTCCGCTGCAAAAAGTCGATCGGGATTATCAAAAATATCTAGATCTAGTAAATAAGCTTCAACAATCTTATACAGTTCATTATATGAATAACTGTAGTAAAATCTCATTTAATTTAATAAATGGATATGAAAATAATTACTGTTTAATTGTAGGAACTTCTCACCCAGAAGAAGCACAAATTTTAGAGCAGTGGACTCAAGAGCGAGCCGAATGGTTGCTATTTAGTGCCTATTTAGCCAAAACCATTTCTTATTACTTTTTCAAACACTACGATCGAGCGTTAACTAGTGCGCTCGCCGCCGCCCAGACCGTTGAAAGTTCTGCTGCCTATCTAGTCACAGCCCAACATAACTTTTATTATTCCCTAGCACTTTTGAGAGATATCGATCCGACCGAACTCACTAGATTAGATCGAGTCTTAGCCCAAGTATCATCCAATCAACAAACCATGAAAATGTGGGCAGACCATTGCCCAGGAAATTTTCAACATAAATACGATTTAGTTGCAGCAGAACAAGCCAGAATTTTAGGACGAGATTGGCAAGCCGCAGAACTTTACGAACGAGCGATTCAAGGTGCTAAAAAGTACAATTATATTCATGAAGAAGCTTTAGCCTACGAACGAGCTGCCGAATTTTACCTGTTACTAGGTAGAGAAGAAATCGGTCAACTTTATCTCAAAAGTGCCCATCATTGCTATAGTCTTTGGGGTGCAAAAGCCAAGCTCAAACATTTAGAGGCGGAATATCCCCAATATTTATTAGGCATAACCGAGCGAAGCAAGTCTAAACTTAGCACAACTATATCCAGCACGGGATCTGATGGAGAGACTCTCGATTTAAACACTATTCTTAAATCATCCCAAACAATTTCCAGTGAAATTAAGCTAGAAAATCTCTTGCAAAAATTGATGAAAGTGGCGATCGAAAATGCTGGTGCTAGATCGGGCTTTCTGATCCTCGAACGAGACAATAATTGGGTCATCGAAGCAGAAGGAAAAGTAGCTACCGATGACATTAATATCCTCAAATCGATCCCGATCGACACAGTAGATCTCGACACCCAGATTCCGCTCCTATCAGTCTCGATCGTCAACTATGTCGCCCGTACCCAGGAAAGTTTAGTCCTCAATGATGCAGCCCAGACTGGACAATTTACTCGCGATCCATATATTGTCGCCACCCAAGCCAAATCGGTGCTGTGCATCCCCTTA
>ENA-OFDP01000985-OFDP01000985.1-metagenomes-genome-assembly--contig:-NODE-985-length-11662-cov-2.672094_pt1 | contig 11662 bp, 8 predicted proteins | sample MGYA00153389_OFDP01 | MGnify analysis MGYA00153389 | reverse complement strand
GCAGACCTGCTTTACAACAGCGCTTTGGTGGCCGAGCGTTATGCCGCCATCCGGCCGTTTTTTGATGCCCATGAAGCTGAGGTGATAGAGCCGGTGCGCAGCATCATTGCCAAGGGGCGAGACTACAGTGCAGCTGATTTGTACGCCGCACAGACCTTGCTCCGCGGCTACGGCCAGCAGGCGGCCGCGATGTGGCATGACATCGACGTGCTGCTGGTGCCCACTGCGCCCACGCACTATCGCGTTGACCAGATGCAAGCCGACCCTGTGGCTTTGAATCGCAATCTGGGCGAGTACACCAACTTCGTTAATTTGCTCGACTACGCCGCCATCGCCGTGCCCAGCAGCATCCGCGCTGATGGCCTGTCGTTTGGAGTCACGCTGATTGGCCCGTGCGGCAGCGACTGGCAACTGGCCGAGCTGGGTCAGCGTTTGCATCATACGACCGGGTTAAAACAGGGCTCTACTGCACTAAATCTGCCTCCAGCCCAATTGATACGGGCGCAAGCAGCTACTAAAAACGGAGCAGAGGTTAATGTTAAATGGTTGGCTCAAGGCACTATTTATCCAGATGTAATTGAATCAGTTTCAGTTAAAGGTCCGTCGGCAACTATAAAATCACATCATAATGTGGGTGGCTTGCCCGATTATATGAAATTGAAAATTATAGAACCGCTTAAAACGTTGTTTAAAGATGAGGTAAGAAGAATTGGAACTTCATTAGGGATGCATGTAGATTTAATTGGTCGTCATCCATTTCCTGGTCCTGGTTTGGCAATCCGAATTTTAGGCGACATTACAGCAGAAAGGGTAAGATTATTGCAGGAAGCTGATGCGATCTTTATTAATAATTTAAAAGCTGAACAACTGTATCCGCATGTATGGCAAGCCGGAGCAATTTTGTTACCTATTCAATCAGTTGGAGTAATGGGAGATGAGCGAACGTACGAACAAGTAATTTGTTTACGAGCAGTTGAGTCTGTTGATGGTATGACAGCAGATTGGAGTCATTTGCCTTATGAGTTTTTAGCAAGAGTGAGTAATGAAATAATTAATAATGTAAAAGGTATAAACCGGGTTGTGTATGATATTAGTTCGAAGCCACCTGCAACGATTGAGTGGGAGTAGAGCAATTGCTCATCTGTTAATTTTAATGGTAATTGTTTTAGTTTCATGCAGTCCAAAGGTGCGAGATGGGAAAAAACAAACTACTTTGGAACCAAATAAACCACAGATGCTTAATAAATCGGGTAGATCTGATACTACTAAAGTTCCAACAGATAATATTCCGAAAATTAATGCAAAGACGGATGTTCCTTTTGCCATTTCTTTATTGTTAGCCTTGCATCTTGATAGTGTTTCGGCTGATGAAATGTATGATTTAAAAAGATCGAGAGAAACTAATATTTCATTGGATTTTTATCAGGGGTTACTATTTGCCTTTGATTCTTTAGCCAAAGATGAGCTACGTTTAAATTTGACAGTATTTGATACTAAAAATGATTCTAATGAAGTAAAAAAAATATTAGTTAAGTCAGAAGTGCTTAATTCTGATTTAATTATTGGTCCAATATTTAATGATGAACTTTTGCCTGCCATACAATTTGCAAAGAGTAAGCAAAAATTTGTTTTATCGCCGTTAGCACCTTCTACTTCTTCTGCTTTTAATAATCCATATTTTATTTCCGCCAATGCACCCATTGAACTGCATGGAAAAAAACAAGCAGAATATATTCAAAATACTTTTGATGCAAAAAATGTTATTGTAATTACCGGAAAATCAATTGCAGAACAGCGATATATTTCTGCCTTTGAAAGTACGTTGAAAAATTCCTCAAAAAAAATCAGTGTTGGTAAGGTTGGCTCCTCCAATGCAGATCTGCAAACAATTGATTTACAATTAAAAAAAGATGAAAAAAATATAATTTTTATTGCTTCATCATCTCCATCTACTTTAACCAGAGTTTTTCAAAAATTAAAATATTTAACCAATAAATACGAAATTGTAGTTTTTGCACATCCCTTAGTTCCAAAAATGGAGTCATTAAATTTCGAACTTTTATTACCATTAAATGTACATACCACTTCAGCAGATTATATTGAAGATGATAAATTAATTGAAAGCTTGTTTTATAGTGAATATAGAAAAAAATATAAAACAGAACCATCAGAATTTGCAATGAATGGTTTTGATTTAGGAATGCTTATTGGGAAATCTATAAGTAAAAATGGAAAAGATATTAGTAAAATTATCAATCCAAATCCGTTTAATGGTTTGAGTGGAGTAATTGATTTTCAGCAAGTTGAAGGCTGGGGTGTTCAAAATACCTGGTTGCAGATTGTAAAATTTAAAAATTATAAATTCGAAGCAGAGTGAGGGAAACAAAACAATTAGATGTTGCTATTGATATTATAAATAACTACGCTCCAGATCAGCCTTTTGCATCTTACTTAAATCAGTTTTTCAGAAAAAACAAACAAATGGGTAGTAGTGATCGGCGTTTGTATGCTGAGTTATGTTATGCTGCTTTTAGAACTGGAAAAGCAATTCCAAGCTCATCAATAAGAGAGAAAATTTGCATTGGTTACTTTTTAATTAATACAGTTCCCAGTTTATTTTTTGAAGCCATTGCTGCTGAGCTAAATTCTCAAATAGAAAAATCAATTGAAGAAAAAATTGAAATCGTAAATTTGAGATATCCAGAATTTAATGTTGAAAAAATCTATTCTTTTAAGGCAAAATTTTCGGAAGGAGTAAATGCCAAAATTTTTTCTATTTCACATTTAATAAAGCCTTTAGTTTTTTTACGGGTTAATGAAAAAAATTCGAAACGACTATTAAAACGATTTGATGAAGAAAACATTTCCTACCAATCCATTTCTAAAACAACGATTTCAGTAGAGCCAGCAACGCAACTTCAACAATTTTCTGCAGAAGGAATTCATTTTGAAATTCAGGATCTATCGTCTCAATATGTTTCTACTTTTTTTGAGCCAAAGCCAAATGAACGCTGGTGGGACTGTTGTGCGGGATCTGGTGGTAAAACTTTATTAATTAATAGTATGGAACCATTATTGAAACTACTCGTTTCAGACATGCGGGCAACGATATTAGAAAATCTGAAAGAGCGGTTTTTATTGGCAGGAATTACAAAATATCAATTAAAAGAAATTGATTTAGCTAAGAATTTCGATGCACAATTACCAGGTTATGAATTTGATGGAATTATTTTAGATGCTCCTTGTTCTGGTTCAGGAACATGGGGGCGTACACCTGAATTGCTTACTTATTTTGATGAAGAGAAACTGAAACTTTATACCAGTTTGCAATATACTTTTGCAAAAAATGTAAGCAAATATTTATTAAAAGGAAAACCCCTTATTTACATTACCTGTTCGGTTTTTAAACAAGAAAATGAGGATATGGTTGAAAAAATTGCTCGAGATTTTAATTACACCATCGAGCGCTCTGAATTAATTAAAGGGTACGATAAGCGAGCAGATAGTATGTTTGCAGCTCGTTTAATTAAAAATTAAAGGCCGGTATTATTTCGGAAAAGTTTAATCGCAATTGCCAGCAAAATTACCCCAAAAGTCTTTCGTAAAATATTTAATCCTGTTCTTCCAAAAAGAGCCTCTAACCTTTGAACATTCTTTAATACAGCATAAACAATTATGGTATTGATTACAATCCCCACTATAATATTCTCAGTTGCGTATTGAGATTTTAATGAGAGTAAGGTAGTCATGGTTCCGGCTCCGGCAATTAAAGGAAAAGCCAAAGGCACAAGAGACAGACTCAGGCATTTCATCTTTAAAAAAATTAATGCCCAATACCATTTCCATAGCGATAATAAAAATTACAAATGAACCAGCAATGGCAAATGATGAGACATCAATACCAATTACTGCCAGTATTTGCTCACCTATAAATAAAAATACAACCATTAAAACCAAGGAAGTTAATGAAGCTTGTTCAGATTCTATTCTTCCTGCTTTCTGTCGAAGTTGAATAATAACCGGGATTGCTCCCAGAATATCAATAATCGCAAAAAGGATCATGGATACCGACAGAATTTCTTTGAAAGAGAAGTTCATACTAATTAATGTTTTCTGTAATGAATGGTGAATTTAATCTTTTGGAAATTGATAATCGGCTTAAAACAATAATTGCTGCAACAATAAAAATGGCCGATGCTACAAAAATTGCATGAACTGAGCGGGAAGCAATAAGCCCAGCAACTAAAGGACCTACAATTTGGCCAATGGATAAAAATGATTGATTAATTCCCAACAACTTGCCTTGTTCATCATCGTTCGATGTTTCAGTTAGTAGAGAATTAATCATAGGATCACGTAATGCAATAAACAACCCATAAATTATAATACAGCATAAAAATGGAATAAAGGTATGAGTAAAAGCAACTGCAAATAAAGCGATAGCAGCAATAGGTAAAGCCACAAATAAAACATTAATTTTAGATGGAAAAAGTCTAGTAACCAATCGAATACCACCAACTTGCATAATAATTCCTGTAAGGGCAAAACCAGCAAAAAACAGCCCAATTTCCTTTGGATTTAATTTTAATACATCAAAATTATAGGTTTGAAAGCCAACAATCATACAAAATTGAGCACATGCCAATAAAAAACCAGCAGCCATTAAAATTCCTACAACTGTTTGTTTAAGGGTATTAATTAATTCGGATATGCGAACAATTTTAAAAGGAATTTTTACATCTTTATCAGCATTTTTATTCGATTCGCCTAAAAAGAACCAAGTAATAATTGCCCCTAAAGCAGCGAGTCCCCCTGCAAAATAGAATGGCGCAGCAATACTAATGGTGCTAAGTAAACCGCCAGCAGCCGGCCCAACTAAAAAACCAAAGCTAAATGATGCACCTAAAAGCCCAAAAGCTTTTGCCCGTTCTGCTTTGCTAGTGCTGTCAGCAATTACAGCCTGAGCTACTGAAATACTCCCGCCAGTAATACCATCTAAAATACGAGCAGCGAAAAGCATTGCTGCACTCACCGCAGAAGCAAAAATGACAAATGAAACCGCTGTGCCCATTAGGCAAAGCACTAAAACTGGTCTGCGACCATAACGATCAGAAAGGCTTCCTAAAATAGGCGTGGCAATAAATTGCGCAATAGAAAAGCTGGCAATCAGAAATCCTATACCTTGAGGACCAATGCCAAATTGCTTGGCAAAAGGATACAGTAAGGGAATGATGATACCAAAACCCAAAGCATTTATCACCATCACTAAAGCCAGAATTGCCAGGGTTTTATTTTTGAACATTGGGCAAAGATAATGCGATAGAAATAAAAAAGGCATCCAATATTGGATGCCTTTTTTTAGATTAAACTTATTAGATGCTTCGTGCCTCAGCATTGCAATTTTACTTAACAATTAATTTCTGTCTCGAAATTCCTTTATCGGTTTGTACTTCCACTACATACATTCCTTTTGCATAGCTGGAAACATCAAAAGTCTTTTCTGCTGTTTTTTGCGGTAGCATTAATTGACCTACAGCATTATAAATAGAAATACCTTTTGAGTTGGAAAAATTGGAAAGCTCGATGGAGAAAGTTGAGTTGGTAGGGTTGGGATAGAGTTTGAAATATGAGGTTGAATTAACGTTATTAATTCCTACTGCATCAAAATCTATACTTGCTAAATTGGTAACTCCTGTTCCATTTATATCATTTATAAAACCTCCTACAATTAATTTACCATTATATTCAGCCATCGCATATATGGTGCCTGCGGTATTTATATTTGTATTCAACCATTGATCTCCATCCCATTTAGCTAACCTTCCAATTGGCTGCCCACCAGCAAAATCAATTTGCCCGCTCACGTATAATTCGTCTTTATATTCAAAGGTATTCCAAACATTGGAAGGTAAAGCACCACCATTGGTATTTTCAAAGTTTGTACCATCGAAACTAAAAATACCATTATCGGTTGCATAAGGAGCAAAAAAGTATCCGCTTACATATAGTTTGTTTTTGAAAATAGTTAAATTATTTAGCCAAAAATCTCCAGTAATATCTGAACCTACCTGCACCCATTGATTATTTACTCGCTTCATTATACGTTCATCATTTGGACAATTGTAATTACCAACTAAATATAATTCATTATTAAAATGGCGTATTGCTCGAGATTGAATAGCACTACCGCAGTCTAAATTAAACCCTTGACTTAAGTCTATCCAATTTTGACCATTCCACTTTGCAATTCCGTTTGTAGGCACACCACCAATTCGAGTAAAATATCCAATTGCGTACAATTCATTATTATATACTTCTAATCTTTGTACAGATTCCCAAGCACTATCAACGCTACCACCAATAGAAAACCAATCAGTACCGTCCCATCGTGCAATTCCTTGAATTACTTTTCCACCACAAGATTGAAAAGGGCCGCAAATAATTATCTCATTATTAAATGAAACAATATCTGTTACATTTTGAACAAAGCCATTTTCGGATATTCCAATACCTAAAGAATCCCATTCTAAACCATTCCATTTTGCAATTCCCCAACATTTTTTACCGCCAACTAAATTAAATTTACCACCGGCATATAGAATATTATTGATCGTGTCAGTATATAAAACTTTTACTGTTCCTGATGCACTGCTTATACCAATACCTAATGTTTCTATTAACTGAGCTTGGGCTTTAAAAGTTATAATGCAAATGAAGAGAATGATTAACTTTTTCATAAATTTTATTGTTAAAAATGAGATAGTACATAGATTGTACTATCTCAAGTTAAATTTTTATTGAACAATTATCTTATGTGTTTCAACTCCTTTATCTGTTGTAATTCTTACAGAATACATACCGCTTTTATAATTTTCTATATTAAACGAAGAATAATTGGTTAGGTTAGTTAAATTTTGGTGTTCAATTAATCTACCTAAATTATCATATATTGAAATTTGTTTTATTACTAGTTGTTCATCTATTTCCACAGAAAAACTATTCGATGTTGGATTAGGGTAAATAGTGGCTTTGTTATATTTTTCCAATACTTGACCAACTCTTGCACACACTTGTAAACCAACGCAAAATTGCAGATTCATAATAAAACCGTCATACGTACCACCGTTATATGATCCATCAAAATAATCAATTGTTCCTGGAGTAATATCTTTTACTGGAAAACCTAAAATACCTGTTCCACCTCCTGTTCCACCTCCTAATGTTACATTGTAATTTCCATTATTAATTCCCATACCCAAACTATGAATGTTCTCTAAGTTACTACCGCCTATATAAGAACAAAACGAAAGGGAGTTATCATTATTAAAATCGGATAAAAATCCATCCTTAGGCCCATTTCTTGTTCCGTAATAAAAGGAATTAGAAGGATTTTGTTGGACAGGAAAATTAGAGCTGGTAGTGCTACCAACAACCATAAACCCTCTAGGAGTTGGCTGAATTGCCCAACCAGTTTCGTCACCCGAGCCACCTAAATACGTTGCATATTTTCTAACTCCATTATTATCAAATCGTACTAAAAACGCATCTGAATTTCCACCACCGTAAGAAGCTTGATTGTAAATATTTGCACCAGCATTATTCATAGTTGGAAAATTTGCTTGAGTGTTACCTGTTATGTAAACATCCCCATTATTATCCGTTGTAATGGCATTAGTAACATTTTCAGTATTTGCTAAACTTGGTACCCAATTAAAATTTATAACAGGAATTTCAGCAAAATATTGAGTACCCCATGTTACTTTTCCTAAAGAATTAAATTTAACAATTGCAAGACCAGTTCCAGTCACTATATTACTATTTTGATTCGTAATAATTTGAGATTGAAAATACGCACCTGTAGGTGTGCAATATGGAAAACAATTATTAAAAACTCCATTTGAATTTTGTGTTGGAATTCCATTGCCTACTCCACAAAAATCTGGTGTAATGCCATAAACAAATAAATTGTTAAATTTATCTATGGTACAAGATGTTAAACTAGCAATTGATAAAACAAGATCAATTCCAAAAAACGTGCTCCACTCTAATCGATTAGTATTTCCAAATCTCATTATATATGACACTGATGCAACATCGTTTGGATAAGTATTGACATTGATTGAATCTATACCAATTTGATATTTATCTTGATTATAACCTCCAGCTAAAGGAAAATTGGGAAAATTTAAACCTCTTGTGTGTCCGACAGTATATACTTTATCATCTAAACCAATAGATAAACCATACCCTTTATCATCATGTCTTGATGATAAAAGTGTGCTCCATTTAACAAAATCTCCACCTTTACTAATACGTGTAATATATGCGTCACTAGATCCTTTTGCAATATCGGTAAATTCTGAACCTACTGCTTTTTTAGGATAAGTTGAACTTCCTTGTGTATAGCCAGTAAAAATAATATCTCCCATACTATTTACAACTACACTATTAGCAAAATCAGGCCCTAAACCACCAAAAATTGTTGAAAAATACCTTCTTCTATCAGGACCAAACATATTTATAAAAATATCACAATTATCGCCGCTCACTTGACTTTCATTTATCGTACTTGGAAAGTTAGTGCTATAAGTTTCTCCAACTACATAGATAAAATCATTAGAAGTTACAAATACATCTTTAACTTGCTCAATTAGTGATCCTCCATAATATGTGGACCATTTATTATTTAAGCTTTGCGCAATTGGAACAATAGGACCTCCAGGACCAGCAGCACTTGCAGTTTGCATAATACTGTAACTATCATTTACACCCATATTACTACTTGAAATTTGAGCGGTATTATTTGCCCCCATTAATGAACTAACTGTTGCACTACCGCCAGATTTGGAGATAGATGTTTTTTTAATAGATAGTTTACTTAATTCTAAACTTGCTCCGTAAGGCACAGATATAGAATATCCTCCATTTTTGGCTGTAAATTTCTTTCCTCCTTTGTACATTAATTGAATGTCAGCAGGATTTGCTCCTTTTGCTAAAATGTAGTTAAAATTAAAACCAGCATTATCAGAAGTCAATTCTAAATCAATATTAGGCCATAGATTTTTATAAGTTACTTTGCCATATTGCGAACTCACGTAGTAATTTTTGGCAACCGAATTACTACAGCAAATAAACAGAAACAAGAAAGAAAATATCCTCATTGGGTTGGATTCGGAAAATGCTTAGTATTAAATACACCTAATTTAGTATTAAAAATAATGGGTGCAAAAATTTATTTTAGTAGGTTGATTCCTAAGCAACTTACCGGAAAACCTTTATCAAATACCTAAGCAGACGAGTGGTTACACCACCTTTTCTACGACTTAAAAACTTTTTGATAAGTTCAAAGGCTACTTTATTTTCCTTTATCTCGGATGGAAAAAATTCTACGGGATTTTTATTGATGAATACTGAATATGTTTTTTCGATATTAGAATGCACGCCCGTACCGTCATGTCCAATATTATGAATCAATGATTTTGATGGGTTGAGCGTTAAACCACCATTTAAGAAAATTGATGCATACCAACGAATGGCCCATGAGTTGTTCTTGCCTTTTTTAAACTCCAGCATTTGTTTCCAAAAATTCATAGTGCCATCAATGGAGAAATCTCTTACTTTTTCTTTGGTGAAACTTTGCATCAAATCATCAATATCCGCATTAAAGTTTCCCCAAGCCCGCTCCCAAGTTGCCCAGCCCCAACTGTGTGCGGCACGATATAAAAAGGTATCGGGCAACTTATCTGCACCAGCCAACGGATACATGTAAGCACTGATGTGCATTACTTTTTCCTCATTTTCGTAATGCTTTAAAGCATCATTAAAATATTTTAAAGTGTAAGGCGAACTCAACAAATCATCCTCAAAAACGATGACTTTGCCATAATCTTTAACCAATTGGCTAACCCCCGAAATAATGGAATTGGCCAAACCCAGATTTTCATTGCGTTCTATAATTTTGATGGTTTTAAAACCTGAAATAGTTTTTATCAACTCTCTAACCTCATTTACCGCTATTTCATCAGACTTACCCTTGGCGGCATCAGAAAAAACGTACAGCCTACTTTCATCGGCCAGCAAATTTTGCTGAAGAAACTTTAGTGTTCTTCGCGTATGCTCAGGCCGATTATAAACAAAGAGGGCTATGGGGGCTAACGCTGACATATTAAATATTACAATATTTCTGCAAACTCTTCAGGTGCTTTCAAATTCAGGTATTCAACCCTGTTATCAAGCAAATCTTGATAAGTAAGTTGGCTAATTTCCTCCTTTGAAAAAGTAAAGGTTTTGTCGGGTGTCCCTTTTCTAACCATTCCTATGCCGTAATCGCAGTCAAAAACCATTACCTGCACATCTTTTCTTTCGGTGCGGATATGCATTATGGCTTTCCAAACATCTCCATTCCATTCGCCAGTCCAGTTTGGTGGATTGGTAGCACGGACTTCCGCAGGAGACATTCCCCTTAAAGATGCAGTCTCCGTCGGTGGGTTACAATCATGCAGCAAGATTATGCCACCTTCGTTCAGATATTTTAAAGAATTTTCTATATCAATAACTACTTGTTCGTACAGATGTAGTCCATCAATAAACACAACATCTAATCCGCCAATATCTTTTAGGTATTGATGCTTTTGTGAAAAAAAATCATCACTAGTTAATTCAAAATACTGATTATTGAAATTTGAGAAATTCTTAATGTAGGCTTTTACCTTTTTTGTAATTTTTATGATGAAATTGGGGTCAACAGCAATCTTCTTATCAGCCTTTATTTTAAAAAAACACAAACCTGTTTGTACGCCAATCTCCAAATAATTTACGGTTGCTTTATGTTTTTTAAATGCATTGATGGCTTGCTGAATTAAGTCAAATCTTTTTATATCGCTCATTGTTAAAAATTATTGGGGTTAGCTTTTCCTAATCTTCCGTTTAGGCCATCATCAACAGCTTGTTTCAATTTTTGATAAGCTGCATTTTTATGAGACAGTACACTAATTATGCGCAAGTTTAGTAAAAATAGGGTCTTGTTTAGTTTAAATATAAATTTATTATGGATGGTATGTTTAGAGTAAAAGTACATTCTGTTTCTGACGTGGTAATAGGTTCTAAAATTCCACAAATCCAATAGTTGTGAGCGGAACATCTTTTTTTTATAAGCAATTCCCTGAGATTTATCCACATCATTGATTTTTGCTTCCGGTATGAGCCAGATAGTTCCACCAGTAGAAGTTACGCGATAGGTATATTCAGAATCATCTACGTATAAAAAGAATTGCTCATCTGGATATCCAATTTTTTGAATCATATCTTGATGCATAAATAATCCGCCGTAAGGCACATAAGGCATTTTTGCTGAAGCTTTAAATGGATTTTGGCTTTCAAATTTATCTAGTAATTTGTTGTATTGATTTTTAAAAATCCTCAACAAATGGAAACCCATAAAATTATTGGGAATCAAATAATACCTATTAGGATTTTCTCCCTTGGCAATTTTAATATGTTGCTTCCTATCAGTACGCAAACAAAACAGGGCTTTAGCAGCATTTGTGCCTTCAATATTATCCCAGCTTGCCAATAAGGTATTCATAGCATTTTTATCGAGCACGTTATCATCATCCAAAAGCAGAACAAAATCTGCACTCGTTTGCGTATGGGCATAGCTTAA
>ENA-OFDP01000984-OFDP01000984.1-metagenomes-genome-assembly--contig:-NODE-984-length-11679-cov-2.171628_pt1 | contig 11679 bp, 9 predicted proteins | sample MGYA00153389_OFDP01 | MGnify analysis MGYA00153389 | reverse complement strand
AAAATCCATCGTGACGCGACCAACACCACAACCGTATTCGACACTGGTGCTGTCGGCGAATGCGCTGAAGCCGTGACGGACCAGAGTCTGTCGCATAATCGCAGCCTCGTTTCGACCGGAAGCCCAGAAACTATCGACCGATGAATCCAGATTTTCCGGAAGAAACTGTTCTCCGGACAGTACCGAAAAGTGCGGCTTGGCCGCACCCAAGTGTTCCCAAACAGTTTTGATTTTGGCAACGCACAAGGCAAGTTCGTGACTTGTTGCAACGGATTCAATTGGCAGTGCGGGCAGGTAAAGGGGAAGGAAGAATGCCCGTCTTTCCATCAGCTGAGCAGGCTGAATTTTCTGCTCGACAGGATTCGACGATCCGACCAGCTTTGCCGCTTTGCGCTTCAAAATTGTCCAGAAAGTATTGGTTGCAGGGGTCAATTGAAATACTCACAGGAAATGCGGCCCACGCTATTGCAGACCGGGCGGAGTTTACTGGACATAGTCAATCCAATGCATATGAATTCCCAGCGATCGGGTGTCGCTCGATGGCATACCGGGACCACCAGGAACAAATGTCTGGCACGCGAATGTAATTTTTGTGGACTTTCTTGTCGCGTCGACGAGGACGATCTTTTTTTCACCGGGTTTAAATATTTCGTCGGTGGTTACGCCGCCATAGGTGATTTTCACCGCTTGAGGCTTTTCGTAGTAATTCGAAGCGCAAACCTGGAGCGCCTTAAACGATTCTGACTGGTCCAGTGCCAGCGATGAAAAATCGCGCGTCCATCGGCCCGTAGGTTCGGCAGTGTGCCAGCCCTCAGCAGCAATGCCGGGCAACCAGTTCGTCGCAAAGTCAATCCTCGGCAAGCGCGGCGAGAAACTGTAGATCTGCCCGTAGATTGAAACCGGACAATCAATGTATTCGGCGAAATAGCCGTTGTTGACAAACAGACTGGTGATGAAATCTTCCGAAAAGCCGAGTTCAAACCAGCGGCGATTGCGGATGACAGCAATAACTTCACTTTCCAGCCTCAGGCCCCAAGGATAGGGGACCGCCCAGTATTCACGCTTGCCGATAGGCTCGCCTGCCAGAATTATTTTGCCGTTAGGGGTGAGATAGTTTTTCAGTTTAGCCACAACGTTTTTGAAATCAACGCAGTGATGGAAGCTCTCATAAAACCAGATCAGGTCATACTTCTGACCGCCTCGTGGATTTTCACCAAAAAGTGCCTTGGAGGGGGTGAGGTTAACGCGAAAAAAATCAGCCTGCTCCTTCACGTAACTGCAAAAAGTAGCGGAAATGTCGACCGTATCGACATTCACTCCCATGCGCGCGAAGGTGAGCGCGGTGTGCGCAAACCCGGCACCATATTCAAGTGCCCACATGCCTGGCTTTAGTCCGCAGGATTTCATCAACATGCCGGTAGCAATCACGTGATCGGACGCGTCTTGCAACGCGACATCGTTGCGCCAGATAAAGTATCCTGGCCGACGCACCGCATCGACTTCGGGGACATATACCTCAGTCTCATCCAGGTCGGGAATGTAGTCGCGGTCGACACCTGCAACGACCTTCCACAGGCGCATCTGCTGCGCGAAATAGTCCTGGGACATCGGGTCCAGATCAGTCCTGAACCAATCCGGCAAGACCAGCGACTTGCCGCGAAAATGGTCCCATGCTGTGTTGGGCGCGTTGCTCACGGATTTGTAGGTTTCAGCAATCAGCTCGATATCATCGACGCGAAAGACACCGGATTTTTCGATTCGCAGGAAAGGGTCCGCGATCAGGTCAAAATTTTCCTTGGGCTCAATGGGTTGTGGAGGAGCCTCCACCTCAAGTGGTGATGGTTTGAAAACCGTGGGGAGGTTAAAGAATTTCATTTTGGCGGGTGTTTTCGTCGCTCAAACAATTTCGGAGATTTCCATTCTTTGTTGCTCGCAAAACAAAGGCATATTTTTTGGCAGCAAAAATAGCATTGCGAATTGTCGTCAGGCGTAGAATAAGCATTGGCGAGGCTTACAGCTAACTTTCTGCCTATGAGGCCCGCCAATGCTGAGGTTTATAAGGTTATTTCGCCACTGACGCCGAATGCAATCCCATTACACCAATGATAATCAATGTGAGCGACGCCATCTTGAGCGCCGTGGCCGGCTCCTTGAAATAGAGTATGCCGATCGCACCCGTGAGCGCAGTGCCGACGCCGGACCAGACCGCATACGCCACGCTGAGTTCAATGGTCTTCACAGCGACCGTATTGAGGGCAAAAGCGCAACCGTAAAACACGAACATCATGATGCTGGGCGTAATCTCGGTGAAGCCACGCGAAAGCTTCATGCAGGTTGTGCCGGCAACCTCAAACAGGATTGCGCCGCTCAGGAAATACCAGGCTGAATGCATAGCGTCGTTAACTCAATTTAGAAAGTGATTTATCGCGAACGTCTGCGCTGCACTTCTGTCTCGCGCTCAAGGCGACCGAGCAGCTTTTCGGATTCCACCTCGGCCTCGCGATACAACAACGGAAAGACACCCTTCAGACAACTCCACTCCCGATGCAAAAAATGGCTGCGCGCCTGTTCGAGCGCCTGCACATCGCGCTGGGCGCGCAATTCGACCATATGTCCATCAAGAATTTCCCGTATGCGCAGTTCGGCTGCGAGTTGTAACTGATTGATACCGCGTATCTCCGGTGCCCGCATGCGCAGGCCTTCGTCCAGACGTACATCGTTCAGTTGCAGTACGTCCTTCATACGCGCGACTTGTCGGATCTTGGTCATGCGCAATCTACATTCGACTTCGATGTCGACCAGGCGGGCTTCGGCGGAGGGTGGTACGGGGGTGGTCATACTTGCTAGCGGGACGAAAAATTGCAACGTGCATTCTATCTTACGTGGCTCGTAACGGCTTTTATAGAATGGCAGCGTCTTTTTCGGGCGCGTGCGGCCTCGACGTAAAATATCCACTGTTTCCACGCGTTTATTTTTCCCCCATTCAGGATCAGACATGAATATCACCTCGTATTTTTCCCGTGAACTTTTCAAGGGTAAGACCATCTTCATTACCGGTGGCGGCAGCGGCATTAATCTCGGTATCGCCAAGAATTTCGCGGCGCTGGGTGCCAATATCGCCATATGTGGCCGCACGCAGGAGAAACTCGACAATGCGGCGGTTGAACTGCGGGCTCTCGGGGCCAAGGTCTGCACAGCCGTAGCGGATGTTCGCGAAATGGCGGCACTCGAAGCAGCGATGGCAAAAACCGAGGCCGACCTGGGCCCCATTGATGTGCTGGTCTGCGGCGCTGCGGGAAATTTCCTCGTTCCTGCTGAGCACTTGTCGGCGAATGGTTTCAGGACCGTGATCGATATCGACCTGATGGGTTCGTTCAACGCTTCCCGCGCTGCGTTTTCGCAATTACAGGAGACCAAAGGATCGATCATTTTCATTTCCGCCGGCCAGGCTTTCATGCCCTACGCTTTTCAAGTGCACGTGGCTGCCGCCAAGGCGGGTATCGACATGATGATGAAAAACCTGGCGCTCGAATGGGGTAAGTACGGCATCCGTTGCAATAGCATTGCGCCTGGCCCGATCGATGGGACCGAAGGCATGAAGCGCCTCTCCAGTCCGGATGCGCTGGCGCAATTGACTGCCGGTATTCCGCTGGGACGATTGGGAACGGTGGATGAGATCGGTCAGGTGGCGGTGTTCCTCGCTTCGCCATTGGCCTCGTACGTCAGCGGCACCGTGCTCGTCACCGATGGTGGCCAGAATCTGGCGGGCTCGGCACTTTTCAACATCGGTGCCGAAAAGATGATGAAGGCAGCCGCAACGGCGGCAAAAAAATAGCGCATATCGAGACCACCATGACCTTACCCATCCCCATCCCCATCCCCATTTTCGAGTCCCTGCAACTATCGCTGGACAAGCATATCGCCCACGTCCGCATCAATCGCCCCGAAAAAGCCAATGCCATGAGCCGCGCGATGTGGGGCGATATCGGCGCCGCCTTCGCATGGATCGATGCCGCGCCCGAAGCACGGGTGGCGGTGATTAGCGGCAACGGCGCACACTTCACGTCGGGGATCGACCTGGCAATGCTCGCGGGTGTAGCGGATGAAGTGGACGACGACTGCGAAGGCAGAAAACGCGAAAAGCTGCGCCGCACGATACTTGCGCTGCAGGACTCTCTGTCAAGTCTTGAACGTTGTCGTAAGCCGGTGTTAGCGGCGATTCACGGCGCATGCATAGGCGGCGGGATCGATCTTATTTGCTGCGCTGACATGCGTTATTGCTCATCGGATGCGTATTTTTCGATAAAGGAGATCGACATGGGCATGACCGCCGATGTCGGTACTTTGCAACGCCTGCCGAAGCTGATCGGTGACGGCCTGGTGCGCGAGTTAGCCTACACGGGGCGCAAGTTTGCAAGTGATGAGGCGGAGCGCTGCGGGCTGGTCAATCGGGTGTTCGAGTCACCTGAGGCTCTGTTGCAAGGCGTGATGCACATTGCGGCGAACATCGCGTCCAAATCGCCACTCGCCATCCGTGGCACCAAGGAGATAATTTTGTATGCGCGCGATCACTCGGTAACCGATAGTTTGAATTACGTCGCGACCTGGAACGCCGCGATGCTGATGTCGACAGATTTACAGGAAGCGATGATGTCGGGCATGCAGAAGAAATCACCGACTTTTAATAATTGAGTACACAGGAGCACGGCATGATATTCGTTGTGAAGGGGCAATTCACGACGGCGTTTTTGGCCGCCATGCAGGTGCTTTGTTTTGGCAATATTGCGCAACCCGCATTCGCGGCTCCCCCCCCGTCATCGGCAACGTTGGCGGCGCTCGCCGAAAGCTTTGTCGATGCGCGTTTTGAGCTCAATCCCCTCATGGGCACGATCATTACCGGCGACGTTCGCTATGAAGATAAATTCGTCAACAATCTCACGCCACTTAACCAGTTTTGGTCGATGCCTTTGACGCTGGTGCAATTGGCAAGCACCAAGGGTGCACAGCCGTTTTGAACTGTGGCGAATTTTGATAATTTTCTCACGCGACTTGACGGCTTTCCATCCTGGGTGGATTCGGCGATTCTGAATATGCGGGAGGGGATGGCCAAAGGTGTCGTGCCGCCAAAAGTGCTCATGGCCTGCGCATTACCGCAATTAAAATCGCAGATGGTCAGTGACCCCGCCGCGCGTGGATTCTATGTGCGGGCCCGCCTGTAACCGCATCAGGCGGTCGTCACCAGACCTTTTTTCTTCAACATCGGCGTCACCGTGGGCGCACGACCGCGAAAGGCGCGATAAGCCTCGGTCGGCTCCAGCGTATTGCCGCTGGAATAAATGAATTTTCGCAGGCGCTGCGCCGTCGCGGCATCGAACGGATTACCGGCTTCAACGAACGCTTCATAGCCATCGGCATCGAGTACTTCGGCCCAGAGGTAAACGTAGTACTGCGACGCATAACCTGAACTGGAAAATAGATGCCCAAAGTGGGGCAAGCGATGGCGCATCAAAATCTGCCTCGGCATGCCGATTTCCTGCAATTGCTGCGCTTCAAATTTGGCGATATCCAGTTCCGCCATCGATGTTTGTGAATGCAGGGCAAGGTCAACCAGTGCGGATGAGGTGTATTCGACCGTTTCAAATCCCTGGTTGAATCTGCGCGCGGCTTTCAAGCGTGCCATTAATTCATCCGGAATTGGCTCGTTGGTGTCAACGTGGCGCGCGTGGCGCTTCAATACCTCTGGTTCGGATAGCCAGTGTTCGAACAGTTGTGAAGGCAATTCGACAAAATCGCGCAGCACGCTGGTGCCTGATAGTCGCTCATAGGAAACACTCGACAGCAGCCCATGCAATCCGTGGCCGAACTCGTGGAAAAGCGTGCGTGCATCGTCGAAGCTGAGCAGCGTCGCCTTGCCTTCTGCGCCCTTGGCGAAATTATTGTTGTTGACAATAATGGGCGTCACCTCGCCATCGATGCGGCTTTGCATCCGATAGCTGCTCATCCATGCGCCACCACGCTTGGTGGCGCGCGAAAAATTATCGTGCAGGAATATGCCCAGCAAAGAACCGTCGGCATTAAGCACCTCATAGACCTTCACATCTGGGTGGTACGCCTTCAATTCCGGTTTGAATACAAATCGCAGGCCGAACAAGCGCTGCGCACAATCGAAAACGGCTTCGACCATGCGGTCTAGCGAGAAGTAGGGCTTCACCATGGCGTCGTCCAGATCGTAACGCGCCTGCCGAACTTTCTCGGCGTAGTAGCGCCAGTCCCAAGGGGCGATATCAATTTTCTCGTCTCGCGAGGCTGCCATAGCCTGGAGCGCCGCGCACTCCTGCAGTGCTTTTTCTTTTGCGGGCACCCAGACTTTCATCAACAGATCAAACACCGCACTATGTTTGCCTGCCATGGTGTCGGTCAGGGCGTAGTCGGTGTAATTGGCGAAGCCATGAAGGGTTGCCTGCTCAAGTCGCAGCGCCATGATCTGGGTGATGACGGGTGCATTGTCAAACTTCGCCGCACCGTCGTTGCGTCCCTCGCCGCGCCCCGTCCACGCCATGTACGCGCGCTCACGTAGCGCACGGTTATCAGAAAATGTGAGGAAGGGCACAATCAGAGAGCGTGAAAGTGTAATCACATAGCCTTCAACGCCGCGCTCGACAGCAGCTTGCTTTGCGCTGGCGCGCAGCGATTCGGGCAATCCGGCCAGCTCGCTTTCGTTGTTCAGCACTAGTCGATACGCCGCTTCGTCACCCAGCACGTTTTGAGAAAACTGCGTGGTGAGTTCTGCCAGCAGCTCCATGATTTTCCCGTACCGCGCCTGCGCATCGGCAGACAATTTGGCACCGGCACGGATGAAGTCCAAATGTACACGCTCAATCAAGCGCGTCTGTTCGGCAGAAAGGCCGAGGGCATCGCGTTGGCTGTAGAGCGTGTCGATGCGCTTGAACAATCCGGCGTTCATGTAAATGGCGTTGGTGTGGGCTGCCATCGGCGCTGCCATTTCGCGCTCTGCGGCTTGCAAGGCAGGTGAGGTTTCCGAAGCGGTAAGGTTGTAAAACATTTGATCGATGCGGGTCAGCAACCGCCCGCCTTTGTCGAACGCCCCCAGCGTGTTCTCAAACGTCGCGGCAGCCGGATTGGCTGCGATGGCATCGAGTTCCGCACGATGAGATTTCAATGCGACTTCGAACGCAGGGACAAAATGTTCAGCTTTGGTGTCCGCGAACGGCGGCAGCGCATGCGGGCTGTTCCACGTGTCGAGCAGGGGATTGGCGAAATGTTTTGGGGCGGTCGGTGCGTTCATGGCATGCTCGGATTAAATAGTGTGAGCATTGTACATCCGCATAAATTCTCGGTCATAAAAAGTAGGAATAACGAGCATTGGCGGGTGTCGCAGCGCCAAATGCCGCCAGTTGGCCCGCCAGATCTAGGGTTTGCCTAGGTCAAACGGAGGAAAGCGTCACAGGAAGCCAGCCGCGCACACTATTGATAAACCAGATCGCGTCAGCGCGCGAAAGATCATCGCGGTGGACGATAGCCTCTTCAATGATGTGTCGTTCCAGTAACTCCGCGCGCAATACGCCAGGAAGCAATCCGCACGTAGCGGCCGGCGTCAGTCGTTTTCCGCCCAGCGAAACCACCACGTTGCCACGTGTGAATTCTGTCAATTCACCGCGTTCATTCCACAGCAAAATATCGAATGCCTCTGGCGCATCCGCAATGTGCACGTCGTATGCCGATCGCGCCGTGGTTTTGTACCGCAGAAATTGGTGGCGCGAATCAACGGGCCGGGTTGCGATTGCGACCGTGACACGCTCCGCGCCGGCGCTGACGCCGAACCAGTTTTCGGGTGCGGTTTGTAACGCGGTGCTGGTGACAGTTATTTCGCCGTGCGGCGACACCAGCAAGCGTACGCGGCGCAGTTGACGGGCATAGGTGGCAGCGTGGGCGGCGAGCGCTACACGAATAGCGGGCACATCGGCACGGTGGCCAAAACGCTTTGCGGCGTGCTGTAATCGAGACATGTGCCGGTCAAGAAAGGCGTATTGCGTATCCTGAAGCATTAGTGTTTCGAGCAACTCAAAGTGGCCCGCACCGGCTCCCAAAAAGCGTGCTTTGGTAAGGGCCTCGGCATATTCCTCCCCGGCAGTAGAGCCCCAGGTGATGCCACCACCGACACCGCATTGCGCCATGCCGCTGGCGCTATCCATTGTCACAGTGCGGATCGGTACGTTGAATACGGCGCGTTGGCCGGGCGTGATGTAGCCAATGGCACCGCAATAAATTCCGCGCGGAGAATCTTCCAGTGAGGCGATGATTTCTGTGGTTTTGATTTTCGGAGCGCCGGTGATGGAGCCGCAGGGGAAGAGCGCACAAAAAATATCTTCGAGCGTGACATTCGGGCGGGTGTCAGCGGTCACCGTTGAGGTCATGTGGTGCACGGTCGGATAGGTTTCCAGTGAGAAAAGTTTCGGTACCTCAACTGTACCCGTCACCGCAATACGCGAGAGATCGTTTCGCAACAGATCGACGATCATCAAGTTCTCGGCGCGATTCTTCTCCGAATTCACCAAGGCGTGGGCTTCGGCTTCATCGCTGGCTTGCCATGCGGAACTGTCATATTCGGAGGACGGCAATGCGGCGCGACTCAATGTTCCCTTCATTGGCCGTGTCAAAATTTGTTTGCCGTCCCATGCGAAGAAAAGCTCAGGAGATAGCGACAGAATCTGCTTTTCACCGAGGTCCAGAAACGCGTTGAAGCGTCCGTGCGATTGCGCCGCGAGCGCCTCGTACCAGGCGCGCGGATCCCCGCTGACGGAGGTATTGAGGCGCAACGTGTAATTAACCTGGTAAGTATCACCTCGTGCGATAGCTTCACGGATTTTGAGAATGTTGGCATCGTACTTCTGACGTTCCGCGTCCGGCTCCCAGCCACTGACCGCGGCGTGCTGTTTGGTTACGCGTGGCAAACTGGTGGGAGCGCGGAAGACGCCGAACCAGAGCAAGGGCAGGGCGCCGCCTGGATGCGCGTGCATGGCAGCGTCAAACGCCGGTGCTGCCTCATAGCAAATCATGCCCGCGGCATAGAACCCGTCGCGTGTTGCTTGTTCTATTTCGCGCAAAGCAGGTCGCACCTCCGCGAGGGTGCGGGCGACGATGACGCGCTCGGGTTGCGTGAAGGCCAGACGATGCACGCAGGACCCGGCAATGAGCGGATCGGCGAAATCGAATATCAGCGTAGGTGAAAGTTCCTGCATGCGGGGTTTCAATAAAAATAGACCTCGCATTATGCCAATGTGCGCACGCTACGATCCGATGATCGTAGCGTGGTTACGCAGGTGTCAAACGCTCAGGTCAAAACTTTGCCTTGAACTGCATGCCATAGGTGCGTGGATCGTTGATGAAGCCAGTCAGGTTGTTGAAGTCGATGCCGCCGACCACCCGAATCTGGTTGCCAATGTTGCGACCAAAAGCTGCCACTTCGTACTTGCCGTTCTGCCACACGTAACCCGCGCGCAATCCGACTTCGGTCAGTGCCTTGCCGGTATATTCCTTGGAGTCGTAGAGGAAGAAAGATACTTTTCCGCGGTACGCCACGTCGGTGTAGACAAAAAATTCCGAACTACTGGTCATTGGCAGCGTGTATTTCAGTGTCATGTTGAACACGGTCTTGGGCGCTTGCGGCAACACATTGCCATCGATGGAGACGGTCGGCGAGAACTTACCGATCCCTGGATTGGCGGGTGCGGTGATCGGATCGAGAATGGTACATCCGCTGCCGCAGGCGTCAATGCGCAGATTTGGATCCTTGATCTTGGTATCGTTGTAACTGCCGCCGACGGTGAGCAACAGCGTATCGGTGAGATACGCCTCAAGATCCAATTCGAATCCCTGTCCCTGGGCCTTTGACGCATTGATCAGACGGTTGAAGTTCGCACCACCGCCGACGGCAGTCAATTGCAGGTCTTTGACGTCAAAACGGAATACATTGAAGCCCAGACGTGCGCGCTTATTTAGCAGGTCGGTCTTCACACCGGCTTCGTACGAGGTGACGGTTTCCGAATTCGCAACCGACAGGGAATCGCCAAACAGAAGTCGGCCCTGGATGCTTGGTGCGCGAAAGCCTCGTGCGACCCGCGCGTAAACGTTGGTGTCCTGATTCATCTGGTAAGTGCCGGAGACATCCCAACTGGTGTTTGATGCGTCGGTCTTGGTCGCCAATCGGCCGATGAACGGCGGCGAAAACGGCGGCGCGGTGAGCGCTTCCTCGCCGTGATTGAATGGCACTTCCACGACGCCCCAATAGTAAAGCCCCAGATCGAGGCGGAACGCCAAACCCATCAGGTCGAACTCACCCATATACTCATATTTATCCTTATACAGCGCGGCGAACCAGCGGCGGTGGCTCGTGGAAAAATCGCGGTTGTATTTGGCCAGAGTCTCGTCGGTGACCTGACCGGCGCGAGCCTTGGTCACAAGGTCCGCGGCGCTGAAGCTGGTGAAGGAAATCCAGTCCATGCCCGGGCTGTAGAAAGGGTCCATGAATGCAGCCGCATCCCCCACCAGCACGAAGCCGTCGCCGGCGAAGGTGGTGCTGTAGTAAGCGAGATTCCGCCGCCAATGCTGGTCCTCCTCGCTGTATTCCGCATCGGCGATCATCTCGCGGCCGACGGGATGCTTCATGAGAAAGGTTTTCACCCGCTCACCGATGCTGCCACCGTCCTTCGGGAAATCTACCAGCCGTTGATCCCACACCACGCCGATGCTCACGTCACCGCCCTTGAGGGGGATCCACCAGCTCCACCAGCCGTCGCCGACGATGTGATTGGTGGCCGTGTTGCGGGTGCCATAGACCGCGCGCGACCAATCCGGGAATTTCTCCGCCAGCTCGCGGCTGTCCCAGTCCTTCACGCCCGACCAGCGCGACCAAGCGGCGGCAGTCGGGTGCTCGGTATTCGACCGCCACCAACCTTCCTTGCGGGCGATCAGCGCGCTCACGCCGGAGGCGTCGACGATCCAGCGCGCGCGGACCGTGCGCCGCGAGTCGCCCTGCTTGATCTCCAGCGACTGCTCGCCGCCGGGGACAAGCTCGACTTTCGAGACGGTGGCGGGCCGCAAGATCTCGGCGCCCGCCACTCCCGCGCGGCGGAGCACTTCCTCGTCGAGGGCAGCCCGGTCGAGCTGGAAGGATGGAATGCGCGCGAGGTATTTCGCGCCGATTTCACTGGCCTCCGCCAAGGAGTGGACGTCGTCGTTCTTAAACCAGAACCGCATGCCCTGCTTCACCAGATGGTGCTCATTTAAATACTGCGTCATGCCGAGGACCCGGCACATGAAAAAGCCGCTGATCTCGACCGTCGCCTCCCCCACTCGGCGGGTCAGTTTTTCGGATTTCTCCACGATCAGGACGCGCATGCCCGGGTTCTTCCGCAGCAGCAAGATGGCCGTCGCCGCCCCAGAGAGGGCACCGCCGATCACGATGACGTCATAGGCTCCGGAGTGCTCATATGGGGGCTCGGACTGCATACCGGCGAGCTTCCGCAAGGATAGCGGAAATTGCAATCTTCCTTCTGGCCACGGTTGCACCGCCGGCAGATCCACGCATACTGCCGCCCGCTCCGATGCAGATATCCACGCGAAACGAATGGGACGTGATCATCGTCGGCGGCGGGCCGG
>ENA-OFDP01000982-OFDP01000982.1-metagenomes-genome-assembly--contig:-NODE-982-length-11687-cov-2.768398_pt1 | contig 11687 bp, 11 predicted proteins | sample MGYA00153389_OFDP01 | MGnify analysis MGYA00153389 | reverse complement strand
GCGCTTGAGCGACGCCCAGGAAGCGGCTGAACTCAAGGCCCTGCGCCACCTGCCCGTCGCACTGCAAAGCGTGCTGGCGCTGGAGCCACAGATCATTGCCTGGAGCGAAGACTTCGCGCGCAAGGAAAACGCACTCTTCCTGGGCCGCGGCCTGCACTACCCGATTGCGATGGAAGGCGCGCTCAAGCTCAAGGAAATCAGCTACATCCATGCCGAGGCCTACCCGGCGGGTGAACTCAAGCACGGCCCGCTGGCGCTGGTGACCGACCAGATGCCGGTGGTCACCGTGGCACCCAACGACGCGCTGCTCGAAAAGCTGAAAAGCAACCTGCAGGAAGTGCGCGCCCGGGGCGGTCAGCTGTATGTGTTTGCCGACGGCGACACGCGCATCGAAAGCGAACCCGGCGTGCACGTCATCCGCATGCCCGAACACTACGGCGCACTCAGTCCGATCCTGCACGTGGTGCCGCTGCAATTGCTGGCCTACCACACCGCTTGCGCGCGGGGAACTGACGTAGACAAGCCGCGCAACCTGGCCAAAAGCGTGACGGTGGAGTGAGGGCGGGGAGCGGCAACGACGAAGCTGCCCCGGCCGAGGTAGGCCCTGACCGACCGGATCCGTCCGTCCGCGTTGAAGGCAATGACATCGACGACAAACAGTTTGGTCGTGGCGTCCAGCGTGATCTTCAGTTCTCCAGCCACGGCGTCCGCGCTTTCGTGAAGGTGCAGGACCTGGATTGCGAGGCAGCTCATGCGAGCATTCTGCCGACGTACTGCGGTGCCGGGCACGACTGCCAACCGACATGCCCTGATGGGCAGGTATGCCGCGTCTGCGACACACTGCTGCACTGCAATCCCCCGCGAACGGCGACTCACCGCTACAGTGAGATTCTGCGAGTAGACGGCGCGTGCCCACGCGCGCCCCAAGGTCAACAGTCATGAATCTGCTGCTGGTTGATGACCACCCCCTGTTCGGTGTCGGTTTGGCCTATGCCCTCACGACGGCCGCACCCGAAATGCAGGTGCTGACGGCCGGCTCGCTGGCACTTGGGCTTGAGATCGCTGCCGCACGCCCCGAACTCGACATCGTGCTGATCGACTACCACCTGGGTGCGCACAACGGCATCGAGGGCTTGCGCCGTTTCGGCCAGCACTTCCCGTTGGTCGCGCGCATGCTCATCTCGGGTGACGAGACACCCACGCTGCTGGCCGCCGCGCGGGCTGCGGGGGCCAGCGGCTTCATTGGCAAGGCGCAATCGCTGGAGCACATGCTGGCTGCCCTGCGTGTGGTCGCCGATGGCGGGCTGGCCTTCGGTTCGATCCCGCGCTTCGAACTGCCGTCGGTGTCAGCAGCGGCAGCGCCGCAGCCGACCTTGCGGCAGCTGGAAGTGTTGGCCATGGTCGGGCACGGTCAGCCCAACAAGCGCATCGCGGCAGCGCTGGGCATTGCCGAGCGCACCGTGAAGCTGCACATGACGGCTTTGCTGACACAGCTGGGCGCGCGCAACCGCACGCACTTGCTCGTCGTGGCGCGCGAGCGCGGCCTGCTCTAGACCGACCCGACGGTGCTGTCTGGGACCTCAGCACATGCCGGTTTCGCCCGCCACGTCCCCGGCCGTCAAGTCGCCTGTCCCGTCCTGGGTTCTTGACTCCACGCAGGTCGGCCTGCTGCGCGACGCCCCATCCCTGACGGTGATGTTGGGGTTCGTGCATGCCGTCGCGCTCGTGCTGCCCTTCGTCGGCCTCGTGCCGGGCGCGACGCTGGCAGCCTGGTTGTTGGTGTTCGTAGCGGTACGCGCGGGCCGGGCCTTCACGTCGAACAGGCTGCGCCGGTTCGACGCCGACGTCGCGGGCGCGCGCCGAAGTTCGCGCTGGATCCTGGTTTTCGCGGCGCTGCATTCACTGGTGTGGGGGCTGGGCAGCTGGGTGCTGGTGGCGCCGTCGAACCTGCTTGCCGAGACGGTGCTGCATGTGGTTCTGGCCGCGGTGCTCTGCAACAACGTCAGACACCTCTCGAACGGCTATCCAGTGCTCGTCGTCTACACGCTGGGCATCGGTGTGCCGCTGGTGCTGCGCGATCTTTGGATAGGGGGGCAGCACCTCGCCCTGGCGGCCGTCTTTGTGCTGCTGGTGGTGCTGACCCTGTTCGAAGGCTACAGGCAGGCCCGCGTTTATGCCGATGCGAGACAGCAGCGCCGCAAGAATGCGTCACTCATCCTGGCACTGAAACACGAAGTCGATGTCAGGACAAATGCGCAAGCCCTGGCCGAGCACGCGCATGAAACCAAGGCGCGCTTTCTTGCCGCTGCCAGCCATGACCTGCGTCAACCGCTGAACGCCATCGGCTTGCTGGTGCAGGCCCTGCCGACGCAGCCCAGCGCGCAGCAGACGGCGCAGGTGGCGGCACAGGCCTTCCAGTGCGTGCAGCAGATGGGCGAGATCGTCGATCACCTGCTCGAGCTGTCGCAACTGGAGGCCGGCACGGTGGTGCCCGAAAGCACCGTGTTCGACATCGCACCCCTGCTGCGCGATGTGGCCGCCATGCACCAGCCGATCGCGGACAGCCAACGGCTGGCCCTGCGGGTGGATGCCGAGAGCCTGGACGTGCACACCGACGCCAGGCTGCTGCAGCGAGTGCTGGTCAACCTGGTGTCCAACGCCCTTCGCTACACCGAGCAGGGCGAAGTGCGTTTGAGTGCGCGCCGGGTGGGCGACGGCGTCGAAGTGAGCGTCCTGGACACCGGCGTCGGCATGAACGCGCACGCCCTGGAAAATGTCTTCGAAGCCTTCTATCAAGTGGCCAACCCGGCACGAGACGCGCGCATGGGTCATGGACTGGGTCTGGCGATCGTCAAGGGCTTGAGCGACCTGTTGCATCTGGCGCTGCACGTGGATTCTTCGCCGGGCAGGGGCAGCTGCTTCACGCTGCATCTCAGCCCGGCACCCCCCGTGTACCCGGGCCGGCCTGCGACCGCGCGGTCGGCCGAACCCCAAGCCGGCGAGCTGCAGGGCCGCCGCGTGCTTGTTCTCGAGGACCACCTGCCCTCAAGCAACGCCATGGCGCTGCTGCTGCGCGGCTGGGGCTGCGAGGTGTGGCAAGCAGTAAGCGCGCGCGAGGCCCTGGCCCAGGCCAGTGCGGGGCGCATCCCCGAATTCGTGGTCGCCGATCTGTGCCTGCCCGACGGCGACGACGGCTGCCGAGCCACGCTGCAGTTGCGCGAGCGCGCCGGTGGGCACCTGCCCGCCGTGTTGGTAACCGGCAATCCTGGGCAGCCCGCAGCGCAGGCTGCCCGCGAAGCCGGCTTCGTCGTGCTGGCCAAGCCGGTTCGGCCGGTGCAACTGCGTGCATTCATGAATGACGCATTTGCGGTGAACTGAGCGCCGTTGCGCCCCGCCGCGTCTGTGTGCGGGCAAACTTCGGACGCCGCGGCGGCAGGGCGTTGAATGGCTGCTCCTCGAACTTCAGCGCAGCAGCGGGTTCCTGCTGAGCTCACCCTTCTTGGTGCAGACCGCATCCGTCACCTCGCGGCCCCCAAAGCCGATCGTGCCGCCCAGAAAGCAGTTGAACTGCTGGCCCGTCCGGGTGCGTACGGCATAGCGGGCCGACGCGCCGTCGTCGACGCGGTTGCTGATGGTGAAGTCGCCCTTGTTCAGGCCGAGTGCGAATGCGGTGCGTTCGGCGATGGCGTCATCGCTGACGATGACCGAGGCGCAGCCTGACAGCGTCAGTGCGATCAAGGCGATGGCAAGAGTCGAAAAGGTTCTCATCTTTTTTCCAGGAGGAGTCATGGTGGGGAAGGGGTTGGGACGGGACGGGCGTTCAGCGGGCCGGCGTGAAGTGACGGCTGAGCACACGCGAGCCGTCGTTGCCGTTCTGCACCCAGACCAGCACGGCATCACCGCCTTCGTTCATCGCGACGCGCGGATCGCCGCTGGCGCCCGTGGTGGTCTGGTGGACAGCCGCCTGCGACCAGCCACTGCCCGCCGTCGACCGGTTCAGCCACAGCTCCGGCGTGCTGGCGCTGGTGGCGCGCTGGGTCCAGGTGCCGAAGAGATTGCCAGCCGCATCGAGCCCGACCTGCGGCTGGCTGAGCAACTCCTGGCCGGCCGCCCGCACCGTGGTGGCAGCGCCCCAGGTGCCGGCAGAGGCGGTCTGCGCCGCACGAATGCTGGTGTCGGCCTGGGCCCAGATGGCAGCGAACTGCCCTGGCCCGTTGACTGCCAGGCGCGCCTGGCTGAGCAAGGAGGTCACCACCGGCGTGTACAGCGTGGTAGCGCTGCCCTGCCAGGCGCCGTTGGCAAAGCGCTTGGCGGCCAGCGTGGTCTCGACCTGGTTGCTGCTGTTGCGCGCTCCCTGCGCCCACACCGCCATGGCGATGCCGTTGGCGTCGGCCACCACGCGTGGCGCGGCCACGCCCGTGCTCACCGCACCAGCAGCCAGCACGCTGGGCGTGCTCCAGGGAGCCGCCGCGCCCGCGTGGCTGGCCATGACGCCGCTGCCGTTGCGTGTCCACACCACGAACGCCTGACCGTTGGCGCTGACGGCCAAGGAAGGGTCGAGATCTTGCCGGTCGTTCGCTGCCAGTGCCACTTGCAAGGCACCTTGCCAGGCACCCGCATCGGCGGTGCGGTTCGACCAGATGCTGGTCAGCGTGCTGCCCACGGGCGTCTGGGACCACACCGCGACGGCCTGCCCGTTGGCGTCGATGCCGACCTGCAGGTCGTTGATGTTGTTGCCGATGCCGTTGATGCGCGCCGTGGCGCCCCACACGCCCGTGGCGTCGGCAGATCGGGCGAAGACCTCGGGAATCGTGGCACCGCGCCACGCGGCCACCAGTCGGCCACTGCTGGCATCGACGGCGAGATCGACTTCGAAGAAGTCGGTGTCGCTCGATTCCAGCAAGGCCGGCGCCGACCACGGGCCGCCAGGCGCACGGCGGCTGGACCAGACGCTGCGGCGTGACGCCGCGGGGTCCGTCTGCAGCCACACCGCCGTGGCCCGTCCCGCCGCGTCGATGCCCACACGCGCGGCTCCGGCGCCTGCCGCGCTCAGCACCAGCGCGTCGCTCCAACCGCCCACTTGCGGCGTCGCGACAAAAGTGGCCGTGACCGAACGCGCACTGACCATGCTCAGCGTGCACGTCAAGGCCGCACCGCTGCAGTCGCCGCTCCAGCCCGAGAACTGAAGCCCGCTGGGCGCTGTGGCAGTCAGCGACACGAGAGTGCCCAGGGCAAAGCGCGTGCTGCAAAGCAGGCCACAGTCGATGCCGACAGGTTGCGAGCCGACCCATCGCTGCTGCCCGGTGCTGGCGCCGGGGTAGACCACGGCGACACGCAGTTCGGCATCCGCAGGCGCCGTGCCCCCTCCGTCGTCACCACCGCCGCCACCGCCGCCACAGGCAGCGAGCATCGAGATCGCCGCGCAGAGCCAGACGGCTGTTGCGCGGCCACGCAGCGGGCCCCCTATCCGAGACCACGGGTCTGCACGTGCTGCGTCGTTGATGGCAAGGGCGGGTGTGTGTTGTTCAGTTGTTTTCATCGAGGGTTCTCGCAGGATCGTCGGGCGGTCGGTCATCCTAGGTCGCGGTCGCCGGATGCTGAACAGCACCTTAAGGCAGTCCACGGGCCGCCAGCCGCGTTGCGTCGCGACGCGACGCGGTCGCACACGTGCCCCAATGGGCCATGGTTCCCGGCCCTGCGCCTGCCTAGCATCACGGACCGGATGTTGGCCAGCCGCAGCGCTCGCGGGCACCCGCACCTGGCGCCATCGGATTCGTGTCAACGCCCAGCCTCACAAGGAACCCGCGTGCCCGATCTTCAAGAACTGCCGACCAAGGTCTGGCTGCTGCTGGCGGCAGGCCCCGTGTTTTTCTTGCTGGCCTTCGTGGGGCTGTCTGCGGTGTTCACGGCCCTCGGCGTGCCTGCTTCCGAAGTCGGGGCCAAGGTGGCCGCCTCCGTTCCCCATGTCTTGCTGTTCGTGCTGGCCTGCCTGGGCCTGGGTTTGTTCGTCGTGTCGGCCGAGGTGCAACGGGCTTGGCAGTTGCCGGCACGCGCCGTCATCTTGGCTGACCTCGCGGTCGGTACGGTGTGCGGGCTCGGGCTGGCCGCCGCCTATCTGGTGTGGCTGTCGCCGCTGCTGGTTGAGTTGCAGCGAAAGCTGGGCGACTTCGTGCCACCGGGGTCGACGCGGCAGGCGCTGACCGGCAGCCTGGGCATGTTCTTCGTCGCAAATGTCGTGCTCGCGCCGCTGGTCGAGGAAACGCTGTACCGCGGCGTCGCGATCCCGGTCCTGGGCGAACGCTACGGCCTGCCCGTGGCCGTGCTTCTGTCTTGCCTGGCCTTCGGGCTGCTCCACTGGGCGGGAGGCTTTTGGTACATGCTGATGGCGGGCTTGGTGGCCGGCACCTGTTTTGCGGGGCTGTACCACTGGCGTGAAGGCATCGTGGCGCCATTGGCGGCACACCTGGCACTCAATCTGGCAGAGTTCATTCACGCCAGCGTGACCCGGGGTGACACATGATTTCCAGCCGCAATACCAGCCAGCGCACCTGCGCTCGGGCGGTGTCGGTGATGACGAATTGAACTGCGTGAATCCATGTCCGGTGGCAACTGGAAAGAGATGTTCAACGCAGCCTGCGACGGCGACGCGCAGTTGCTGGCGCACCACGTCAGGGCAGGGGTCGACATCAACTACGCCCATCCCGAGTTCCTGGCCACGCCCCTCGTGGCCTGCATCCTGGCGCAGCAAGAGGCTTCAGCGCTGTACCTGCTCTCCCAAGGTGCCGACCCTCATATGCTGTCCGAATCAGACGGGCTCACGCCTGCACAGGCGGCGCAACAGGCTGGCCTTGTCAAAGTGCAGCAGCGGTTGCGTGACCTGGGGGCGGTTGCGGTTGCGGTTGCGGTAAAGGCACCGACACCGCTGCCGGCCAGGAGCTGGTGGAAACGCATCCTCGGTCGAGCACCTTCATAGCATGGACGTTGCCAAGACGATCGCAACCCGGTTCCATGCGCTCGCCCTGGCCACTGTTTCGGCGTCAGGCCAGCGCCGGCGTCGGTGCGGGCACCAGGCCGAGATCGATGAAGGACTGGCGCAGGGCCGCAACGATCGGCGTGGCCGGCAGTTCACCCACGGCGGCGGCCAGCGCACTGCCGTTGAGCGCGTGTGGCACCTGCCACAGATAGCGCATGCGGGCCAGCTCGCGCCATTTCGGCAGCATCAGCCCGCCCACCCGGATCACGCCCCACGGCATGCCGCCATGGCGCCAGCCGCGTGGCGGCTGCAGGCCGCATTCGCTCGCGGCCGACTCCGCAGCTTGCAGCAGTTCCGCGCCAGTTAGCGTGTGACCGGCAAAGTGCAGCTTGCGGAAGGTTGGGCTCCCGCCCGTATCGGCCGCCGCCACCGCCACGAAGGCACGCGCCAGGTCGGGCAGGTAGGCCCAGGCGTGCGGCAGGTTCAGCGGGCCTGGGTAGGCGAGCTTGCCCCGAGCGAGGTCCTTGGCCACCAATTGGTCCAGCCAAGCGCCGGTGCCGGCGCCGAAGAAGTCACCGGCGCGCAGCACCACGCTGCGCTGCCCGCAGGCCGCGGCCGCGCGCAACTCGGCCTCCATCAAGCACCGCAAGCGGCCTTTCGCTGTGCTGGGCCGCTCGGGCGTGGACTCGTCCAGCAGCGCCGGCATGCCGTCGCCGAAGTTGTAGACGTTGCCCGGCAACATGAAGAGCGCGCCCAGGCGCCGTGCCACTTCCAGACCCTGCCGCTGCAGCCGCAGCAACTCGCTGTCCCAATGCGCATAGGGCGGGTTGACAGCGTAGAGCACGACGCTGGCACGCGTTGCGGCCGCAGCCAGTGCATCGGTGTCGGACAGCGGCACGGGCAGCGCGGTGGCGCCGAGCGGCAGCGCTGTCGCCGGTGCACGGCGCACCTGTGCCAGCACATGCCAACCAGCACTGGCAAAGGCCTGCACGGCGGCGGCGCCAAGGCGGCCGTTGGCGCCCAAGATCAGGACAGTGGACGGCGGGGAACGCAGGCGCATGTTGGGCGATGGAAGTTGTGATGTGCTTTGAGTTTCGGCGCAGGCTTGCCATCCGACAATGGCTGTGCTTCGCAATCCAGATATACATTTCCGCATGGACAAGAATCTGTGGCGAGCCTTCGACTGGACCCTTGTGCGCAGCTTCATTGCCGTGCTCGATGCGGGCAGCCTGATGGGGGCGGCACGCAAGCTGGGCGCCCAGCAACCGACGCTGAGCCGCCACCTTGCCGAACTGGAATTGCAGTTGGGCACGCCGCTGTTCGAGCGCACCGGCCGCGGTGTCACGCCCACCGCCGCCGCGCTGGCCATTGCCGACGCCGCGCGGCAAATGGAGAGTGGCGCTGATGCACTCGCGCGGGCGCTCGCCGGCCGTCGTGCTGCCACCACCGGAAGCGTGCGCATCACCACCAGCCAGGTGGCCGCCACCTGGCTGCTGCCGGCGGCACTGGCGGCGCTGCAGGCCGAAGAGCCCGGTATACAGATCGAACTGGTGTCCTCCAACCAGCTCAGCAACCTGCTGCGACGCGAGGCCGACATTGCGGTGCGCATGGTGCGGCCGACGCAGGGCTCGCTGATCGCGCGCAAGCTGGCCGACCTGCCCATCGTGGCCGCGGCGCACGGCGACTACCTGGCCCGCGCCGGCATACCGCGGCGCGGCGCCGACCTGTTGCAGCACCGGCTGATCGGCTACGACCGAGACGACACCATCACACGCGGTTTCGCGGCCGCGGGCATGGTGCTGCCAGCCGCGCAGTTCTTGCTGCGCACCGACGACCAGGTGGCCTACGGGCAGCTCGTGGCTGCGGGCGCGGGCATCGGCTTCGTGGCGCAGCCCGCCAGCAGGATGGTGGCAGCAAGGCTGGCTGACAAGAAGATTCGTTTTTGCATGAATGAGTCCTCACACACGGTGTCGTGGAATAGTTGACAGCTAAAGAATAGTTCGGAGATGTGACGGTTCTGTGAATAAAAGGTGACGCTTCATGGGCGTTAATTTGTGACTCTGATCCGCAGTGTGACTGTCATCCGGCTGTCACGAACTCTGCCTACCATATTGCGTAATCAAGTTGTGTATCTGCCTGTCAACCATCGCCAAAGGACTCGTCCCATGAAACTGAACCTGCCTTGTCTTGTGAGCTTCGCGCTTCTCGGCGGTACTTTCACATCCGCTTCCGCACAAGATGTCACTGGTGCTGGCGCCACGTTTCCCGCGCCGCTTTATGCGAAGTGGGCCGACGCTTACAACAAGGCGACCGGCGCTCGAATCAACTATCAGTCGGTCGGGTCCGGGGCTGGCTTGCGGCAGATCCGGGGCAAGACCGTAGATTTCGGCGCGTCCGACATGCCACTGACCGACGCCGAGCTGACCAAAGACGGCTTGACCCAGTTTCCCACGGTCATTGGCGGCGTGGTGCCGGTGGTGAACATCAAGGGCGTGGTGCCGGGCCAGATGCGACTGAACGGCCAAGTGCTCGGCGATATCTTCCTGGGGAAGGTGACTCGCTGGAACGATGCGGCCCTGACCGCGCTGAATCCGGGCGTCCCGCTGCCTGATGCCGCAATCGCGGTGGTGCGCCGGGCCGATGGTTCCGGGACCACGTTCATATACACAAACTACCTGTCCAAGGTAAATGCCGAGTGGAAATCGAAGGTGGGCGAGGGCACGGCCGTGAATTGGCCAACCGGAGCGGGCGGCAAGGGCAACGAGGGCGTGGCCGCATTCGTGCAGCGGCTGCCCAATTCGATCGGCTACGTCGAATACTCGTACGCCAAGTCGAACAAGATGTCGTACACGCTGATGCGCAACCAGGCTGGGGCTTTCGTTGCGCCCGACGACACATCTTTCAAGGCCGCTGCCGCTGGAGCCGACTGGGCCAAGAGCTTCTATCAGATCCTGACCGAGTTGCCGGGCAAGGACAGCTGGCCGATCACCGGTGCCACGTTCATCATGATGCACAAGGCACAGGACAAGCCCGTGCAGGCAACGAACTCGCTGAAATTCTTCGACTGGGCGTTCGCGAACGGCGACAAGATGGCGAGCGATCTGGAATACGTGCCTCTGCCAGACAACGTGAAGACGCTGGTACGGAACTCTTGGTCGCAGATTGCCGATTCGACCGGCAAGGCGGTGGTGACCAAATAAGTTTGCCGTCCGCCGTTGTTTTCTGATAATCAGGCGCCCGGCGGCCAGCCTCGCGTGGCTGAGCCGAGCCCGGCAAACATCCGGACTGCGCCGGTTCGGTGCCGTTCGCCGCTCAACTTACACCACTCCCAGGAAGCTCTGACGTGGCCGCTACACTTCCCGCCGATCCCTTTCCGGTGAGGCACCAGATGGAAACGACGGCGTTTGGTAGCGAGCCACCTGAACGCCGACGCAGGGCGCCTTGGGCCGACGCCGTGTTCGCGATCGCTGCACAGTCGGCAGCCTGGCTGACACTGGCGCTGTTGTTTGGAATCGTCGCCTCGCTGGTGGTTGGGGCTTGGCCGGCGATCAGCGAATACGGTTTGAGTTTCCTCTGGCGCAGTGAATGGGATCCGGTTGAGGAAAAGTTCGGCGGGTTGGTGATGATCTACGGCACGCTGGCCACGTCGTTCATTGCTTTGCTGATCGCAGTGCCGGTCAGTTTTGGTATCGCTGTCTTTCTCACTGAGCTCTCGCCCGGTTGGCTGCGGCGTCCGCTCGGAGTGGCCGTCGAGCTGCTCGCTGCGGTGCCCAGCATCGTCTACGGCATGTGGGGCTTGCTCGTCTTCGGACCGATCCTGGCGACCTATGTGCAACAGCCGGCGCAGGCCTTATTTGCGGGCGTGCCTCTGCTGGGCAGCTTGGTTTCGGGTGCGCCGGTCGGCATCGGCATCCTGTCGGCCGGCATCATTCTGGCGATCATGGTGATTCCTTTCATCGCGTCGGTCATGCGCGACGTCTTCGAGATCACCCCGACGCTTTTGAAGGAGTCGGCTTACGGGCTCGGTTCGACGACCTGGGAAGTCGTGTGGAAGGTGGTGTTGCCGTACACAAAGACCGGTGTGATCGGCGGCATCATGCTGGGTTTGGGACGCGCGCTGGGCGAGACGATGGCGGTCACCTTCGTGATCGGTAACTTCAATCAACTCAATTCGCTGTCGCTTTTCGAGGCCGCAAACAGCATCACTTCGGCCATCGCCAACGAATTCGCGGAGGCGACACCGGGGTTGCATCAGGCGTCGTTGATGTATCTCGGACTGATCCTTTTCTTCATTACTTTTGTGGTGCTTGCGCTTTCCAAGTTGCTGTTGGCCCAATTGCAGCGCAATGAAGGAGGCCGCACATGACGCTGGCCACGCTCGACCGGAAACGCATGGCGGTACATCGCCGCCGTAAGCGGGTCAATGCGGTCGCATTGACGTTGTCGCTGGCAGCGATGGGGTTCGGCTTGTTCTGGTTGTCCTGGATCCTGTTTGAAACGGTGCGTCTCGGCCTGGGCGGCATGTCGATGGCGCTGTTCACCGAGATGACGCCTCCGCCACAGGCTGACACTGGCGGTCTGGCCAATGCGATCTTCGGCTCGGCGGCGATGGTCGGGCTGGCCACTGCGCTGGGCACGCCGATTGGCATCCTGGCCGGTATCTACCTGGCCGAATACAACACTAAGGGGCCGCTGGCTTCGCTGACCCGTTTTG
>ENA-OFDP01000981-OFDP01000981.1-metagenomes-genome-assembly--contig:-NODE-981-length-11703-cov-5.545931_pt1 | contig 11703 bp, 17 predicted proteins | sample MGYA00153389_OFDP01 | MGnify analysis MGYA00153389 | reverse complement strand
ATATAAAAAACTTTTGGCTATGCTTGGCGGTGATAGAGCCACCACTGACAGACTGGTATCTGCCTACGGTGTTGACAAGGCAATTTTAGACTTAGAACGAGATCGACAAATTTAGTCACAAAAAAGCCCCTTCAGAATGACCTGTAAGGGGCTTTAAATTGGCTCTAGGTATATTTCTACCTTCGATATTTGGATATAAATAAAGGCGATCGCAGTTTATAACTATTCTTTGCCAGGTTGTAAAGCACTATTTCTTAAAAGGCTTGCTACGAAAGGATTATAAAATTTAATAGCTCGTAACCTGGCAAAGAATTCCAACACCAAGAGCAAGAAAGGCGATCGCAGTTTAGAGCGATCGCCTTTTTTATGTTCGGCGATCGCCACCATCCCAAATAGTCGTAGGAGCAGAAGAATTTGCATTACGGATGTTAGCGATTAAAAATTTCATATCATCATGGACTTGATTATTAGAGATGATCACCTTTCTCAAAGTATCATTAGTTTCCTGCGCGATTTGGAGCCGCGTGTCCTTCTCTTCACCGACTAGAGATAAAAGATTTTGTAATAAAATTTCAAAATACTTTTCATTCTTTTCGATGCGTCTCTGCTCGTTTTCCTGCTCTTGCTTAGAGCGCTCTATGGCTAATTTAGCCATGTCTGTGTAATAGCTCTTAGCCAAAACGCCTAGCCAACCGATACCGCCTAAAACCGCCCCAGATATAATGTCCATCCTATCCTAGTATCTCAATAGCGCATATAATTGGCTGATCTACGATAGCTTCTGATGAGATTTGCATAGTGTTTGATGTGGCGGTAAACGTGAAAGTTTTGATTAATGCAGTATTAGCGCCAACTTCGCTGAATATATCAAAATTATCTAGCACGGTTAGACCATTTATCTTAATCCTGCTAAGCCTTTGCCCAATAGCCATAGGTTCGTCAGCAAAAAGTAAATTGACCGTATAAACTGCACCTGATACAACAGATGAATTGAAAACCCATGATCCCCATCGCCCTGTCTTATACAGTTCGTCATCTAAAGTATTTGCGATCGCGTCATCTGCAAATCTAAACGAGCCACCACCAAGAAAAGGAATAAAACCAAACTCCGCAAGCCAAGTTCTTCCTAAAGCATCGACATAATCACCACCACCACAATTTACTCGCAAAGCGAAGCCTGTAGGAGTTGGGGTTGGAGTTGGGGTTGGAGTTGGGGTTGGAGAACTAGCAGTAAAAAAAGATTTTAAGGAACTCACCAACACTCGCTTCACGACATTGTTATCACTTGCATCGCCGATTAGCATGAAGTCATTAGCGGCGATCGCATCAATGATCGGGCGATCGGTAATTGGCTGTACTGAAATTATATTCATTCTATAGACCTAAAATAAATGGTTGATTAGGATTAGCAGCTGTGCCGATAAATCCTTCAATCTGCAATGAAATTTCATCAAAATAGTAGGGGACAATAGCTTTAAGTCGGTAGCTACTAAGGAAATCAGGCTTTGGGATAATCACCGCGCGATTGACGGGCGCTAATACCCTCACTATCTCTACCTGCGGATTATTTTCATCAACCATAAACTCTATCCATACCCCCAATCTCCACCGTGATTTAGCGTTCTGATTGTTCGCGGCAACCCTCAAAAAAGGATAGTTTAAGGAAGCAGGTAAAACTATGGGAGGGATAGGATAGTAAGTCAGAGAGTCGATAATTGACCCGTAAGTCAGCTGATCATAAACAGATACCCAGTTAGCCTCATTGGCAAAGTCAGGCATTACCAACCCTCACCATAAATATTCAAATCATCAATAAACTCATCAACGCTAAACCCTTGATCATCGATCAGTTCTAGGAGTTGACTGGCTGGTACATTTCCCTGTATGGCATTTTCGAGAGTAATCGCGCGATCGATCATCAGCTGAAGCTCAATCGCGCGATCGTCATCGGACATATCAGGAAACATCTCAGCAGGTAAAACCAGCGGATTATTCCAGTCCATTTCTACCTACCGCAAAGAGCTAACGTACTTTTCGGGTATGAAAGAAACACGCCCATATTCGCCGCCCAGCTTAGGCCCAATAGCCGCCGCCAGTAATGTCGCAAAATCTTTTTGCTCATCGGCGGTGACGTTGGTCTCCACTTTAGAAATGGGTGCAGAATAGTGAGATTGAGTCTCCCCTGTAGAACTCGCCGAATACTTAATGTATCTTCGAGTAGATCCTTTAGCCGTTTTTACGGTTGGGGTCGCGTCTCCGACCACAGCACTGATCCTTGCAGGACGAAAGCCGCGAGGGATTGGAGCCGCGTCTGTCAGCACAGATGCCAAACCTAGCGCTCCAACACCATTAAAGAAAGCCAAGCTAGAAACAGTCGCCTGAACCTTATATAAATTAGAGGTAGCTCCTGTTAGCAATGAAGAAGATCGATAAGCGACAAGCTGCTTAGGGCGTTTGTCTACAGTCGCTTTAACTGGTCGAGCAGTCGTACTTCTCAGATAAGCCTCACGTTTACGCGCATATTCCAACTCACGCTCAAGAACAGCAATAGAAATCCTAGACATTAGTTTTTTACTTATTTATTTCAACTTTATTCAGCCAGAATATATCTAAAAATATCTAATTTTTCCAGTCGGAACCCAGTGGGTTCCTAGAAATTTTCTCCAATTTTAGTCGCGTAGAATTGTCTTCTTATAAACTCCAGATTTGTCATACAACACGATCGGATTCGGCAACCCTTGGACATGGAGTTGAGCGTGTCTAAATCTCACTGTAACTAATGGTCGGCGGCGATACTGTCTTCTAGATTTGCCTATAATCACCTTATTCGGTGGAGACGCAGGAAAAGCCTGTGTTGGCTCTAAATTTTCTTTGTAATTTGCAAGCTGGTAATCAGGAGTATGGTTTTGAATATCTAGCACCTGCTCGACAATTTTTTTCCCCTCTGCACTATCTCTCACAAGTAGCTGAAGAAAATAGCCTTTTTTTGGATCGATATAGGTAAACATATTTTTACCTTTTCGCCACTGGAATCCGCCCGAATTACCGAACAAAGTTTTAATCTTTTGAGCATAAGTATTAACGTTTGCTTGGCTCAATGTCTCCGTAGTTTCCCCAACCAAACGAAAAGATATTTGCCCTTCGACGGCGCTATCATCTGCATCAACTTCGCGATAATTCTGGGAGAAATGTAAAAAGATTTTCGGGCTATATCTAACGCTTTCATTGATATCAGTAAAAGGCACAGCATATATCGTGGGACTGCCAAAACCTTTGATAATTACATGATAGAGAAACATCCTGATCAGAGTCATCGTTGAAGTATCTTTATCGTCTATTAGCGAGGCGACTTTGAGAGAACCTCGCGGCGTGGTGATATCGTCATCAACTTGTATATCATCAAATTCTTTTCTAACTTGCTGATTGTGAGCAAATCTAATTGTATTTTGAAGATGTTCCCACGGTGAAAAATCAATAGGAAGTGGCATATATTTTACTCAGGTTTTACTAAATCAATATTAGAAATGGAAGGAGAAACAGAAACTAATTTTGCCGCCTCATCTTTATTTTTTGCCGCGTCATTTGCGATAGAAGGAAGCGATGGTGATTCCTTAGCCAACTTCTTAAAGTCCTCCTGATCCTTCTTGATTTGCGCCACGGTTTCAGTTACCCCATAAGTCTCTGATGTAATAGAGTTTATGTGGCTTGCAGCCTCTTCTAGATTCTGCAACTTAGACATGGCATTGTTAACCATCAACGGATTGTCAGCCATAGCCTTATATGCATTTTCAGAGACAGCACCATCTCTCCTTAGAGCATTCCCAATCTTACCAACATTTGCACCCGTAAGTTCAGCCAGTGACCTTGCAGAATCCCAAAGAGAGCGAACTTGATAGGTTATATTAGCCGCCGCTTGATAGACTCTAACCGCTTGCTTCCATCTATCTGAAAGAGTAGTATAATTTGCAGTACCAATGATTCCTTTTACAGTATCTTCTACCGATTTATTGATAATAGATTGAATGTCTATAGGTGATTCATTCTCATCTTTTATGCCAATAGTAGCCAATCCTAAAGAGAGCGAATCCATCAAAGTAGTTGCGAGAGAATTAGAAAGCATTTGAGCATTATGGATGACCGTGATAAATGTCAGGACACCATAAATTTTGTCCAGTTTTGCCGATCGCGCAACCTTTTCTAAAAACTGTCTAATCCCGTCTAGCTTACCGCCAAGATTGCTAAGCACGGTTGCCATAGTGCTTGCTAAGTTCGCGATCGCCGCGAGTATTTGCGCGAGCAGCCCTGCGTTTGCGGCGGTCTGGGCTTGGATTGGTGCAGTTGCTTCAGTAGTGGCTTGTTTCACGCCCTCAAACCCGCACTGTTGAGGCTGCATTGCATCACATACGCCCTGCTTAGCATTAGTTTGCTGTGCTACTGGGTTGGTTTGATTTTGAATAGTAGTAGTTCGCTGACCGATAGCAGTTACGGCTAAACCAATAGTTCCTAATGTGGTTGCAATATTGCCTAAATCTACAGGTGATGTGGTAGGGGTAGGAGTAGGGGTAACTCGTGGCGCGGGTACATTTAAGGATGCTTTACTTTGAGCCTCTTTATAAGCATTTTCCTTTATTGGATCACCTTTTATCGAGTTCTCATACTGCTCTCTCTGCTTTTGCTGTGCAGATTTTGTCTCACCATTGCGAACTGTATTAGGTAAATTTCTGAGCTGTTCTTCAATCGCTTTTGCATCAAAAGCAGCTGCTCTTGTAGCTCCTTCATTTTGCTTAGCTCGTTTAGCTTTTTCAAATTCATCACGGGTTAGCCCTGTTTTTATATCCTTAGGATTGCCATATTCAGATGGATCACTTTTGCCTGATTCATAAGGGCGTGGCGAGAATACTCCACCGTCAACGACAGGGGCGGTATATGGTTGTGATGTACCAGAATTAGTATTACTGCTTGAACCTGTATTACTACTACCCGTATTGGGTCGGTCAAGTTTAGGTACAGGTGATGGACTAGGTGATGGTGATGGATTAGGGGTAGGAGAGAAAATAGGCTTTTCTGGTTCTGCAAACGGACGTAAATCCTTTCTATCTTTAGGAGATAAATCAGGTTGCAAATCAGGTTTACCGCCAACTTTTACGGTTGGGAGATAAGGAAAATAATTAGGTGATTTTGGATTATTTGGGTCTGTTGATTCTCTATTTTTGTAAAAGTCTTTGGGCGGCTCATAGTATTTGGTAAATGGATTAGGATTACCTAAATCACCGCCTGTATCAGTTTGTCTATCTGCTCTAGTGATATCTACAATTTGAATAGAAATGACAACAGAGCTTCTAAAATTTTGAGCAAAGAAATAAGTTTGCAAGTCTCCATTTACTCGATAATAAACCGTACCAAAATTATCAGGAGAATCTACGCTCGCGCCAGAAATAGCGCCCGTAACAGGTTTTGTAGAATCTTGCAATTCTGCAATGCTATTTGCTGGGTTACGCCCTCTAGAGAACTGAATCTCTCCACCTGAAAAAGCTGCTTTGACAGTAACTATATATTCTATCCCCACACTTTGCCCGCCTGAAAATGGCGGCGTATAATTTGGATCACCCGCTTGAGTACCGCTACCCTTACTATTAGCCGCGTCTGCTTTTTGCCTATCAGCCAATGCTTTCTCATATCGAGCATTTGAATCTCTTTTAGATTGGTTAGCTGCTCTATTTCTGTTACCTTGTCCAGATACTTCATTGCTTACATCTGCCAAGCTTGATCCTAAATTGCTTGCTTCATTACCAAGAGCCGCCGCTAATCCCAAAGCCCCCGCCCCTTTGCCTAATGGTGAGTTGAGGGCTTTACTTAATCCATTTGCTGCTGTAGAAAGTGCGCTAGGTGATGGTGCAGATGATGTAGTAGGGGTAGCAGGTGCTGACGGTGATTTAAAATCTTTAAAAAATTGTTGCTGTGCGCTTAGTGGTTGGACAGGTGTGGCTACTGGCATACGCGGTGATTGATTTACGCTTTTTAAATCTCTTAAATTGCTGTAGTCAATTCTAGTATCTAAGGCTTTGGGCAGTTGATTAACCTGTCCTGTATTAATCCCTCTTTGTCGCAATAGGTCTATGTTTGTCGTCATTTTTTTACTTCTCAAAAAAATAATACAGGTTTGTTCTATCTGTTTGCACTAGGTATGTAAACAGATAGTGGTTTAGAGATTGAATGATGTTGCTGCTGCTTCGTTCGGCAAGCGCTCGTAGCACTGCTTGTGCAATTTCTTGCCATCTGGGAACATTGCGTAATCCGCTTTAAGAGGGATACGGCAAACAATCTCTAAATACTTGATATTTTTTGAAGTTTCTACTGTGTTGCATTGAGCCAGTGGCAAAACACCAATTATTCCACCAAAATTAATCTCTTCACTTTCGTTAGCATTTGCGTATGCCAACCCAAACCAAGCCAATCCTTCAGCAAGATTAGTGATGGCTTGCAAACCCGCAATCGGCACAGTATTGCCACTAGCAGGAACTGTGTTTGCGATCGCGACTGTTGTTGGGAAAATTACTGATGCCATATCAAAAAACAAGTCCTATAACTAGATTGATAATCTAATTATAGGACTTATATTGAGTCCAGAAATCTCTTTCGTAGACTGTAGCGATTTAGCGTGTAATCGTGCGAAATATGGCGATTATCGATAGCATAGTGAGCATTAGGTTGTGTAAAGTAACCATTATCATAAACATACTAATTTAGTAAGCTACTTGTCTGGGTCAAGTCCTAATATTTGCTCGTGGCTAATCTCCCTCGCTGAATTTTTTAGCCCATTTTGAGGGTAGGCAAGATACTCAGTTGTTGAAATCCTTTTCAAAATTCGACATTTTGTGGGAATTTCTGAACCTGCGAAGTGGACAAGTACGCGATCGCGTGCAGAGTAGCTGAATAATTTCGTAGGCATAGTTGGAGTTATGCTTGCGAAATTGTCGTTTTGCGATGCTTGCGATAATGGCGGAGAGCTATGATTTAGCTTACGAATTTCTGAAGCCGTTGTCAGGAGAGCATCGGAGAGGTTTTTCAAAGTAATTATCGCCATTTCAGCGATAAGTTTAGTAAGCTCACTCATTTTGCTAGTACCAGATGAGCTATGGGAATAGAGGGGGGGATAGCAAAAGATGGATCAACGATTATTGCTTCAAAGCTCATACCCAACTGCCCCAAATCTACAGGGATTAACTTATCAATCACGCCGACCTTCCCTGACAAACTGCCAGCCTTAATTTGTACGCGATCGCCAACTTTTAGAGGCTTTGACCTGACAGATTTGGGCTTGTCAGATGACTTGTCAGATGAGCAAACGCTTGCTGCAAGTGGGTTTGAGGTACTTGTCTGACAACCTGACAACTTGCTAGGGTCATCTGACAAGTTAGCAACGGATTTTTCTACCTGCGTGTTGTCAGGTATATAAGTAAAATTATTTTTTGTCAGATGAAGCTGTTCGCTTTGCGGTGTCTGGTTTTGCGAATCTGACAAGTCATCTGACATGTCAGATATGTCAGATGAGATTATTGATGATTTTAGAGAAAGTTTTGAATACACAACTGAACGCCTAGAGCCGCTTTTAGACACTTTGTCGTCATGTACGAGTCGGGCGAGTACTTTATATAAACTCGCTTTATTTATACCTGTAAAATCGTGTATCTGTTCTAGGGTTGCGTGTTCGTGTCTGGTGAGATATTCCAAGACTTGATCATTCTGGCTTGCATCAACTTGCATACCCCATTTACCAAGTAGTTTCCAAGTTAGATCGGCAAGATTTAGAGATACTTTTAAATCCTGTTTGTTGTACCCATTTTCGATGCAAAGCCTGTACCCAGATTCTCCATAGGCAATAACGAGAGTCCCTCTACAAGTTGCCCTGATTGAGCTACTGCCTCTAATGGTGTCGAAAACATCCAGAGTGTCGGCATTGTCGGCTTTGATTTTGCCTGTATGGTGGATCGGCAAAACGCAGCAGTTGTGATTTTTGGCAAACTCTTGCAGTGGCTCTAAAATACGACCCATTTCAGCACTTGATTCAGTGGCGTTATCATCTCTGATCCGAGATAAGGTGTCCAGAACAATTAGTCGCGGCTCGATCTCTTTTGCCAATTCGATCAATTCTGGCAATTCTGATAGTTTGAATTTATCAAGCCAGTAAACAGGCAGATTCTCATCCCAGCCTTGGGCGATCGCTCTCTGTTTTGTCTTGGTTTCCGAGTCTTCACATTGCACATAAATCACACTCCCCTGTGTCACTGGACGATCAAGGAAATTAGTACCACTTGCCACACATTGGGCAATATTCATAGCCATCAAAGATTTACCAGCTCTTGGTGATGCTGCTAGTAATATCAATTCGTCTATAGGCAAAATCTCATCAATCAACCAATCTGTATAATCTTTCGCCCTTGCCATCAGTTCGGCTGTAGTAGTTAGGCGGCTTTTAAGTGTTGATTTCTTATTGGTGGTTTTTGATTCAATGGCGATCGCATTCTTTGATTCATGAATAAGCTTATCCAAGGTATAGCCGTCTTTAATTGCATCAGAAATGTCGTAGCCAGATTTGTAATTTTCTGGGTGTGGTACTGTGCAAATTTTGGCGCGATCGCCTAGCTTTGCCTGCAACTTTATTGCACCATCTGGACCAGGTTGTTTCCCTTTAGAATCTGGGTGATCTAGGTCATACCAAATATAGATTTTGTCGTACTGGTCGAGGTCGGATAAATCAGTGGGGATATTGCCAGCGCCCGTGGTGGATGTGCAGATATCAAAGCCAGTTGATACAGATGCAAGTAAGATCGCATCCCACTCTCCCTCGCATATCCATAATTCCTTGTTGCCTTCTTGGTTGGTAAAGTACCATCTGGCTGATATCCCATAATCCTGAATGATGCGATTGCCAAATCTCTCATCACTGTTTAGCCATGGAGCTACAAAGTATTTTTGAAGGTATTCTTCCCCATATTTGTAAGGGATTGTGATGCAAGGGAAAGTTTTCTTTTCGATAATATTTTTCCCTTCGTATTTTGCGATCTGTTTCTTGGCAATGCCGATCTGATAAGCCATGATCGCCGCATCGTCAATCCCGCGATCGAGTAGCCATTGCTTGGCTAGTTTGCTCTCGGTGAGCAGCTTTTTATTATTTTCTTGAATGCTTGGCAGCTGGTGATATTTGGGTGGTTTTTTGGATTGTGCCAATGCTGTTGGCACGATGCGATCGCCCAGATTTTCGCTCTTAGGTTGTCCGATCGCTTCTCTGATTTGTTCGGGCGTACAGCCTCGATGGCACTTGTAAGCGCCGTCTGTGTTTGGCACTAAGGCTAGATTGTCTCCTGCTTTGCCATCGGTTAGGCAGGCGGGGCATTGCGCCCGCCCTTTTTGGTCAAATTCGATGTGGTCTGTGATTTTAAATTTCATAGTTTTCTGTTCCTTACATAAGGTGAATTAATTGGCTCATTGGTCAAACGGCAACTTGTAATCATGCAAATTGCATCCCAAAAGTCATAGGCGTAGCTGGAGTCACACAAAGAGTGAGCTACTTTAGATTTAGCTTTTGTGTGGTTAGGAGCCTCAACGAAACCTTCGTCAAAGCCCTTGACCCTAACGAGAAAAAGTCTGTTTTCCATGGATAAAATGTAAAAAAAATGGCGATCGCCTCTTTACTGATTTGCAAAGTTGCGATCGCGTGGTTGGTTATTTTCTATTGACTTTAATTTGGTCGCAAACCTCTTTGATAAGGTCAAGTTTTTGGTCGAGGATGAGGTCATTTACCTCATCCTCAAACCATTTAGCCATTAAGCTTGCGGGGCAATAAAAGTCATGAGGATAGGAACTAGAGAGTTCTTCTTTGACAGCGAAAGAAAGAGACCAAAGCATTTCAGCTAAGTGGGCGGTGGTGACTCTACCAATGAAGTGTCTGGCTGGATCGGTAAGCATTTTGGTTATTTGGCAGGTTGGGCGAATTGGGCGGGTTGGGCAGGTTGGGAAACCTCTAAACCCTCATCAACTGCGTCATACATCCAGTTCGGATCGAGAATATCTTGGATTTCATCGCAACTGCCAGAGCATTGATATACGAATAGATCGCCACAGGGGCAGAATTCATGCCCTTGATCCGCCCGATACTGGCAGAAGCTAATTTCTTCAGTGGCGATGCTTAATTTTTCAGAGTGGAGCAGTTCTTCTCGCAAGGAGTAGGCTATCGCCTGAATGATTGCTAAAAGCTCGGCAACTGTCGCCGCCCTGCACCATTGAGTCGCATCTGCGCTTAGATTTAGGCTTTTAGAGCCTTCTTGCGATTCCAGAATTGAATCCGCCAACTCGTTTAGCAGTACCGACTTCTGTATATAGCCAAGCCCCAAAATCTCGGAGGCGATCGCATTACTTGGTAGGTTCATACTGCAATCTCCATCAGTTTCAATTCGATGCGATCACACAATCCACGAATTAATGCAAGATTGTTGAGATGGTCGCTCTGATAGGTTATGTCGAGAAACGAAAAGTCGTTTTCGTCCTCGTATTCTTGCCATAAAAGATCCGACATGCTGGTGATCGCTGCTGAGAGATTGGCAATAGATGCTTTATTGATCTTTTCTTGATCCTCTACACTCAAAAATCCTGCGTAATAGCCAATATCTTTCATAGTTTTTATCCTTCAATAAATGTGTGTTTGATTTTCGCGGTGTAGCCTTTGAGGTTCAGGCAGTAAATCTCTAGAGCTAATGCCCTGCGAAATTTACGCTCGTCTGGCTCGGTGCAGTACCCTGTGAATTTGCGATCTTCGGTGCAGTATGTGTATCGGTTGCGTGATACCCAGATGATCGCGGTAAAATAGACTTTGCCGATTTCAGCTTCTGGATAGCTGAATTTTGGGGTTAGTGTTTGCATGGTTTCTCCTGCGTGCAAAAAAAAAGAAGAGGTCGATTTCTAGAGGCAAGTCTAGTAGTCGATCTCTTCTTTTTTGGGTGTGAGTTTTTCGATGAAATGGCGATTGTCTAAGCAATGCAAGAGCGCTGCTTCAACAATTTCGCTGAGGTTTTTACGGTGTCGCACACCGAATAGGCGAAGCTTTTCGTCAACGGTTGGATCGATCATCGCGGTTAGCCGCGCCTTGTCTGTAGTTTGCATGAATTGTAATTTCCAACAACTTCACTTGTAAATATAGGTGTTAAAAGTGTAATTGTCAATAATTACAATATTAGACAATTGCACTTTTATAAATGTAGACTATTGCAAAGTTATGCAAGTTTGCTTTCAAGGTGTGCTTATGAGCGCTCGCGGGGAAAGAGTTTCTAGTATCGTTAAATTAGCTCGTGGCGATATGAGCCAAAGAGCTTTTGGCATAGAATTAGGCGTATCGTCTACGGCGGTACAGCATTGGGAAAATGGTGTCAGCATCCCTGAGACAAAGCACTTATCAAGTATTGCTACTAGGGCTGGGTATACATTGCAGCAAGTCATTGAATTTATAGAAGGTGGTGACTTACCAGAGGCTGACATAATTGTTTTGATGACTAGGCAAATTAAAAAGCTGTCTTTTAAACAGATCGCATTGATAGATAGGGCTGTGAGTGATAGGTTGATGGCGATCGCGGAAAGTGCAGGGCGGTAAATATGATGCAGGGGATATTGGTATTTTTGATATTTGTACTTTTATTCATTCTCACCAGACCT
>ENA-OFDP01000979-OFDP01000979.1-metagenomes-genome-assembly--contig:-NODE-979-length-11708-cov-4.286965_pt1 | contig 11708 bp, 8 predicted proteins | sample MGYA00153389_OFDP01 | MGnify analysis MGYA00153389 | reverse complement strand
GTGGTCGCAGTTGTTGCTGCCCCAGAAGCTGACCCATTTGCGCAGCAGGTAAGCCTGCTCATTGTTGTGTTTGGACGAGCCAATCACATAAACCGAGTCGGGACCACTGGCTTTGCGCAGGTCCAGCATTTTGGTTGAAATTTCAGCTAGCGCGGTGTCCCAGGTGATGCGCTCGTACTTGCCATTGACCAGCTTCATCGGGTAACGCAAACGAAACTCGCCGTGGCCATGCTCACGCAGCGCCGCACCCTTGGCGCAATGCGCACCCAGGTTGATGGGGGAATCAAACACAGGCTCCTGGCGCACCCAAATGCCGTTTTCTACAACAGCATCGACAGCGCAGCCGACAGAGCAGTGGGTACAAACGGTGCGTTTGACTTCAATTTTTCCGCTGCCGTCACCAGACGCTGGCGTGGCAGCCTTGGCTTTTTTAACCAGTGTTAATTGCGTGGCAGCCAAACCTGCGCCAACACCCAAACCTGAGCGCCGGAGAAACGATCGGCGATCCATGGTTGGCAAAGCTGTCGACAAGCCGCGCGACAGGCTTTGCACAAAACGTGATGAACCAGCTCGATGTGCTGAATCGCTGTGAATACTGTGAGTTTTTTTCGTGAGTAGCATGAAGCTCTCCGTTAGATTTTTAAGACGAAAAACTAAATGCGTGTGGTGCGGTAGTAGTGCTTGACGTGCTCTGACAAGCTGTAACCGCCACCTTTTTGGGGCGCGGGTTTGAGCACTTGCTGCTCTGGTATCAGTGCGGATGCGCCCGGCAAAGCCACGATGGCAGCAGCTGCTGCACCTGTTGCGGCGGCGCCGAAGAAGAAACCTCTGCGGGAGGGCTTTGGCTGGCTTTCTTGCATATTTGTCTCCATGAAAGCGTGGCTTGAATTGGTCTGAAAAAACAACCAACATATGCGTTGCTTTACACACTGTATGCCAGTACCGCTTACATGGCAATGACACAAGAAGCGTTACAGGCCCAAGCTAGGGAAAACGATAGGCATACTTACCATTAAAGCAGATTTCAGCCAAACAGTGTCGCAGATTGAAACAACCCGGTAACCTCAAGCCAGCATGTCAAAGCCCTGCGCCTCAACGCTGATAAACACTTGTGTAAACCCGGCCAAAGCCCGGTAAAAACGTGCCTTGGGGTGCGCGGCCAATGCCTCACACATCTGCGGCATCCAGGTCTGCACATGCCTGGTAAAAAACTCGCGCTGTCGCGTCAGGTTGGCAACAGCTGCGTCGTCACCCGCAATCAGGTAACGCATGACTTCGCACAGGTAGGCAACGTGGTCTTCGGTTTCTGGCATGGCCTCGTCACGCGCCAAGCCCAGCTTGGCAATGTCTGTGCGCAAAGCAGCAAGTGGTTTTTCATTCAGAAAGCCACTCAGGTAGTGCGAACCAAAGAGGTATACCTCGGGCTTGCTGACACCGCCAAACAAAGCATCGTATTCGCTGGTGATGTCGGCAAGGCTTTGGTCTCTGGTCGCAGCGACCAGTTCAGTCCATGAAGCCTCCAACAGCGCACCCGCAGCCGGTGCCTGCGTCACGGCTACCATGATGTTGTTGTACAGCGATTGCGATGGCGCTGCGTAATAAAGCGCAGCAAGCAGGCCATACACCTCGGCGCGAGCAGTTTCTTCGTCAAGTGAATCGTGGGTGATTTCGGCAGGCAGCATGGTTTGTTCTTATCGAATGTCGGTGATTTTTATTTCATTTTCAGCCGAGTAAATATCAATGACGCGGCAATCGCCACACATTTTTAATCGGTCAGCCGCAGCGCCTTGAAACATCGCGTGTCCAGCCAACTTGCCCAGCATCGACTCAATTGCCTTGAGCGTGCCAAAAGGCTTGCTGCAGCGGATGCACTGGTAAGGCTGACTTTCGTTAAGTACGCGCGCCTCTTTGCGCTGCGGCGTGAGGAGAAGGCGCGGCTGCAAGGTAATCGCATCTTCTGGGCAGGTGCTGGCGCACAGTCCGCACTGCACGCAGTTTTTCTCGATGAACTTAAGCTGTGGATGCTCGGGGTTGTCTTGGAGCGCACTGGCTGGGCAAGCGCTAACGCAGCTCAGGCACAGCGTACAAGCATCCTTGTTCACCAGCAAGTTGCCGAAGGGTGAGCCCGCTGCTGGAAGCTCAATGAATTCAGGCAAAGTAGCGGTCGCTAGGTTGATGAAGTGGTCAAGCGCCATGTCCAGCGTACTGCGTTTTTCTTGCGCCACAGCAAAACGTGCCGGGCTGGCAGGCACCTTGGGCTGCGCGCGAGAAATGGTTTGCAGGCTGGTATCGAGATCAGTCACCGATGGCGCTCGAATCAGCTGGAAGTGAATGCCCGCATACCCCAAGCCATTGAGCAAGGCCTGAGCCACTTGCATTTGGCTTTCAAGGCTTCGCAGATAAGCGGGTGCTTCTTCATCCGTCACCAACACCGCCACCTGCGTTGCGCCAAAAGCAACGGCACTTAACCACAAGTCCAGCCCCACGCTGGCGGTATGCCAAAGCGCTAAAGGGATCACGTTGGCGGGCACGCCACGCACCGTTTTTTGCAACTGGGCTGCGCGGCCCAGTGCTTCAATGGTTTGTTGACCAGCCACTTGGCTGTGCAACAAAATAACCGCGTTCGTACCACCCGCTTTGGCATAGGTTGACAGCAAGGTCTTGAGCCGCACGCCTTGCTCGCTGGCGCGCGGATAGGCATAGGTGAGCGCGCCCGTCGGGCAGACAGTCGTACAAGCCCCGCAGCCGACGCACAGGTTCGGATTCACAACAATCTGCTGGCGGCTTTTCTCGCTCTTGACCGCGCCTGCTGAGCAAACATCAACGCAGGCGTTGCAGCCAACTGTTTCATTGCGACTGTGTGCACAGATTTTTTGTTTGTAGTTAAAGAACTTGGGCTTTTCAAACTCTCCCACCATGTCGCGCAGCTTGACCACCATCGGCAGCAAGCCGGGGGATGCCAAGCCTTGCGACACATTTAAAGCAAAGTAACCTTGGGGCGGCGCATGCAGGTCGATGAGTGGCTTCGCACCCAGGTCCAGCACCATGTCAAACGCCTCAACGGCTGGGTGCGCAATCCGGCTGAAATCAATGGCACCTGCCACCTTGCACACAGTTACGCAGTCGCGGTGCGAGGTGCATTTGCTGTTGTCAATCTGGTAACTGAGGTCAATCGCGCCTTCAGGGCAAACCGCCACGCAAGCATTGCAACGGGTACATAGGTCCAGGTCAATCGGGTTGCTTTTGCTCCATGTGGCCTCAAAAGCGCCCAACCAACCTTTAACGCTGAGGTCACTGCCTGCAATCACTGGATACTGCCGCTCTTGCGCTGCTGATTGACCGGGGGACACACCCTGCGCAAAAATCGTCACGTCCAGCGTGTCGGCCAACAAACCCGCCACCTGCTCGGCCTTGTCCAGAGCGCCCACTATCAGCAAACGGCCTGCGCTTTTGTACGTGACTGTCGAAACCGGCTCTGCATCAGGCAAATGCGCTGCTGCCAGCAAGGCTGCGATTTTCGGCGTTGCGCTTTGAGCATCTTTGCTCCAGCCACCTGTTTCGCGAATATTGACAAACCTGATAACTGATGTGACCCGCTCGGTCTGCTCAGCCACTTCAGCAAACAGGCGTTTTTCTTGCGTACAAGCGACCACAACATCGTCGCCTGACTGAATCGCCTTTTGAAACACGCCTGCCTCACGGCGGCACAGTGCGGAATGCAGCGTTAAGGTTTCGTTAAGTGCCGCGCCCAGCTTTTGGGGCTGAAGCGGCATGGTCTGGTTGCAATCGCAAATTAGGGTTGTCATGGAGGCTTGGCTGTCGGGGTTGGCTGGCCACTAAGTCAGTACCATCAGGTAGCAACTCGGGTTGGCTTGTATTTATTGGCGGTATTGCGGCGGTTTCAACCGGATTTTTGGCTTCGTTCGACTGTGCCACGGTTTGGTCTGCAGTGTTATTCGCATTATCCCGTGGTGGCGAAGCATCATCGTTCTTCTCGGCGTCTTCCTCGTCATCAAACAGCTTGAGAAATTTGGAACTGGTCATGGCTCGCAGCATGGCTTCGGGTATTGGGTCCGACTTTGAATAGTCGTCAATGTAAATGTCCAGTCCATCCATCACATTGAAGTGCGGGTCAGCAAACAACTTTTTCATGGCGGCATTGCGCACATCAGCCCCCACGTTTTGCGCCATGAAGGGTTTGAAGTCTGAGTCTTTGGTCAGCAGTTTGACATCGTCCAGCGACAATGCCGGCGGTTTTTCAGCAACCTCCTCTAGCGACGGTGTGATCTGATTGGCAACAGGCTCAGGCATCAAGGGATTTGCAACGACAACCGGCTCTTCAACAGCCTTGCCCTGCAACACATCGGTTTTGCGGCGTGCCCAGCGGCCTAAAAATCCGCTTTGCTCTTCAGCCACGAGGCGCACCCCCACCAAAAGTTTTATCTGTGCTGACGCGCACCGGATTGCCAAAGCGGTCTTGCAAGGTTTTAAAGCTTTGTGGGCGCTGGCGGCGCTTGGTCTCCAGCACGTGGTGTTGGTTGACAAACTCTTGCAGCCATTGGGCTACGCTGGCGGGCATGGGCATCTGCTCCACCGTTTCCTGCGCATCCAGCCAACGCCCCGCATCGTGGTAACTCACCGTCACGATGTGCGGCACAGCCATCGGCTCGTCAGCCAGCGCGGCCTCTTCTTCCATCCGCCAGACGACCCAAAAACACGGCTGCTCAGTGGTGACATTCAGGTAATAACCTTCAGCATCGCCCACATGCAATTCAACCTTGAAGCCGGGGTGCAGCCAGCGCTCCTCAGCATCGCTTTTGACCAACAACCGCGCAGCCGTACCAAAGCCATCTTCATTCGGCACCACATCAGCCAAAGACCAGCGCCACGGCTGCCAGCGGTTGTCAATGCGAGCGCGTTGCATGACCACCGCTGCATGCAAAGTAGGACGGGGAACAGCATCCCCATGCTCAGATGATTGCATTAAAAAATCAGACATACGGTCAGTGTACGGCGGTACCGTAGCCGATAACCTTTGCTATCTGCCCGCCAGCGTGCACAGATACTGCGCAATACTTAAATTCTGGGATTTTTCCGAACGGATCCAGCGCGGCATTGGTGAGCAAATTAGCAGCAGCTTCGTAATAAGCAAACGGCATGAACACCGCGCCCTGCGGCGTGCCGTCGTCACGGCGCACATGAATCGCCACTTCACCACGACGTGACTGCACAGTGATCACGTCGCCTGCAACCAGGCCGAGTGCGAGCAAATCCGCCCCGCACATGGATGCAGTGGCCATCGGTTCAATCGCGTCCAGCACGCTGGCACGCCGCGTCATGCTGCCGGTGTGCCAATGCTCCAGTTGGCGGCCTGTGATCAGCACAAACGGGTAATCAGCATCAGGCCGCTCATCGGCGGGGATGATGCCTGCAGGGACAAGCTTGACCCGACCATCAGCCGTCGGAAATTGATCAATGAAGACCGTTGACGCACCTGGATCGTCTGCGCTTAAGCAGGGGTAGGTCACACTAGACTCACGCTCAAGACGCTCCCAGGTGATGCCGCTGATTACCGCGTGCATGGCCTGCCGCATTTCTTCATACACCGCAGCAACGCCTGAATGCTGACCCTTGTAATCCCAGCCGCATCCCACACGATCGGCTAATTCTTGAATGATCCACAAATCAGGCTTGGCATCGCCCGGCGGGTCAATCGCCTGCTTGCCGAGTTGCACCATGCGGTCGGTGTTGCTGGCAGTGCCCGTTTTTTCAGGCCAGGCTGTAGCAGGCAAAACGACATCAGCCAGCCAAGCGGTTTCGGTCATGAAAATATCCTGCACAACCAAATGCTCAAGACTGGCCAGCGCGTGGCGGGCATGGTTCAAATCCGGGTCGCTCATGGCGGGGTTTTCGCCCATCACGTACATGCCTCTAATTTTGTGCGGGTCGCTTTCAGGTGCCAAGGCCTTGTGCATGATCTCCACGACGGTGTAGCCGGGTTTGTCGTCCAGTTTCACATTCCAGAAGTTTTCAAACCACGCATGGTTGGCCTTGTCATCAACCCGCTGGTAGTTGGGGAACATTATGGGGATCAAACCCGCATCTGATGCGCCCTGCACATTGTTTTGCCCACGCAGCGGGTGCAGTCCAGAGCCTGGTTTGCCAATCTGGCCTGTCACGGTGGCAAGTGCAATCAGACAGCGCGCATTGTCTGTGCCGTGCACATGCTGGCTGATGCCCATGCCCCACAGAATCATCGCGCCTTTGGCTTTGGCAAACTCGCGGGCTACTTCGCGAAGCGTTTGGGCTGGAATGCCGCAAATCGGTGCCATCGCCTCGGGGCTGTAGGCTTTGACGTTTTCTTTGAGTGCTTCGTAATTGCTAGCGCGTTGATCAATAAATTGTTGCGCTACCAAGCCTTCGTCGATGACGGTATGAATCAGCGCGTTTAGCATGGCGACATCGGTATCAGCCTTGAACTGCAAAGTACGCCAGGCGTACTTGCCAATGTCAGTGATGCGTGGGTCAGCCAATACGATTTTTGCGCCACGCTGAGCGGCGTTTTTCATCCACGTCGCCGCTACTGGGTGATTGGCCGTGGGGTTGGAGCCAATCACAAAAATCAAATCTGAATGTTCAACATCATTGACCTGGTTGCTCACTGCGCCAGAGCCCACGCCTTCAAGCAAAGCCGCCACGCTGGACGCATGGCACAAACGGGTGCAGTGGTCAACGTTGTTGCTGCCAAAACCTGTGCGCACCAGCTTTTGAAACAGGTAGGCTTCTTCATTGCTGCCTTTGGCCGAACCAAAGCCTGCCAATGATTTTTTGCCATGCGTATCGCGCAGATTTTTCAAGGTGTTGCCACTCAGGCTTAACGCCTCATCCCAAGTTGCTTCTTGGAAAACCTCAGACCAATCTGCCGTGTTGCGGTTTAGCCTCTCAAGCATCGCCGGATCTTTGGCAACGCCTGCTTTGCGAATCAGCGGTTGGGTCAAGCGCTGCGGGCTTGCCGCATAGTCAAAACCAAAGCGACCTTTGACACACAGGCGGCTGTGGTTGGCCGGGCCGTCACGGCCATCAACGCTGATGATGACGTTGTCTTTCACGTTGTAAGTCAGCAGGCAACCCACACCGCAAAACGGGCAAACTGAATCCACTTTTTTATCCACCACCTGGCTACCGATTTGCGTCTTGGGCATCAGCGCGCCTGTGGGGCAGGCTTGCACACATTCACCACACGCCACGCAAGTACTGTCACCCAGCGCATCGTTCAGGTCAAACACAATCTCGCTGCGCCCGCCGCGCATGGCGTAGCCGATCACGTCGTTGACCTGCTCCTCGCGACAAGCACGCACGCAGCGGTTGCATTGAATACAGGCATCCAAATTTACCGCCATGGCGGGGTGCGAAACATCGGCTTTGGGCTGCTCACGGCGCAGGGCTTTTAGCTCGGGGCGCACGCTGACGTTGAGGCGGGACGCCCAGTTGCTGAGCTCGCCATGCTGGCCAGAGTTTTTCTTAACACCGTCTGCATCGTTCCACTTGTACCCAACATCCGGCATGTCCGACAGCAGCATCTCGACCACCATCTTCTGGCTTTTCAAAGCGCGTGTGCTGTTGGCCTGCACGTCCATGCCTGCGGTGGGTGTGCGGCAGCAGCTAGGCGCTAAAACACGTTCGCCTTTGACCTCAACCACGCAGGCGCGGCAATTGCCATCAGCGCGATAGCCGTCTTTGTAGCAAAGATGCGGGATATCAATGCCGTGGCGTTTGGCGGCTTTGAGGATGGTTTCGCCTTGGTAGGCGTAAATGGTGTTGCCGTCGAGTTTGAACTCAACCGTTTGCGGCAAAATTTCCACCGTTTTGGTAGGCGCGTTCATGTCGTTTCTCCATGAATCGAATGCTCTGTAACCAGCGGTTCACCCGGCCGTGGCAAGCTGCCACTCCATACGGCCTCTGAAACCTCTTCCGCAAAATATTTTTGAATGCTGCGAATCGGATTCGGCGCAGCCTGGCCCAGCCCGCAGATAGACGCATCACCCATGACTTCAGCCAGGTCTTCCAGCGTACGCGCGTCCCACACAGGTGACTGCATGAGCTTGACGGCTTTGGCTGTGCCCACACGACAAGGGGTGCATTGGCCGCAACTTTCATGCTCAAAAAATTTCATGACATTCAGCGCGGCATCACGGGCTTGGTCTTGATGACCCAAAACGATGACAGCAGCAGAGCCGATAAAGCAACCGTACGGCTGCAAGGAATCAAAATCCAGCGGAATCGCGTTCAGGCTGGCGGGCAAAATACCGCCTGATGCACCGCCTGGCAAGTAGGCGTAAAAGTTGTGGCCATCCGCCATGCCGCCGCAATATTCGTCAATCAGCTCCTGCACCGTGATGCCTGCGGGAGCCAATTTAACGCCGGGGTTTTTCACCCGGCCACTCACGCTAAAACTCCGCAAGCCTTTGCGCCCGTTGCGGCCAAAGCTTGCAAACCACTGCGGCCCTTTTTCAATGATGTCGCGGACCCAATACAGCGTTTCAAAATTGTGCGCCAGCGTCGGCTTGCCGAACAAACCGACTTCAGCAATGTAAGGCGGGCGCATGCGGGGCTCACCTCGTTTGCCTTCAATGCTTTCAATCATTGCGGACTCTTCTCCGCAAATGTAGGCACCTGCGCCGCGCCGCAGTTCGATCACTGGCAATTCACACGGCGGGTCAGCTTGCAACTTGGCAATTTCAACCTGAAGCATCTCTCGGCAGCCGTGGTATTCGTCACGCAAGTACAGGTAGCAAGCTTCAATGCCCACAACTTGCGCGGCAATCAACACCCCTTCCAAAAAACGATGCGGGTCACGCTCCAAATAAGTGCGGTCTTTAAACGTGCCAGGCTCGCCTTCATCGATGTTGACGGTCATCACACGGGGTGCAGGCTGGTCTTTCACAATGCGCCACTTGCGACCCGCCGGAAAGCCAGCCCCGCCCAGGCCGCGCAAGCCAGAATCTTCCATCGCCTTGATAATGCGCTCCACACCCTTTTCACCGTTCACCAAGGCCGCCGCCAAGGCGTAACCACCGCTGGCGCGGTACATCTCATACGTCGTTTGACCGGGCGTTGCGCCATTGGCAGGAATGGGGATAGACTTTTCAGCAAAGTCAGTCGCTATAAAATCAGTAGCTGCTTGCGCCCGTATTTCTTGGTTAAAACCGCTATTTAATGCCTCAAAAACGGCTTCTGGCGTGGCAAAAGGCACGGGGCGCTGATGTACAAGCACTGCGGGTGCCTGCTCGCAACGGCCTATGCATGGCGCGGCAATCACGCGCACATCCTGACTGCCTAAAAGGGCGGGCAGTCTGGCCAGCAAATCCTGCGCACCCGCCAGCTCGCACGCCAGGCTATCACACACCCGTATCGTCAGGCTGGGCGCTTTCTCATCACCGCGCACCACCTCAAAATGGTGATAAAACGTGGCGACTTCATACACCTCGGCCATCGGTATATTCATCTCTTTGGCCAACGCTACCAAATGCCTGTCGTGCAGGCAGCGACAGGCGTCGTTCAGTTTGTGCAGGTACTCAATCAGCAAATCACGGCGATGCCCATCTGATGGCTTGTCCCCTATTAATACACGTACTTCATTGAGCGACGCATCATCAATTTGCCTGCCTTTGAGTTTGCTTTTTTGGCGAATGCGCTGGCGCATGTCGTCCAGGCTTGCCAGCGCCACGCCAGTCACCTGAGTAGCCAAATCAGGTTGCTTGATGGTCATCTCTTTATGTATCTTTGGATATCTTGATGGTCGGGAACTTGGCTGAAAAATCTTTTGCCTTGGCCGCCACCGTGATCGCCATTTTGCGGGCGATGGCTTTGTAAATGCCAGCTACATCACCGTCTGGGTCTGCCACCACAGTGGGCCTGCCGTTGTCGGCTTGCAGGCGAATCTGGATGTCAAGCGGCAACGCACCCAGGTAGTCCATCTTGTAGTCAGCCGCCATCTTTTTGCCGCCATCTGCGCCAAAAATGTGCTCGGTGTGGCCACATTTGCTGCAAATATGCACCGCCATGTTTTCAACAATGCCCAATATCGGCACGCCGACTTTTTCAAACATCTTGATGCCTTTTTTGGCATCAAGTAGCGCAATGTCTTGCGGCGTGGTGACGATCACCGCGCCCGTGATGGGCACGCGCTGACTCAGGGTGAGCTGAATGTCACCCGTGCCGGGCGGCATATCCACGATCAAATAATCCAAATCGCGCCAGTTGGTTTGGCGCAACAGTTGCTCCAGCGCCTGGGTGGCCATCGGTCCGCGCCAGATCATGGCTTCGTCTTGCGCTACCAAAAAGCCAATCGACATGACCTGAATGCCGAAATTTTCCATTGGCTCCATGTTTTTGCCGTCAACGCTTTCAGGCCGACCTTCAATGCCCATCATCATGGGCTGGCTGGGGCCATAAATGTCGGCATCGAGCAAACCAACGCTCGCGCCTTCAGCGGCCAGCGCGAGTGCCAGATTGACGGCGGTGGTGCTTTTGCCAACGCCGCCCTTGCCCGACGCTACCGCAATGATGTTTTTGACATTCGGCAGCAACTGCACACCGCGCTGCACGCTGTGGCTGGCAATTTTCACGCTGAGGTTGACCGACACATTACCCACACCCGCCACGCTTTTGGCGGCGGCAATCAGGCTTTTGCGGAAGGCCGGGAACTGGCTTTTGGCGGGGTAAGCCAGTTCGACATCAAATGCGACGTCAGCATCAGTGATTTGCAGGTTTTTGATCGATTTGCTGGTGACAAAATCTTTGCCCGTGTTGGGGTCGATAACGGTTGCGAGTGCTTGGAGCAGTTGGTCTTGGGTGGGCATGCGGGGCTTAGGTGTGTTTTCTGACAGCCTCCCAGTGTAGCCAAGGCACTTAAAATAGTGGATTGCCCCCATAAAAGCACTACTGATGTCTCGCCAACTTTTCGTCACCACCGCCCTGCCCTATGCCAATGGCAAGTTTCACATTGGCCACATCATGGAATACATCCAGGCCGACATCTGGGTGCGGTTTCAACGCATGCAGGGTAACCACGTCAATTTTGTAGGCGCAGACGATGCCCACGGCGCGCCCATCATGATTGCGGCTGAAAAAGCGGGCGTCACGCCTCAGCAGTTTGTGGCCGACATTGCGGCGGGTCGTAAAGAGTACCTGGACGGTTTTCACATCAGCTTTGACAACTGGAGTTCGACCGATTCGCCAGAAAACCACGAGTTGGCCCGCCAGATTTACCGCGACCTCAAAGCCAATGACCTGATTGACGTCAAAACGATTGAGCAGTTCTTTGACCCTGAAAAAAACATGTTCTTGCCTGACCGCTACATCAAGGGAGAATGCCCGAAATGCGGTACAAAAGACCAGTACGGCGACAACTGTGAAAACTGCGGCGCAGTGTATGCGCCGACTGATTTGATCAACCCTTACTCCGCCTTGTCGGGCGCAACACCAGTGCTGAAAAGCTCGGAGCATTTTTTCTTCAAGTTGTCCGATCCGCGTTGTGTTGAGTTTTTGCAAGACTGGACGCAAGACGGCAAACTGCAGCCCGAAGTCGCCAACAAGGTTAAAGAATGGTTCAGCGTGAGAACCAACCCTGATGGAACGAAAAGCGAAGGCCTGGGCGACTGGGACATCAGCCGTGATGCGCCTTACTTTGGCATTGAAATCCCCGA